>VTLG01015416.1_pt1 | contig 11710 bp, 15 predicted proteins | sample 4694571 | NCBI WGS metagenome assembly VTLG01 (sample SAMN12604809, study PRJNA352737) | marine metagenome | biome: ENVO:00000447; feature: ENVO:00000209|ENVO:00000569|ENVO:01000036; material: ENVO:00002151; isolation source: viral sequences binned using virsorter ... | reverse complement strand
ATTATACGCAAAGGTGTATTGGCAGCCCATGTCACAGCACTACCACCGTCATCTAATAACGCTGATGCTGCCAACAGGTCAGTGTAGCTTGATGCAACTCCCATACTGATATCAAGATCGTTGCCACTACTACCATTTGAAACAACTGCTCCAGTATTAAAGAGGATCATATCCTTTAGATAAGTTCCGCCTGGCTGAGTGATTGCAATATCATAGTTAGTAGTATGAGTAACCTGAAGAACTACACTACCTGATACAGACTTCTGATCTAACGATTTAATCTTATCAATCAAATCATCCGCCTTATTTTGTCCATATAATGGATTTGCCATGATTAATCCCCCCTATTTCCAGACAGCATGAGATTCGGCTAAGCCAAACTCCATACCAGCTTCAGTTAAGATTTGATCAACTCTACGGTCAATACCACTATTTTCAAGTGTTTGCACACCTACATAGATACCAGTATCGCGGTTTATACCATTGCCAACCAGTGGACGATAAAAACAGTTCTTCATGTTCATAGCAAGAATTTTAACAGGACTTCCATCCAAATGTACATTACGTACAACATTCATGTCGCCATAAACAGTTGAGATTGTTGTTGTGTCCAGACCGAGCACTTTTTTACGACCAGTTACAGCTAAGTCAGCACTAAAGTTAGTTGATAATTCAAGATTATTCCTAAAGTATCCACCAAGTTTGTGTAGCCAATTGTAAGTCTCTGTGTCACAGAAAAATACATTAGCGCTTGAGCCATTAACTCTTGGGTCTAAGTACTGAGACATGTCATCAAGAAAGTCATCAGCTGTTTTTGAAGAATGTGTCAAAGTAAAAATATTACCATTACTTAAAACATAATCTACAGCACCCTGTGTATACTGAATACCATTTGTAGTATCAATATACTGAGTACCAAACAATAAGTCAGCTTCAATATCCCACTTATGTTCGATTAGCTTTTCTTTCCAGATACGTGCCCATTCATTACCTTCATATCTAAGAACTGTTGCACGAGCAGTGTTGGACATTGCCATTGTGGTTTTCCAAATCTGCGTTGCGCCAGTTTTCAGTAAGTAAGGTTGATCTTTCCAGGTCTCTGGGAATCCAGATCCCTCTTTATTTGCGTTACCAACCACATAGCATCTCTGTTGCTCTAACGCACTAGAGACGATTTTATCATAGTCCGCAACACCAGTACCTTTTGGGGTATTAGTATCAAATGATGCAATTTCTACCGCAGCAGCTGATGCAAATGGAGCCTTAATAACAGTAGTTTTTAGAATTTGAAACTCGCCACTTGCGTCTACGGATTCAATCTTAACTACGGCATAGTTATCGACTTCAGCGCCACCAGAACCAGGCGCTTCACCTGCTGTATGTGTGTTGATTTTAACTAATTGACCTTCTAGGAAAAACTCTGGCGCTGTTCCAGAGTCACCTACTGATATATCATTGTTGGACTGTCCATACACATTCTGGCGATTGCCAGTAGATAGATAGTCAGTGCCCATTTTGAAATAGTAAGTGTCACCCTGGTCGCTATCTCCAGAATCCCATGTGGAATCCCCAGAGTTACCGAGCGCAGAAGTTGTTCCGTGGTCTGTTACATAAGCATAACGCTTATGGTATGAGCCTCTCTTTTCAGTAAACTGAAAGTGAGGATCATCTGTTGGTTTCTTATTCAGTTTAGAAACAAACCGAAAGAACGGATCTTGTGCAATTGCTAGTTCTGAAACCCTGTCACCAAAATTATACTTTCGCCTTAAATCGCCAGTATCAATTGTGCCATAAGTGGCAGCAGTGTCAAGATTCAGACTAGAAGTTGCATTACCCGTATAAAATAAGTCAGCCATTTTGACCTCTCCTTATATTAGACCTAGCAAGTAGATAACCTGTCTACTCGCCAAATACGTTTTCTAGATTATTGTCTGCTTTCTGAATTAGGTCGAATATAGCGTCGTTGTGGTCACGTTCTCCAGGATTTTCACCTCCAGCTGATGTGGCTGTTGCTGGCATAGACTGCACATTTTTCATTTGATCCAAGACTTGTTGCTTAGAGTTATTAGCAATTTTGGCGTTTGCCTTATCGCGATTCTTAAGATAATTTATATCATCCCAAGAAAGTTGATGTGACTGTGCCCACTTGCTAAGGCCTGAGAACTCGTCTTTGCTCATTCCACTTGAGTCAACAAATTGCTTTGCCTGACTCTGCAGAGTTCTTTTTTGTGCTGCCTGTTTAGCTTTCTGCCTTTCAGCTTCGATTCTATCACTAGCCTTTCGATCAGCCCTTTGATCTACAATGGTATTGAATACCTGTGCAGACTTTGAACCTGGATCTGATATAGCTTCATCCATGTCAAATACAAAGTCGTCTCCAAGATTTAGCGATTGTTTCATGTCTGGTTTCGTTCCTTTATCTAAATAACCACGTACCATATTTACTAATTCAGCATCTTGTTCCAACACGCCTATCAAAGACTCATAGGGTTTGAGTTTGTCATTCTCAGCCTTGATTCTTGTATTTTCGCGTGATGAATCGCTGTACCGTACTTTGTACGGATTGCTCTCATCTTCCCAATTGGAATTCTGAGGCACTTCCCTGGAACTGGAGTCCACTTCTGGAGTTACCTGATCTGAAACTGGCTCTTGTACTTCAGCCTGTTCCGCTGGGGTATCTTGTATCGCACCATTAACCTGCGTTTCTATTGCATCAAAAAAGCCTGCATTGGAGTCCTCAACCATTGTATTCATTACTTCTTCTACAACTTGTTCGGAGTTACCTTCTTTCTTTTTTGTCATTTTTCGTATATTCCTTTATTTACGATAGTTATAAGTTATTACCTTCTTTTTTTTCTGCCAAACCGTTTTGAACGAGCTGTTTTAGCTCTTTCTCCTGGTTTCTTTGCATGTCCTTCGATCTTTCATTCTGGAGATCCTGGTTTGCCCTTGCGACAGCAGTATCTCCTTTTAATTTTGCACTTGTGTCAAGCAGTTGTTTTCGCATATCATGCTCTGCCATTCTCTGCTTATCCTTAATACCTGCCTGCACAAGCTGTCTTGAGAGGGTTTCAATAGTACCCTTGCCTTCTTTGATTTCTTGCTGAGCTTTTTCAAGGGCCTGACGCATCTGTGCAAGATTGCTTTTTCTTTGCGCAATTTGTTCTTTGTCCTTAATGTCTGCCTCTGCAAGTACTGCTATATCATCCACTATACCAAGCTTTAACATTTCCATTAACTCTTTTAAGTATGCCCAACGATTTACTGGCATAGTTGAACCAGCAATTAATCTGATGTCAAACTTTGCTGTTGCATAATCAAAAAACTTGCCGATTGCATCACCATATTTATTATATTGAACAATATTAACCTCCACGTCCTTGACATTTTGATTATTTGGCTCTACAATTCTAAATACCTTGTTTGACTTATAGGTAGCTTGAGCATAGTCTCTAACTACCTCGCCTAGTTGTTGCAAGGATGGCTCGACTGAGTTTTTCATCCAAGTCTTAACCCTACGAGTACCATACTCATCATTAGCAAGGAGCCCTTTAAATGTATCATGCTGTGCTTTTATATCTCCCTGCATTGAAGAATATATCCCCGCAAGGTATTCCATGTCAGTCTTTCCAAGCTCAACAATATTAGCAAATGCCGAAGATATTGGAGCAGGTTGAACTATACTAGGGGCTTCAAAGCCTTGCCTTACTGGTAAGAGCGCGCCTGGAGCTGAGGCGAATCTTTCCCAGTAGTCCTCATCTATACTGCCCTCTTGGTAGAGATACCTTAAGGAGGATCCTAATGATGCGTTATGTATCATTAATTGATGAGCCTTGTTTAGCTCTTGTTGTTTTCCTACTAATGGAGAAACGGCAGACATAGGATATGGAGTTCCAGTCCATTTATAATGTATAGGGATTATTGGATATTCCAGACCTGGCAGTATTGCCTCGTACATAAAGGTATCACCAATTACACAACTTAGTCTAATTCTTGACTCATAAAACTTAATTGCATCTATAAGACTCTTCTTAAGCTCCCCTTTCATTAATACTTTAAACTCTTTTTCAGAAACTATATTATTCTCAACACGACTTACAGCCTCCATTGCTTGAGATATTTTCTGTTCTCTAATTTGTGTTATTTGGCTTTCCATCTGCTTTTCTAACTTTTCAATCTCTAAAGTAAATCTTTCCTCAATTATATTACCTGCCTGGAGCTGTTGATTAAGCTGCAGTATAGTTTCCTGTGTTTTTACCTGTATTTCTTTGGTAATATCTTCCATTTCAATGTCCACTTGAGCTCGTATCTTACTTATCTCTTCAGGGGTTGGCTCAATCCGATAAAACACATTCATGTATGGGATCTTAATCTTTTCATACATTTCATAGTAATCTAGCCTGCGATCATCTTCTCCAAAGTAATCAAATGTTTCATCAATCACATCCTTATATTGGAAGTCACCTCCTTCTGCTTTTTGACTATAACTATAATTATCACGCTCTGTTTCGCCTGCATTTTTAATTTTGTTTGCGTACTCAGGTAGTATTTTTTGAAGATGCGACTGAGGAATTACTTTGTGAACCATAACGTATGCAGCATCACGATAAAATATGTCTCTACTTTTAGGATCAACAAACACATCAAATGGCTCAACTGTATCAACCCTGACTTCGCCTAGCCCGTGATCTGCGTGCGCGTCTACAGAAACTTTAAAATAACCAGCACTTTTAGTGGCAGCATCATTAATAACCTGGCTGAACTTACTTTGCCCATCACTTTCATACCATATATAGTCAGCAATATCAGCATGCACACTAGCAACATCTACATCAGAACCTTCAGTACCAACGGCCTGCCATCTTGGTTGGTTGGCTGTGACATAAAAATTTAACATCTCTACAATCGGTATAATACGATTAATAGTAAATGTCGGCATTCCCTGTCTTTCAAGGACATCACTTTCGTCTTGAGTTAGCTGATTATCTAAATAAAAATCGTGTCCTTGCTGGTTTACCTTTTCCCAGCGCTGACGACTTGTACCATTTAAATTAATATAAAGCTCTCTTATTCTATCAGCCTTTGTTTTTGCTGTCTGCTTTGCCATTATTTCCCCTTATTTTTCCCCCACGAAAATGGGTTCAAGTTGATACCAAGTTCCTGTTCTATCCATACAGTCTGTTCCTGCATTTGTAATTCAAGATGTTTTATGTGGTTTGCCTCTGCAATTTGCCTTTCCTGCTCATGTAATTCTATTTCCTCTAAAGCAACAACCATGTTCCGTTCTAAATCTTGGATTCTACTTTCTAATTGCCACCATCCATACACCAACATTCCTGCAAACACAAAAAGCTGAATCAACCACTTTATGTTTATCGTTAGATTCATGCTGTCACCTATCACGCTCCCACGATAGCTGCGAGCTCCGCTTTTATCTGAGTCCGCTGCCGCCACGCCTTCTTCCTTTTTGACCTTTTCCTCGTTTGCGTCCAGCCTCTATCTTCGTATCCTCTGGAATAGTGGCATATATTTCTCCTGTATTAAGCAGTACGGATAGTACAATAAGTTTAATCATGCAACTACCCAGTTCTTTGGCTTATCAATCTGCCTTCTAACCCAGTCTCCAGCCTGGTTTTCAGCGCCACTTGGTGGATGAGAATATTTGACTGCATAGGCAAGCGCATCTATTGTATCATCATGCGCCATTCTTTTGCCGAACGTGAGGATTTCATGCTGGAGATCATAATGGGAGTCTCGTATCCTCACCGCACCAATTGACATTCTTTGAGCTAAAACTTCCTGTATTCTATCTAGCTTGCTTTGCTTTGTTCCTGGCTTTTCTTCTTTAAACCGCAAGCTAAAATCATTCTTTCTTCTCATCTCGCTTCTGAGCGCTTGAAATATTGGCTTTGACATTGAAGTATCTTCAACTGTAAACAATGTTGGATTATACTTGCCATTAAGTTCAAACATATAATCAACTATTCCTTTCTTATCTTCTCCTGGTATCCCAAGCACTGGTAGTGATCTGCGCCTTACATAGTCTATAACATAAATATTAGCATTTATATCACATGCAATCACTATTATAACGCTATAATCGCTGTCTCTTCTTTCAGAGTCGGTGGCTGGATCGACCCCTGCAAATATACTGACTGGTATTTTGTCACCTTCATTGTATATATAGCCCATCATTTCGTTTTCATCAAACTTATAAAAACCTTCCCAGTACTTTACGTGCCTCATATTAAATATTGAGTCTTCTGCTGATTGAACCTCCATCATATACTCTTGATAGAACTTATGAGGCTTTCCAGAGTCTACATAGAATTTTTTCTTTTCAGTAAGTTTAGATAGTGGAAACCAACTATGCCAGAGTGCCTGTTCGTCTTTTATTGCCTTATATAGCATTACCTTCCAAGAAAATTCTTTATTTTCGCTTTTAGCTTTATCATAATTGGTGATAAGGTTATTAATGAAAGAATCATAATGAACAGGCGTACCATTGATGCGAAGACGACCGTCGTGAGGCTCCAGAGCAGGAGCAACAACAGCAGTGACCATATTCGCATTCTTTGACCTAGACTCTGAAGTGAGTGTATTATTTTCATCCTCAAAGTCGTCGAGAACCACGAGATCGTACCGCTTATGCAGCTTAGCACCACCACGAATACCCGATATATTAGATTTGGATATGAGTTTGCAGCCATTTTTAAGCTCTATGTCTTGTTCTGTCCATTTTCTTCCTTTCATGTTTCCGAAATAATACTTAATTCTGTCATTAAACTCTAAATGAGTCTTAACATAGTCCATGTTTCCGACGGCCAGCTTTTGTGTTGCAGATACCCATCCGTAAAACAGGGGTTCTTCAGCAAAGCAAAAAGATCGCATTATATCTGCCTTAGTTAGGACTGTTTTTCCGTGTCCTCTGGGCATAATAATCGCCAGGTTTTTATGCTTGTGTAGATCTTTCTTTTTATCGTCTATGGCATCCACTATCTCATAATGAAACCACGGGGTCTCAGATCTGCCGAAATCGTCTGGTAAAAACAGCTTGCCAAAGGCAATTATATCGTTCTTGGCTGCCATTAGAAATTCTTCTGCTTCTGAGACGTTTTGGGTATTGATATTAGACACTATATTGTTTCGTCGCCATGCCTGCTATACTCTGGAAGTCCTGGTCTTTTAACCTCTTCCAGCTTGTTTTGCTCAAAGCCTTGAAAGATTCCAGTAATTTCTGTCATTTTTTGTTTCTCAACAACTCCCCATGCATCCCAAAGCATCTTAAGTGCGCTTATACGGTCGCTCCCATTCTTACCATTATCAACCTCTTCTTTAGCCTTTTCAATTAAGTAATAGAGATCAATCTCCAGTTTACCCATTACATCTTCTTTATTTTTATCCATAAGAACATCCATCCTTTGTGTTTTTAATAGCAGGGCCGCTCGTTTTTTAGCATATCCTTTGCTGTTTGCATTATAAACATCCATATATGCCTCAACAGCATCCTGCCCAAGTACAATTCTTTTAGCAAAAAGTCTTTCCTGGCCTGTTGGATTTTTACGATCTCTCAGGGTCTCATAGCTAGATTTTCCACTCAAGTTATGGCGAGATTTCCGCTCTGCCGTATCCATCTTACTGTTTACGGAATACGTACCTATACAGGTCTGGACAACGTCGGTTTTGCCTAATTTCTTTCTTTCTAAGATTTGAATATAAGAGTTATCATCTGCACGAACCCAATCCCCAACGCGCCCGTCGCGCCAATTTTTTATAGGCTTAATATCGTTTGGAATTTCAGACTCTAGATCATAGACAAGATGTTCTTTGTCTTTTACCTTATAAGATCTCATCTCAGGCCCTTAACGGGCTTTTTAATCTTACGTCTGCGGTTATGCGTACGCTTTCTTTCCAGCTTTACCTCAGGCTCATATGTCTGATTTATAAAAGCTGGCTCTGCAGTTAAAGATAAGATTAATAGTAGTTCAATCAATTTAAAATTTTTCCGATTTCTTTGGTATACCCGTTTACCCGTTTATCTTTATTACTATTACTGTTACTATTACATATGGGGCTATATAGGCCCTAATAAGCCCCTAACTAGCCCCTACTAAGCCCCTAGTATCCTAAGTTCTTTATTGATGGCATTATGTTTTCGGCCATCATATCGCCTTTGGTCTTAACATCGTCTTTAGTCTTATCAAACGGTGTTTTAGCACCTTCTGTTCTAGCCCTGGCCCTGGCTATAGCAGCCGCTTTCTTGCCCGCTGGTGTGTAAGGATACTTCTTTCCATCTACTGTTGGCATATTATTCTCCTGGTTATTTTTTCTTAGATTTCTTTTTAGGAGGCCTGCCGCGTTTACGTCCGTATGTTCCTTTTCCTTTTGGCATTATTACTCCCTTTAATTGATGGTTTAAGTTAAGAATTGTTTTCAAGACTGCAAAACCTAAAAAATAGGAGGATTTCAATACGCACCCAATAACCTAAAGGGGGCGGGGCGTCGACAGGTTTTCGGTTTTCGGATTACGTTATCTTTGGTTTTTTTCTGCACGTTGACCTCGTCGGTACCCATTGGCTTCCATCGGTGACCGACGAGAACATGGTGACGTAAAGAAGGGGACGATGGTCACAAACCTGTAACAAATACAATCTTGTTTTCTCGTCCATTCATATATTCTTTTATTCTATCATTATAGCTCAGCCAGTGGTTACACAGTCTACAATCGGGTACTGGGTACACTGTATGCTTTACTCTGTATACTGTATCATGTAAGATTGAGTCACCGATGTTTGAGGCGATCCTCGTCGCTAAACTGCTATGCTTTAGCTATGCAATTAATCCTAATCTCCTCGGTTACGGCTATTATTGGCCATGATCTTATAGTATTATATGTATCATTTATTACTGTTTATGCTAGTTTGAGCCACCGATTTCATTCATCCTTATAACGAGGATTGTATATTTGTTTTTATTGTGTTGTTTGTTACCTTTGTTTGGAGTTAGATTAAATCGTTGCAGACAACACGTTTTTTGATAATGATCACGACAACATAACGAGTAATCGACGAGAGGGGCATACAATAGAATTGACCCCTCGCCATCGAGAGAAAAGGATGCCTTGCTGAATACAGATGACAGGGGCTGAGAGTCATCGAGGAGAAAGGTCAGAGAATAGAAGAGAATGTAGGTATGTAAGAGGTCGCAATAACTAATTTGTGAGCGAATAATTAGCCATATAAAGTAGTCATAGACCATCTAACAAGAGATGCGAACAGTGGACAATCTTTAGTATTGGATACTTTAACCCGACATGAAGGGAGATTAAGAAGAGATGCTCAACGAGGACATGATGTATAATGAATTTCCTCTGCATGACCGAAGAGAAATAACTGAGTCGTTCTAATCTATTGCAAGAGTATGCAAGAAGGGTACTCTGAAGAGAAGAGAAGGGTGGTATGGTAGAGATTCATTGAGGGTTCGATTCCCTCGCCACCTTCAACAAATTAAATCAATAATCAATAAAAGGAAGGAAGACCAATGAAACAGACAATAGGTTCATATCAATTTAGAGATGCTTTCATGGAGTGCAGACCAAACAATTTTAGCTATGAGGGTTTGTCAGCACTATGGGAATATTTCGAGCAATACGAAGATGATACAGGCGAAGAGATGGAGTTAGATGTTATTGCTATATGTTGTGATTTCTCTGAGTATGAAAGTTTAGAGGAGTTTCACAAGGACTATGATGCAGATACCTATACCGATTGGGATAAGATAGCAGAATATACAAGTGTTATCCCTGTAGGATGTGATGGTGGCTTTATAATCCAACAATTTTAATCAAATAACAAGGAGAATGAGATGAAATATGTATCTAATTCAAATACTGCAATATTGACCGAGATGGTGCTTGAAGGGAAAACAAAAGCACAAGTTAAGGCTGATGATGTCAAACGAGCAAATACATTTAAAACTCTGCTTTGGGACGGAAAATGGGACGAGTTGGGCAATAAATGGGGTGCTAAAGTATCGAAGGGGACTAAATAGTGGAATTTATCGTATTACTGACGATAATATTCATATTTTGGGACATTAAACATCAAAAATACATTTTTAATTAAGGAGATCGAGAAATGTTTATGATAGATAACGACGGAAGACGGACTTGGGTGGATGGTGCAGATGGTTACAATGCACTATCTGACGAGAAGAAGAATGGTTTAAATAAATGCTCTTCTTACCATCCGAGTAATTCAGTAAAGAGTCAGGTCAGAGAGTCTAACTGCTCTCCTGCTCAATATAATGTTAATAATCAGAGGAGAAGGTAATGAAGGGAATTCTAATTAATGACTATGATGAAAAATTCATTGCAGTAATAAGTGATGTAGAGAAATTTATTAAAATAATAGAGGGTTTAGACTATCATAGTGATAATGAAACTTGGGAAAAATCTTACAAAATGATAAAAGGATTAGACGATAAAATCGATGATATAGATATCTATAATGCTTGTTTTGTAACTGTAAGTCCTCCTCAATACGAAGATGATGGTTTTGATATCTGTATTTATGGAGATAATGGAATGTTACACTTTAAACTTCAAACAAAACCTAACACAATATAAGGAGTCATAATGTTACATTGGAATGCAAAAGAATGTCTTGGAAAACCTTATCTAATAAGGCACGACAAACCATACATAACAAACCTTGTTAAAGAGGAATACCCAAAAATGGACTTTAAATACGGAGAAACTGAATTTAAATCTAACGGAGAAAAATATCTCTGGTGGGACAAAGAAGAAAATTGTTATGTCCGTAGTAATCACGTTACAGATGCTCTTGTATGGGGCAGTATGATGATTGATATTGGCGAGATTACCGAAGAGAATTGTTGGGAAGTATTAAGACGTTATGCTGTGTGGAATCGTCTTGGTTATTGTAGGGTGTATATCCAAAGTTGGGAATCTGATTATGATGGCGATCTACAAGAAAGAGACCTGACCATAGATGACATACGATCTCATATTGGACTAACGACGAATGTGGGAAACACCTCAAAGGCTAAATTCAGGAATCGTGTTGCTACTTGGATTATGGAGAAAGCAGACGATTCTGTAAGGTATGCTAAAAGGGAAGGGAAATAATGGAAACATATTGTAAAATGGATAGATTTGTCGAAGAGAAACCCAAAAAGAGAGGTCATGGATTTACGAAGGCTCTCTGTAAAAAAGCAAAATCAAGAAGGAGAAATAAGTAATGGATAGACATTATCTAATAAATGACGAACCTGTACTTGTACCATTTGTGGAGGTGGTTAATAAGTTGACAGAGAATGATGTCTTACGATGTTCCGAGTTGGGATTTGTAAGGATTGTTAAACTTGAGTTATATGCCTCAACCCATGTTGATGAGTATAAAGTTGTGAGGGTGAGATAATGAAATATTATTGGAAAATTACAAAAGACAGGATTGAAGATGGTGATGCGAAGGGTGTATCAAATGGCGATGAATCAATCACCTCAAACAAGACTCATTTCTCGATGTATGATGACGATGACAATTGTTATTACGAAGGCATGATTTATGGTGACTATGATGGATTTGAGCCTCTTGATGACTTTGGTACACCTAATGCAGGATGCACTTATATCAAAATTAATGGGGAGATAGTCTGATGAGAGATGGTGAATATGATTGTGATAAAT
>VTLG01003188.1_pt1 | contig 11710 bp, 20 predicted proteins | sample 4694571 | NCBI WGS metagenome assembly VTLG01 (sample SAMN12604809, study PRJNA352737) | marine metagenome | biome: ENVO:00000447; feature: ENVO:00000209|ENVO:00000569|ENVO:01000036; material: ENVO:00002151; isolation source: viral sequences binned using virsorter ... | reverse complement strand
ATATAAGGACAATGATTACATAACTGCCTATCGTAATTATTATAAAGGCGAAAAAGAATATTTTGCTAAATGGGAAAAAGGCAGACAACAACCAGAATGGTGGGTAGCATGATACAAACAAAAGCAAATAAAAAATTTGATATTGATTTAAAATATGGACAGGTAAGAGAAAAGCAAGTATCTAATATTTTTGCTAATAAAAAAATAGAAATAAAAACAGAAAGAGATTGGTGGGAAAAGACAGGTAATATTGCATTAGAATATGAATGTAATGGAAAACCTAGTGGAATAAATGCTACAACATCAGATTATTGGATACACATACTTGCAAAAGGAAATAAAAATCATTGTATGTTAGTATTTGAAGTATCACGATTAAAAAAAATTGTTGAGCAATATAAAGATACACATACACGCATGGTTGGAGATAGAAATGCATCTAAATGTGTTTTATTACCAATAAAAAAATTATTTGATAAAGAAATTATATGTCTCGATTGAAAAAAAAATTAATAAAATTAAAAAAAGGACTTGATAAAAAAGTATTGCGTGACCCACGAACAAATCCTCAATTAAGAGATAGATTAAATTGGGAAAGAGTAAGAATAATATTAAATAAAAGATACGACCACTTGACATAAGCATATTTTTATGCTATATACATATTATGATTGAAAAGCAATTAATACAATTATTATTAGATAAAAATTTTTATGAGAAACATAAAGGTAAAGTTTCCAAATCTATGTTTACAAATGGAGCAGGAAGTTTTTTTGACTCTATTGAAAAAGCTCACAATGAATATGATGAAGATTTAACATTAGATGAATTAGAAACATTACATATTGATAAATATAATCCAGCTTTAACTCGCACAGCAAGAAATAATTTTCAATTATTATTAAATGAAATACGAAATGAGCCTAAGCCAAAAGGCGAAGTTGTATCAGATATTGTTACAGCTATTCATAAAAGAAATTTGGCACATAAAATTGCTCTCATTGCAACAGAAATATACAATGGTAAAGATGAGGGGTTTAATGATATTAAAAAGATATTAGATGAACAAGAAGAAGAACCTACAGATGATATATCTGTCACAAATAATATAGAAGAATTAATGAAACTTGTTAATGTTACAACAAAATGGAAATTTAATTTACCAACATTACAAGAAAGAGTTACAGGCATAGGCGATGGAAATTTAAGTATAATATTTGCTAGACCAGAAACAGGCAAAACAGCTTTTTGGATTAATTTAGTAGGTGGAATTGAGGGATTTGCTTCTCAAGGTGCTAAAGTTCATGCTTTAATTAACGAAGAACCTGCTGTTCGTACACAAATGAGACTAATTAATGCCTGGACAGGCTTTGATAGAGAAGAAATACAAGAAAATATGGAAGAATCACAAAAAAAATGGGCCGAAATAGGACAAAATATTAAATTATTTGATACAGTTGATTGGACAATTGATGATATAGATTCACATTTAGCAACTCATAAACCAGATATTCTTGTTATTGACCAATTAGATAAAGTTAATGTTGGTGGTAATTTTGCACGAAATGATGAAAAATTGCGAGCCATATATACAAGTGCTCGTGAGTTAGCTAAAAGACGAAACTGTTCTGTTATTGCTGTATCACAGGCAAGTGCTGATGCTCATAATAAACTAGAAATATCTTTTGATATGATGGAGAATAGTAAAACAGGTAAAGCTGCTGAGGCTGATTTAATTTTAGGTATAGGTAAAAGAAATGATTTAGGTGAAGCATCTGAAAGAAGTATTTGTGTATCTAAAAATAAAATAACAGGTTGGCATGGAACTATTCATTGTAATATTGATGATAGATTATCGAGGTATATTGTATGATAACTGTTGTTGATGTAGAAACTACTTTTCAAGTTAATGGAAAACGACCAGACCCATCACCATTTAATTCTAGTAATCAATTAGTTAGTATTGGAATTAATGATGAATATTATTGTTTTTTTCATAATGAAAATAAAGATTTTAATGTAAGAGATAATCATAAATCTGTTCAAAATATATTAGATAAAGCAACTTTACTTATTGGACATAATTTAAAATTTGATTTAGCATGGCTATTAGAATGTGGATTTAAATACTCTGGCAGAGTATACGACACAATGGTAGGTGAGTATGTTATTGGAAGAGGATTTAGAAAGCCATTATCATTAAAAGAAATATGCAAACGCAGAAAAGTTTCATTAAAATCAGATATAATTGACCATTATATGGATAATCAAATTAGTTTTTCTGATATTCCTTGGAGAGTTGTTGAGAAATATGGAAGACAAGATATTATTTCAACACGAGAAGTATTTGAATCACAGATGGAAGATTTAAAATTACCTCGTAATAAAAATTTATTAGCAACTGTTAAAATGATGAATGAATTTTTAGTTGTTTTAACAGATATGGAAATGAATGGTATTAAAATAGATAGACAAGCTCTTGAAGATGTTCGCACAGAATTTTTATTAGAATTTAATAGTTTAAAAGAATCTATTGACCAAACTATATGGGATAAAATGGGCGATACAAAAATAAATCCAGCAAGTCCAGAACAATTATCATGGTTAATATATGGAAAAAAAGTTAGTGATAAAAAAAGATGGGCACAATTATTTAATATTGGCATTGATAAAATAACAAAAAAATCAAAGCGTAGACCTAGATTTTCTCGTGCACTATTTTCAAAAATGGTAAAAGATAATACAATGGCTATTATGAAAACTCAATCAGAACAATGCCCACATTGTAGTGGTCGAGGAACATATCGCAAATATAAAAAAGATGGTGAGCCGTACAAAAACACATCAAAATGTGAAAATTGTAATGGCGAGGGGTTAATTTATAATGATTTAAATCAAATAGCAGGGTTTGGACAACATCCTAGAGGTGTATCAGATGTATCGGAAGGTGGTTTTCGTACAGATAAACATACATTAAATTATTTATTAGCATCTGAAAATGAAGAATTAAGAGAATTTTTAAAAGATATTGTCAGATATAATTCTATTGATACATATTTAAATACATTTGTTGCAGGGATAGAACAACATACTAATAAAAATGATTATTTACATCCTAAATTTATGCAATGTGTAACAGCTACCGGTAGATTGTCTAGTCGTGACCCTAATTTCCAAAATCAACCACGAGGTAATACATTTCCTATTCGTAAAGCTGTTGTATCACGATTTAAAAATGGTAAAATAATGGAAATGGATTTTGCCCAATTGGAATTTAGAACAGCAGTATTTTTAGCACAAGATAAACAAGGTATGGAAGATATTAAAAATGGTGTAGATGTTCATCAATACACTGCTGATGTTATTGGCGTATCACGACAAGAAGCTAAAGCCCATACCTTTAAGCCTTTATATGGTGGTGTGACAGGAACAGATAACGAAAAAAGATATTATGATGCATTTAAAGAAAAATATAAAGATATTGCCAAATGGCATGAGAAATTACAATCTGAAGCTATTCAATTTAAAGTTGTTAAATTGCCTAGTGGAAGAGAGTATGCATTTCCTGGTGCTCAACGCCAGGCATGGGGTGGCTCAACATATTCTACACAGATAAAAAATTATCCTGTACAAGGATTTGCTACAGCCGATATTGTGCCCATAACTTGTATTGAAGTATATAAATTAATGAAAGAAAAAAATGTTAAAAGTGTACTTGTTAATACAGTTCATGATTCAATTGTAGTTGATATTCATCCAGATGAAGAAGATATTATTATTAATATTTTTAAACAAGGAGCAGATAAAGTTATACCTGTATTAAAAGAAAAATATGGAATTGATTTTAATGTACCTCTTGACATAGAGATGAAAATAGGCTATAATTGGTTAAATTTAAATGAGGTAAAATTATGAAAAATATAAATACGGATAACAGAGTATGTTTATTTTATGTAGCAGATAAGCTTATAGAATTAACAAATGTAAAAGATAAAGACTTACGTAAATATGTTGTAGAATTTAGAGAAGAATGTTTACGAAACTTAGGTGTAAATGCATTACACGACCATAATAATTAAGGAGACATAATTATGATTAAAACTGTAGGTGACTTATTTGAAGAGACAGATGATTGGATTAATGATGAAGAAGCTGTTGCCCTTCAAAGAATAGTCGAACTAAAGCACGACTACATAAAAGATACAGGCAAAAAACCTACTGTAATTTTTATTAGTGATAAAGAAGAATTACAAAGTTATATGATGTGGTTTGCTCCATATTATGGCTTAAAACCAGTAAAAACAGAAGGAGATACATTTGTATGTGGACACTCAGTGAACTAATAGGATTATTATTTATATTAAGTGTAGTACTTTTTACACTTTTTGCTTGACAAACTATATAAATTGTGTTATAGAAACATGTTAATTAATAAAGGAGGCATAAAATATGTCAAATGAATTAGCAAATATAAGTACGATGTCTAATGAAGATATCATGAAAGCCATTGGTCAAGACGATGGTTCAAAAAGAGTCGGTATTCCAAGACTTACGATAAATAGGAATCCAGAGGATGATGATGGCAATCAACTTCCAATGGGAGCATATTCTGTATTTCATAATGAGGTTGGACAAATAGTTTATGGTAAACCTATAAAGTTTAGACCTTTCATTAATACAATGCAATATATGCAATATAGCCCGGAGCAAGAGGAATATACTAATCGTTCTATAATTTTCAAAAATTGGAAAGAAGAAGCGATTGATATTCAAGGTGGCACTAGATGTGGTAAAATACCACAACGTGAATGGGAAAAACTAGGCTTAACTACAGAGGAGTTAGCTAACCAAAGAACAATTAAATGCTATCGTTTAGTCTTTGGTCTTGTTACTTTTGATGGACATACAGCAGATAAAACACCAGTAAAAGTTACTGATTATCCTGTATTATGGAGAGTAACAGGAGTTCAATTTAATCCTGTAGGTAATGCACTACAAACTATAAGTGAACGAAAAAAACTTATGTTTAATTGTGTATTAGATTTGGATTCACAAAAGAAAAAGAATGGAAGTAATGTATATTATATTTCTTCTATTAAAGTTAATGCTGATGCGAGTATCAAATTTACTAAAGATGATGAAGCAACTTTAGGAAAATTTCAATCTGTTATTAATGATGAGAATGCAGAGGTTTTAGATTTGTATAAAAATGCTCAAAAAAGTGGCTTAAAAACAGTGGATACTGTCGATGAAAAGATAATTGAAGTTGTTGACCCTGCAAAAGCATTAGCTCAGTAATGAGTGATATCTTACATAAAGTACAGATGTTCTTGGATACGGCCTGTCGTGAACAGGTCGATATCCCAGATAAACTGATTGAAGAATTTGGAGAAGCGTGTAAAAACGCCATTAAAAAGCAGTTTACTGATAGGAGAAACAATAAATTTACCATAAGAGCTAGTAATATAGGACGGCCTCTTTGCCAATTACAAATGGAAAAAGATGGAGCCACAGGTGAATCACCTTCCTATAGCAACAAAATGCGTAATTTATTTGGAGACCTTATTGAAGCTGCTGCTGTTCTTATATTAAAGTCTTCTGGGGTCGCAGTGACAAATGAACAGAAATCTGTTAGGTATAATTTTCCTGATGGTACGCATCTTGATGGTACATTTGATGTTGAAATTGATAAAAAAATTTGGGATATCAAATCAGCTTCTCCATTTGCGTTCGACCATAAATTTAAGAATGGATTTAAAGCGTTAGTAGATGATGATAGTTTTGGATATTTATCACAAGGTTATGTATATGCTGAAGCAGATAAAAAAAAATTTGCTGGATGGATTGCTATTAATAAATCAACAGGTGAATGGACAGTAACTGAAACTCCACTTGCTGATGATAAATATAAAAAACAAGCCATAAAATTAGCACATGATAATGCTAAATCTATTACAACAAATAAACCATTTAAAAGATGTTTTACTGATATTGAAGAAACATATCGTAGAAAACCAACAGGAAATAGAATATTAAATTTTGTTTGTGGATATTGCCCATACAAAAAGCCATGTTGGGGAGACCAAATACAATATCTTCCACAACAACAATCACAAGGACAAAATCCTAAATGGGTATGGTATACGCAATTAAATAATCCTAGAGTTGAAACATATGATTAATAAATATGAAATAAAAGAACCTGTATGGAAAGATAATAGTATTGGAATTGCTGAATTTAGATTAAAAAATAATTTATTAGTTGATATAACCTATAAAAATAAAAATAATCAAAGGGTATTTCCATATACTTATATAATAAAAACACCAGATTTAACAAATAGAACTTATCAAATCATATATGGTAAAAAAATATATAAATTTTTGATAAATGAATTGGAAATTTATGAAGACACGCAGTAAAAAGGCAAAAGGAAGACGATTTCAGAATTGGGTACGTGATGAATTATTAATACGATTTCCTAAATTAACTGAAGAAGATGTGTATTGTGCTATTATGGGAGAAAGAGGAGTAGATATAAAATTATCTGCTAAGGCAAAAAAAATTATTCCCTTTGCAATTGAATGTAAAAATCAAGAAACATTCAAAAAAATATATAAGGATTATGGACAAGCTATTTATAATGCTAATAAACAACAACCTGCTCTCTTTATAAAAATGAATCAACAACAACCTTTAGTTGTTTTAGATGCTAAATATTTTTTAGATTGGATAAGCTATGGAAAATAAAGAAGAAATTAAAATTATTATAAAGCCTTCAAATGAAGGTTTTGCTATGTTTATTGTTGAACCTAATAAAGATACTCCCATGTCTCCACATATGATGTCTTGCTATACATTAGCTAGAGGTATGATTAAATTTGGATTAGATACACCAGATATGGCGTTTGATTATGGCTTATTATCTTTTAAAGAAGAAGAAAAACTTAATAAAAAAAATGGAAATGGCTCATTAAAATTACAAAATGATATAGAAAAAATTGGAAATGTTATAGATATAACTGCATTATTAAAAAAGAGGAAAGATGAAAAGTAATCAATTTTTAAATCAGGCAAGTGTTCTTGTAAAAGGACAAAGAGAAACAGATTATGGTGATAAAGTAGAAAATCATAATAATATAGCAAAATTATGGTCAGCTTATACAGATACAGATATAGATGCTCATGATGTTGCTATTATGATGTCATTATTAAAGATAGCTAGAACAAAACTTGGTGCTGTAAGCAAAGATACATATATAGATATGTCTGCATATAGTGCTATTGCAGGTGAAATTAAATTTAAGGAGAAATAATATGGAGCACATACCAGATTTAATGTTTAAGGCACTTGAGCATGAGGCTCAAGCTAATATTGATAAAGCCGAAGCAACCATGGAAATCTATTTTTCTAATCCTACAGGAATAGGAGAACACCCACAACATTTAGAAGAAATGGGAAAATTATTAGATACCATTGCCACTAATGAGGATAGATTAGACGTATTAAAAAAATATTTTTCTGATTATAATGAAAGTCGAGGTAATTTATGAAATATTTTATCACACAAGAACAATTGCAATCTGTATTAAATTACTTAGGTTCACGTCCTTATGTAGAAGTAATTAAAATTATTCAAGTTCTAGGACAGTTACAGCCTGCCCCTGCTGATTCTGGTAAAAAAGATGAAGCAGATAAATCCCGAAAATAAAAAAGGAGAGCACGAGGCTCTCCTATATAAACTTGAGGTTAGATTAAATACTGATGGAAATATATTATTCAACTATGATTGGGTTAAACCCGAAACTTTAGTTGATAATTTAAAAGATTATGAATATAAATATACTATTTCTGCTATCATTCGTCACTGTTTATCTAATGGTCATAAATTAGATGAAGAATTAAAATATTTATTGAGGAATATATGACAGAAAACTATAAAGACTACAGATTAAAAGGAACATTACATGCACCATTTAGTCCAATATTAATGGAGTATCAAATTCCACAACCTTACATTGATTTATTAAATAAATATGGAGATAAAATATCTGCAAGTGATAAAAAATCTAAACAATTAGATTGGTCAGATAATCTTGTAGGTAATGTTAAACAAGAACATAAAATTGAAGAACATATATGGCATGAAAAACCTAATGAAGATTTGCCATCGCTATTTAATTGGATGGGTGCTTGTGTCAATTTATATGTAAAAACAAAATTAAAACAAAATGCTGATGCTCTAGATACTGAGTATGCTGAAAAAGGAATTAAAAGAGTTGCTCTGCATAATAGTTGGCTTGTTAATTCTATAGCAGGGGATTTTAATCCACCTCATATGCATTATGGTCAATTATCTGCTGCAGGTTGGTTAAAAATGCCAGAATCTGTAGAAAAAGATAAAGAACGAGAACATGCAGGATGGATTGAATTTATATATGGTACACCGGCAATGTGGATAGACCCTAAGTATCCTGTAAAACCTCATGTTGGTCAATTATTTATTTTTCCTAATTGGCTGTTACATCAAGTATTTCCATTTAGAGGTAAAGGTATACGAAGAAGTATATCTTTTAATGTTAGTGTAGAATTTTAATGGATGAATTTTGGAAATGGTGGATACTAAGTATGGTAACTATTAATACTTGCATAAATAGTATAGTATTTATTGTAGGTAGAAAATTTAAAAAGGAGAAAAAAAATGTCGCAAGAATCACTTAAAGAAAAAATTAAAATCCATGAAGGATTTAGAAATAAAATATACCTCGATTCACTTGGAAAGAAAACCATAGGATATGGGCACCTTATTACCAAAGATGATAAATTTGAAGAAGGTGTTGAATATTCTCGAGAAGAGTTGGATGAATTATTTGAAAAGGACTTTCAAAAAGGTTGGAATTTAATGCAAGTATTTTGTGATAAAAATAATTTGCGTTCTATTTCAGATACTGCTAAAGAAATATTATGTGAAATGATATTTCAAATGGGATTTGCAGGTGTAAGTAAATTTAAAAATATGATTAAAGCTTTACAAAATCGTGATTATAAACAGGCAAGTATTGAAATGCTTGACAGTCGTTGGGCTAAACAGACACCTAATCGAGCTAAAGAATTAAGTAATCATATGGCTGAAGCTTAATTCCCCATAAGTTCATCATAATTACCAAGATTAATTTCAACAAAAGCTCCTTCTTGGTCATTAGAACCAAAAAATGTTCCTATTGTTCGAACGGCTCCATATAATTTAAGTGTTCCAGTTTCATATCCAATAATTGCTGCTGCATTAAGAGCATCTGCTACTGATTGTATATCAACTGCGTCATTAAAATTATATCTATCTTTAATAATAACATTATTATTTTCATCAATAATTATTGTTGCTTGTCCTAATGTTGTTTTTAAATTATAAGCAGGGTCAAACATTTTTGTTATAAGACCAGGATTAGTTACGGAAGCATCTACATCTCTATATTGTGATTCTCCTTTTGCATGTGTTTCATAATCTGCGTATTCAATTTTCATTTTTTTGTTTGTTAAATTAGTTTTAACTATTTCTTTTAATACAGTTTGATATTTTGGCGAAAGATTTTTTTCTGTAAATGTTTTATGGTCACCAATTCCTGTTTGCGTAACCCATACATCACTTGCCAATGCTCTAATATTTGAAGGAACCCAATTTTGAATATTTTGAATTGACCATCCATCATCAGCAATTTTCTTTGCATCATCTACTGTTATTACCTTATCTGTAAAACCTTCAACGATTCCATTTTCATTGATTGTAATTTTATCAGCAATTGGAATATCATTTACATTTAATCCAGGCTGTCTATTACTGGGAATAATTTTAGCTTTAGGCGTTTCAACAAATGGTTCACTACCTGCCATATTTTCCCATGTCATTTCTGGAGTTCTATTAAACATATCTGGGCCATAATACCAATTACGTTGTGATTTTTTATTTTTTGCACCTTCAACTAGTTCTTGATACGCTTTATATTTTGGCCCCCCATAAGAAAACTCTGAAGATAAATTAGTATTACCTGCAGCTCCTATTGGAGTTATGGCATCTTTAACTGTTGTTGTTTTATCAGCATGAGGATTAAAAATAAAATCTCCAGTTGATATTTTATCAAAATTTTCTGTAATAGATTTAGATGCTTTAACATCTAAACTTATTTCTTTATTATCAATAGCCTTTTTAACATTATCCTTTACATTTTTTGGCATTCTATCAAGCATATATAGTAAATGATTTCTTTCTTCTAAATTATCTGGTGTATTAACTTTTAAATGTTCAATAATTTCATTTGATACTTGATTTTTTCTATCTAAAATACTTTCATCACCTTTTTCTTTTGATTCAAGTTTCATTCCTATATGTGGATTAATTAATAATTGTTCATTAATTGTTTTTCCATCTACATTTATTGTTGTACCAATAGTATTCATAAATCTATCAGTATTAAAATTGGTTTGTTTTATTTCTTCATCTTTAATTGTATCTTTTTGACCTAAAACATAAGATAATTCTTCTTTATTTAAATCTTGAAAATATTTGTTATCACTAATATTTTTTACTTCTGTTTTCTTATCTTCTGTTTTCTTATCTTCATGAGGACGTGCTGCATCTAATGATTTTGATTTTTTTTCTTGAGCATAACTTGGTTTATTAGTATGAGGACTTGCTTGAGTTCGAGGAGTGGATACAGATGATTTAATTCCAGGATTCCAAGTTGGTGTATAGCCTGGATACATAGGTATACCATAAGGCCCTGTCATTTGATTTCCTTCTGCATCTATTCCACCACCACCTTTATTTAAAATTTCAGCTTCTTCTGGTGTAATATATGCAAGTGTGTGACCACGAGGTGCTACCTCATCCATTTTATTCATTTGTTGACGCATTAAGCCTGTACTTTTTTTCATAGGTGAAGTTTGACTTCCTGTATCTTTAAATGTTCCTTGTGCGTCATCAAATAATAATGCCATATTAACCTCCTAATGGATTGCTACTAAGTTCTTTTACTTCTTGTATTAATACATCTTGTAATTCATTTTCCTTTTTAACTATAGCAACATCTTTGCTTAGTTCTTCAACATCTTCTTCTAATTCCCAACCATATTCTTCTAACATTTTAAGTTTATCATAAATAGGTTTTGTATTAACAGGTTCTGGTAACATAGCTATTTGTTCTCTAACTTTACCAATCTCTGCAAATACTTTTGTTAAATCTACAGGTTTTATTTGTTCTTCTACTGCATCTATTCTATCTATTAAATCTACTTTTAAAGTAGCAATCTTTTCTTCCATAGGTGCTAAGTCTACAGTATTATTAATAACGGCTTTACGTTTATCTAGTTCTTCTATCTTTGCTGTTAATTTTCCATATTGTACAAATCCTGCACCAATAGCACCTATCACTCCTAAAAGTGCCGCTACAGAACTTAATTTAGTTACCATGTTATTCATTGTTTAAGTGCCTCCAGTTCAGCTTGTAATTTTCTTTTTTCTTTATTTATATTTAATAATTTAACTCTATGTATTTCTATTGAGTCATTATCAGTATAGGAACTAAGTGAAGTTCCTGCGTATATCTCCCCCGAATAGGAAGATAAATCTATTTGTAAAAATAGCCCCATGCTTGTACTATCATATATTTCTTTTGCAGAATAAAATACTATATCTTTATAAGCATCGAGGCTAT
>VTLG01015415.1_pt1 | contig 11713 bp, 11 predicted proteins | sample 4694571 | NCBI WGS metagenome assembly VTLG01 (sample SAMN12604809, study PRJNA352737) | marine metagenome | biome: ENVO:00000447; feature: ENVO:00000209|ENVO:00000569|ENVO:01000036; material: ENVO:00002151; isolation source: viral sequences binned using virsorter ... | reverse complement strand
ACCACGTCTATACGATTCATCTTTTTCTTGAAGACGATTTTACCTTTTGGTTTCACCGCTTCTCTAAGCGAAAAAAATGTTTTCATAATAAGTTTTCCTCTTTGTCTTATTATTTATACAAAAGAGGTTTTTTAAAACTTATTGCTCTATACTATCTGTCGTTTCGTCTGAGATTTCTTCGCCAGGTGTCTCTAATTCACTCTCATCGCTAGTTTCAGCACTAACTTCTAATTCATCTGAGGTGTATGTAGGTTCTGCGATATCATCTATACCATTATAAACACTATTAGCAAGTTCTACTTTTCTACTGTCCATAGCATCATTTAATTTAGTATCTAAGATATCTTTAAAAGAACCTTCAGCATTAGTTAAGTCGCCGTCTAGTATCTGGTCAATCATATCTGCTTGAGGATTAGACATAACCTCTGCGGCATCATCAACTGCAGATGGCATATCATCTTGGTCATGATACTCTACTTCTGTAGGTTGGTCTAATTCTGCTTCAACTTCTTGGTCAGAAACGTTGTCATCAAGTTCTAATTCTTGTTGTTCTTCGTTCTCGTTAATCATAATTACGCCTTTTTAGTTGTTTTCTTTTTAGCAGTTGCTTTCTTAACTGCAGTTTTTGCCTTAGTTGCAGTCTTTTTTACTGCAGTTTTGGCCTTCTTAGCAACAATTTTAGCATCTTCTTTATCTAAATCACCGTCACCGTCTTGGTCAGCAACACCGATAAACCATGCTTTAATTTTTGCAAACAAGTCTTTTATATAATCCATTCTATTCTCCTAGATTAAAAGTTATCATCACCGCCAGCATCTGCATCTTCATCACCACCACCGGCAGAATTTTCTGCTTCTACTTGCGCCTTCATGTCATCAATGTCTTCTTCGGACATTTGCATGACATTTTTCATTACCCACTCACGTGAGAAATATTCACCTACATATTGAGATATTTGGTCCATAGTATTTAATCTATTCTGTAATATCTCGGAGTCTTTCAACTCTGCAAAGTGATTATCTCTTAAGAAGTCAACAGTAATGTCGTTCTTCCAGAGATTCCAATCTCCATCAGTAATAATACCTTTGAGGATTAGTTGCTTTCTTAATATCTCAGTAAAGAGTTTTGAAAATCTTTTTCTTATCTTATCAATAAACTTTTGAAACTTGACCTCATCACGATTAATTTCAGTACTTCTACCAAGACTGAACTGTGCTTCTTGTTCTAACCTACTAAGAGGTACGTTTAATGAACGATATAATCTTTTTTGAAAATAAACAATATCATCTATCTGTCCTAAGTTTTCACCACCTGGTAATGTAGTGATTTCTGTTCCTCTACCACCTTCACGTCTAGGTAACCAGAAATCTTCAAGCATTGACATATGTTTTCTGTCATCTTTTAATTCACCAGTACTTGCATCATAAACTAACTTGTTTCGATAACGAGTCATAATGTCTTTCATATATGCTTCTGATTTACCTCTTGGCATATTACCAACATCGATGTAGAATATTCTTCTTTCTGGTGCCCTTGCTAATCGATAGATTACAAGAGAGTCTTCCATCATTCTTAACTGATTGATTGGTTTTAATGCTTTGTGTAAATAAGATACAACAGTTTTCTTTGTTGGGTCCATAAGACCAGATGTAACATATGATACTGAATCAGGCGATAATCTTACGCCCTGATTACTACCAGTCTTTTCTTGAAAGATGTAAAACTCTTCTACTTTATCTACAATCTTGGCACCAGTTGCAGGGTCTTTCTTGTATTTAACATTCTTAACTTTTCTTATTTTAGTAGCATCAATGTTTCGAATGTCTTGTATACCAAGTTTAGGTTGCGATTCGTTGACTATTAAGTGATGATATAGTCTACCATCAATGTAATAAGACCTAAAGATATCTGTGCCCATTTCAGTAAACTTCATCATACCAATAAGTTTATTAAATTCATCTATCATTGTTTTCTTGATATTATCTGGTGCATCTACGTTATCAAGATTTAATTCGACTGGTGCTTCGTTTTCAGACCCTACGATTGCTTCGTTGACAATATCTTCTATCGCCGCATCGACTTCTGGGTGAACTGCAACACCACGATATTTAAGTACTAATTGTCTATTGTCTTTTGCTTGATTGCCGTCCATGTCAATGAACTGGCCATAGTGAGACCCACTCGCAGTTACATATCCAGCACCATCAGGGTCTGTAGGTGTGACCACTGATTGAAGTTTTTTCTTTTTCTCTTCTTTTTGTTTATCTTCTGCTCTTTTTAGTTCGAAACCAAAAAGTTTCAGAATACTATTGTCTTGTTCTGCCATATATGTTCCACATTATATTCAATTCGCCCATAATAAAGAGCAAGTTTTTATTCTTACTCTTTATTTATATATGTTTTAAGACTACGATGTAGTGTTACTTTCCCAATATTGTATTGCAAACTCAACTGTAAACTCTTCAATAGTGTCTACTGTTTCGTAATTTAAATCAATTGCACTAATATTTATAGGGAATGCACCTCTAAAATTATAAGTCTTGATGACCGATTCGTCTCGGTCTAACTGTTCTACTAGTAAATCTGCTTGATAATCAACTGGATTTGTCAAACCAGTATTTGCTTTGTGATTATTAATACCATTCTGCCATCTTTCCATAGCATTTCTGACATTAAAATCAGTATCGTTAATTATTGTCGCAGTCCAAGATTCAAACGTTCTATCACCCGCTACTTTAAGTTGACGACCTCTAAAAGGTACGATTAACTCATTCATGACTGCCGCAGGTAATTGAGCGGCCTTACATAAAAATGAAGTCAATTCAACGTCTGCTTCTGCATATGCAGGGAAGTTAATAGTCGCTTTAAAGAGATTAGGTCTAGCACCACCACCTCTTATTTTGGATTTAAAATCATCTACGCCCATTATTGCCATTACTTATCTCCTTAAACTGTTCCTACGACTTCTTCAAACTCTACACCAGTTCTAACTGCTACAAAGTTAAGAGTCACAAAGTTAATGCTTCTTGCAGGTTTAATGAATATACTTGCAACAAACTCGTTTCTATCTATAACTGCCGCGGTGTTATTTGTTGAATCACAAACAACTCTAAAGTCTGTTATACCTCTTCGACCTTGAATTTCTCTTAAGAAAGGTTCAACAATGTTTACAAATTCAGCACGAGTAAATTCATCGTTGAATTCAAACATTACGTTTCTACCAGCAATCGCAATTGCTCTTTCTATACCTAAGAATAATCGTCTGACATTGATTCTATCAAATGCAGATGGTCTAGATTCGTTAGTTTTATCACCAAATAACATGATACCTTGACCTGGTATATTTGCTATTGGGTTTATACCTGCTTTGTAAAGAGTATCTCTTTCAGATTTGTTTGGACTTTGCTCAATATCTGTAATACCTAGATATCTACCACGTCTTTGTCCAGCAGGTGAGAACCAATTTGCCGCAACTAAGTCAGTTGCCGCCATTAGACCTGCAGTACTTGATGCCGCAGGAATCTTAATAAATTGGTCGTTATACTTATCAAATACTTTCAGATAATTATTATCTTGTACTAGATAAGATGATTTAGTGTATGTGTTATTACATGCTAATACTGCCGCATTTGTACCAAGTGTAACTGCCGCATTTCTACTAGGCGATGCAACTGCTACACAATCTTTTCTTAATGATGATGCAGTAGCAACTAAGTCATTTACAACTGTAGTTGCATTAGCATCTGCAATAGATTCTGGAGCAATTAAGAAGTCAACTTCAATATTGTCAACATCTTCAAACTTATCAAAACCTCTTAATATGTCATCTGTACCTAATGATGATGAACTAACACCACCAGTAAATGACCATTCGTTTTGACCTGTTCCAAAAGTTACATCAGAAGCAAAGTCTTGAGAACCATTTACTGCCGCAGTATCCCATAAAGAACCAGAGAAATCGTTGATTCCGTCTGAATCACCATGTCTATGGAATGCGCCAGCATAAATGTATTCTGAACGTGCTTTGATAACATCTTTGTAATAATTAGACGTACCATCAGTTGCTTTTGCATTAGAGGCAACTGATAAGAAAGGATATGTTTCTAAAACTGTACCAGCAGTTCCTGATATTTCACCATCTTCGTCAACAACTGCTATATGTATTTCATCGTTTTTACCACCAAGACCACTTACAAATGAAGAAGTCCCTGGTGCGGCATCAAATTGTGATTTGTATGTCCATGAATTAAAATTAATAGCACCACTACCGTCTGAGTCTGAACTTCCACAGATTGATACTAATAAAGAGTTACCTAATGCCCCTGGAAATCTTCCAATAAATGCACCATCATTTGAGTCGATTGATGCGGCCTCAAATGCATTTAAATTGTTTAATGCTTGGTTAGTTGCTACTGCATTAGTACCAGTTTTATTGTTAACTGCTAGAGAGTTTCTAGCATCTGAGTCTGTCTCACGTACTACTTGTAGTGCATTAGAGTATTTTAAAAAGAAAGCGGCCGAGTGAAAGTCAACCGTATTGTCAGTTGTTGGTGCAGAAAAAACTTCTACTAGTCCTGCTTCGTTTGAAACAAGTGTAGTTTCTCCTACTGGTCCCCAACCGAAGTTACCTACAAAAGCACCTGTATTAGTTGCAACATTAGGGACTACTCCCGTTAAGTCGATTTCTTTTACAGTTACCGCAGGCGATGCCGAAGGTGTAAATAATGCCATGATTCTATCCTATTCGTTTGTCTAATTATAAGTTATCATAATACGGTTATATTTCAATATATGCTTTTATTTATACAAAAGGTGTTTTCTACCACTCTTCTTGTATGATTTGGTCATTGTGTTGCTCAAACCAACGTTCTGCTTCTTCTTTTCTTTCTAGTTCTTGTTCAAACTGAGTTCCATCATCTATGAATCCAACAGGTGGTACATCTTCATCTATTTCTTTCATTCTATCTTCAAACATTATTTTTTTCAAGTCAATGTCAGTTAAGTCTCTAAAATACGTACCAGAAACAAAGTAACCAAATAATACTAGATTCATCATTAGGTCGTCATGATTACCATCACTTGCTTCGTAAGATTGACCTCGAGCAGTAAATGTAGATATTTCAAGTATCGTTTGTTCATCGTATATCTGGAGTTTACGATGCTCTAGAATATCTTTAATTGATGAACACCCAATACGTTTTACTTTACGTGTCATTTCAATACCAATTCTATCTGCCTTAACTGCAGATTCCATGTGAATATTTTCATATTCTAGTTCTTGATATAGTCCATTGCAGACTACAGAACCCTGGTCATTTGATTCTATAACAACATAACAGTCATTATAGAATTTGGCGTACTTATATATAATATTAGGAAACAAAACAGGAGAAATAGTATTATTGCGATAAACAGCGACTTGTTTAAAGGGCCTAGTGCTAATATCGATAACGTTAAACGTAGAATAATCCTGTCCCCTTCCTTTGCAGACATCTACTGTCATGATGTATTGGTGGTCTTTAGTAGGTTCTCGATAAATTAATAAATCACCATTCTCTCGTACCTTTCGTGGATTCTTTGCACGAAAACCCATGAGTGTTTCACCATTAATCAAAGTATCACCTGTACCAAAGAATGTGTTACCAAACTCTTGGTCGAATTGTAAAGCAGACGTATTTGCGATTGTCATTTCTTTCCATTTCTCGTCACGTCCAGGGACATCATTCCAATTTACAGTAAATGGCACAAACTCATTTACATTTTGACATGCACCTTCCCATAGTTTATGAAACGTATTACCGATTCCATTTGCAGTCGAAGTCACGATTACTTTCGTATCAGTACCAGCAGAAATAACAGGATATGTAGATGTGTAAAACTCATTGGCACGTTCTACAAAAGCAAACTCATCAAGATACAATAGGTTGACTGACATACCACGAATCGAACTACCAGAAGTTGCCGATGCGATAATACGACTGTTGTTACTAAATTCTAGTGAACCTTTGTTAAGTGCTTTGGTACCTGGTTGAAGAAAGAAAGGTAGATTCTCTAACATAAGAGTTATTCTTGCTAACATTTCTCTTGCTACTGCACCTTTGTTTGCCAGTATCGCAATCGTTTTTTCGGGGTGAAAACATGCATACCATAATAGATATGCAACTGAACTAATCGATTTACCTGATTGTCTACATGCTAATACAATAGAAAATCTGTTGTTATCAAAATGAGAAAACATTTGATGTTGATATGGATATAGTTTAAAAGGCACAAGACCTTTGTCAAGTGAAATAATTTTTAGATACGTTTCGCAAAAGTATGCAGGGTCTTTGCTACATTTAACGTATTCTTTGATTTCTTTCTTAGTAAAGTCATGTTGAACACCATCACGTTTAACATTTACGTTACCGAGATAAGTATCATTCTTCTGGTTCAACATCTATAATATTCTCTTTTTGTATTAATCTTTGTAATTCTGTAGTTGTACCTACAAAAAGATTATTAGTCGTTTGTCCTATTTGTTTGATATCCTCTTCATTTTTTACTTTTTTTAATTTAGCATTAACGTCCATCAACTTGTCGTTAACATCTGCTATTTGTTTTACCATGTTACCAAATACTTCAAAAGCACGTGGGTGTTCTGATTCTCTGGCAACATCTGCCATTAAATCTAGAGTTTCTTTACTCTTCTCTATAAGTTCATAGTAAGTTTTACGACTGTATTCGTAATCTGCATCTACGTTTTTATTATCTGTTTCTTTCATGTCCTATCTCCAACCACCCAGTTATAATGTATTTATCTTCTTTTAAATCTGGATTCGCACGGTGTGTATGTGTAAAATATGCAGGCCAAATAACTAATTTACCAGTTTCTGGTTTTATTGATAGTTCTTGATGCATAAAATCTGTATATCCTGTATCAGTATCATTTAAATAAACCATCCAAACACCAAATCTATTTTCACTTTTTGATGTTTTTGGATTAAATACATCTAATTCAGAATGCCATTTAGTAAAACCACCACCTTCCGTACTTTTTTGAAATTTATATCCAGTAATGATATAATTTCCTTCTTCTATATGCCACTTTTTAAAACATCTTTTAATATGTTTTTTAATAATAGAATTCAATTGATTATAAAAAGGTTCAAAAGATTCAAACTTATGACAAGCAGTAATAGATACGTCTTTTCTAATTTCATTAGAAACATTTGCACAATTGATTCCAACTTCACCAGCGATTAACTTGTTTTCATACCAAGATATCATATCATTACAAACCTCTTTATTTAGAGTGTTCTTTTTTTCATATATCATATATTACTTATATTATCGGAATCTACTGTATTGAATCCATAATCACTATCTGCACTTACATTTGCTGGTGTTGGTGTTATATTTTGTGTTTTGTAGTAATCACCACTATCTGCCGCACTATCAATGATAAACAAGTTATTACTAACTTCACGAATAATTTTACTTGTGCCAAGTGGTCCGTGAAAGTTTATTTTCATTTCAAAACTTAGTGTATATACAATTGTTCGTCTTTGTTCTATTGAACCTTCAAAGTCATCTGTAAAAGAAACACTTGTCAATGTAATTGGTACGTCTTCACTTAATGCAACATTACTAAAAGGTTTTACTGAAACAGTATATTGTGGCGTAAAGAATGGAAATATTTGTTCTACTATTTGTAGTGCATCGTCTTGAGACTTAGCATAAACATTTAAATCAAAATTAATGTTGTATGGTGTTGCAGTAAATAACTTTTGTCTTGATATTGTTGAACCAGCAAGAACTTTATTTAAGTTATTCATCTTATTTAATTGTCTTGTTTCATCGTATGCTATACCATTTATTTCAAAAGACATACGTGGTAATTTAATTGCAACGAGTCTTTCGTTTTGTTCGCCATTTGTCATTTGTTCTATTCGAGCAAGAAAGTTTCTTTTTGGCGCATATGATAGTGGCACTTTAACTTGTGAAATAGTTTCACCTGCAGAGTTTTGTCTAAGCACATAAAGATTATTAAATAACGACCCAAAGACACTTACCGCACTTCGAACTCTTTTGTGATAAAAATGAGTACCAAACATTACGATATATCTCCAAATGGATTACTTTCACTAAAGTCTAGAAAGTCTGACTCAAAATCGTCAAAAGTTTTATTCTGATTATCACTCAATATATCATTTATTTGATTTATTGAAGTCGGTGTTGCCACGTGTTGACTTTGGTCACCAATAATACTTCTATTTGTAGTCCATTCATGAAACAATCCATCAGTTGCGCCACTGTGAATTAGATGTAAAGTATTACCAGAATCAGATGCAAATGCAACTTCTCCAATCATATTATAAGTATCGAATACTTGTGTGACAGTTTCACCTTGAATAAATCTACCACCACCCGAATCAAGTGATAAATTATATTTGAAAGAACCTTCTGTTTCAACATCTTGTATTGTGTCTATGCCAGTATCAAAGTCTTCACCACTGTACTCAAACAATTCACATTGTAATCTAAATGTTGGTAAATCTTTTAATTGATAAAATGGTGTTTCAGTTTCAACTCTACGTATCTCAAACATAGATTCAGACATTGGTAAATATATTAAATCACCTTCTCTTGGTCTAAAGTTTGCTACTTCTAATCGTTTACCAACTAATTGCACCCATCTTTTTCTTGAAACAATAAATGTTGCTTGGTCTCTTAACTCTACGCCAAACTTTGTAAATAAATCTCCTTCACCTTCAAACCCTTCTGTATTCTCAATATACATTTCTACTTTATATGCATCTGAGAATCTAGATGGAACGTCATCTAAAAAGATTTTATCTTTGTTAACTATTTCTCTAGGTAAATAATAAACATCTTGTCCAAACATCTGTAAAGATTCTATAACTAAATCCTCAAAGAGTTGTTGTTCTGAACGAACTTTCTGTTTAAAATACTGGTTTGTTGCCATGACCTACCCTACAAAGAAATTAGGTGGATTGTCATACTCGTTTCTTAGTTTTTCTATTTCTCTTTCTATTTCTTCTTTAGCATCATCAATCAATTGTCTACCATTTAACGTCACACCACCAGGGAGTGTCATACCTTCGAATTTACTTATATTTTCTCCCCATTGTTTTTTCAATATCGCAGTTACATAATTTTTCATGAATAAATTATTGTAAACACCACCAACACTTTCTGCTTCTTCAACAAACATTTCAAGCATGATGTAATCGCCAACTTTTATATCACCACCATCACGTAAATCACCAGCGATAAACAATGTACCACTGTGTCTACTAAATTGTATTTGAGGTTGACCAGTAAGTTTTAAATCAATCATAGAAAGATATTGTTGCATGTGTTCGTAATATGCTAAATCACCTACACCTGTTGCCAAATCTGCAAGGTCATTTAATCGCATTTGATATTTGATATCAAAGAAGTTTACGTTTGATGTTGAATCACCTATCATAAAAACTTTTACAACATCTAGTATTCTATTTGCAACTGCTGGCAAAGCGGTGTTTAAATCAATACTTTTAGCATCAACCATTGCTTGAGTAATTAATACAGGTTGAAAAACTCTTAACTGACCGTCTGCGGCATACTCACGAAATATTTGGTCATCGTCTACATTTATTTCTATAACTGGATATCCAAGTCTACGTAGTACGTAGTCTCTAAAATCATTTCTGTTACTTATTTTTGCCATATTACTATTTATCTATTAATTCAATAGAGTTCCTGAGTTATTGTATACATTGATTCTATAGTGTGTGCCTTCTTGACCATCTAATGTTGCGGCATTTAGACCACTACCATTTGAGTCAACTGTTTGTATTAGTGCCATTACATGATTTGCATTTAGTCCAAACTGACCAGCGGCACTATCATAAGTCAATGCATCTGGATTTCCAGTTGATAATTTTTCTCTTGCAATTAAACCTATATCTGCGGAGTCTACATTTAAATTACCTACTCTTATTGTACCACTTGTAGTAATACCACCAGCACCAAAGATTGCCTTACCAGCATCAGACATATCTAAAATAAGAGGAGTTATAGTAGACCCGCCATCGTTACCAAAAAATCTAATATCAGCATCTTGAACTTTAGAACCTAATTTTAAGTGGTTTGTGTCATTTAACTGAAATTCACCGATTTCTGTCCCACCATCTTGTAATTTAATATTTCCACTATTAGCATCAAGTGTTATATCTTGTGGTGTAGCAAACTGTAGGCCTCCTCCGCTAACTTCAATCTTACCATCTGTTCCATTGCTATATACGGACATGACTGGGTCGTTTACATCATCACCAAACAATGCATATTGGTTGTGCCCTAACTTAATATTCTTGTTAAAGATTGCGGTACCAGCATCAGACATATCAAGAGTAAGAGCATTGAGATAACTACCACCATCATTTCCTCTAAATATGATGTCTTTATCTTGTACTATGCTTATAATTTGAAAATCAGATGATGAGTTTTTAAGTTGTGCTATTTCTGTTCCATCATCTTTGAATTGAATAAGTCCACCATCTGCATCAAGTACAATTTGACCTCCAGCATCAACAGTTAATGTTGCGCCATCTGATATAGTAGAACCATCTATTGTGATATCATCTACTTGTAATGCATTTGTGTTTATTGAACTAGAAGCAATGTTTGTTATCGTAGCAGAGTCCATGAAAGCGGAGTCTGCATTTATGAAGTCTACAGATAATTGTCTAATATCTGCAGAGTCTACAGTAAGGTGAGTTAATGTAGAACTATCTGCATTAACAGTACCCGTGACTGTAACACCATAAACACTTGTTTCTAATCTTTTAACATTATCTTCATATAATTCTACTGAACCATTGTCTGACATAACAATAAAGTTTTCGTCATGTGTTCCATTTTGAAGTGCGAAAGTATCTGCACCAATGTATAATCCACCCGCACCCGTATGTGTAAATTTAGTATTGTTTCCATCATGTCTTATGTTTGCATCACCACCAGTTCCAAATTTTATAAAATGCTTATCACCGAATGTTAATGCTTTTTCAGACTTATCGTAAACTACTGCACCTGCAGAGTCAAGAGTTAAGTCACCACCAATTGTTAACCCAGTTAGAGTACCAACACTTGTAATATTAGACTGTGCGGCACCTGTAACAGTAGCGGCAGTTCCTGATACATTACCAGTTACATTACCTGTAACATTACCTTCTAGAGTATCAAGTTTTAATGTACCTAAACTATAAGAAGCATCTGCTTCGTTAATGCTACCACTTGGGTTTGAATCGTATTCGTCTATTAGTTTCCATTTATCATCTGAAACATCGTAGTAAATACCAACATAAGTAAATCCTACACCTGAAGAACCAGTGTTTCTGTTTGAGAAGAAACCTGTATCGACATTAATTGGTCCAGCAGTACCTGCCCATCTTGCACCCGAATCGTGACCTGTTGTTGATGCAAAGTTAATTGAAATATTATCAGTTGAATGAATCATCTGAGCAGAACCAGTAATTGGTTGCTTAGTTAATACTGGTGAAGAGAATGTGCTATCTGCCCCAAATGCTACTTCAAATGTATCTACGCCACCTGCGCCTGTACCAACACCATCAATTCTAACATAATAGTTTTGATTCGCAGTACCAGTAAAGAATCCTGAATAGAAGGCATCATCTAATCCTGTACCTGAGAATGTTGTACCTGCTTC
>VTLG01013723.1_pt1 | contig 11714 bp, 12 predicted proteins | sample 4694571 | NCBI WGS metagenome assembly VTLG01 (sample SAMN12604809, study PRJNA352737) | marine metagenome | biome: ENVO:00000447; feature: ENVO:00000209|ENVO:00000569|ENVO:01000036; material: ENVO:00002151; isolation source: viral sequences binned using virsorter ... | reverse complement strand
CGATGTAAGGAAGTAGATTACCTTTTCATCTGGCGAAGGGAAGAGCGTGGTCGATACCCTTGAGTTAAAGAACCTCATTGTCTCCAAACTAAAGAAGTGCCCTCCCGTTTGCCTTACATAGTGGTCTTTCAAATCCTCTACTGAATAGATATCTATCTCTTTAATCCACTCATTCTTTCTCTTGACCCACTTAATGCGGGCCTCTTCCTTTGCTTTACGCTTATCGAATCTCATCCAATCACTCATGTCTTTCTCTCCTTAGTGTGTTTAATATGTGTCTCTCTCTCTCTCCCTATACATATGTATAGACAAAATCTTTTTTCAGTTGACGCTCTCTACCAGGGGTATGCTGCGTCGGGTTAGTCGGGTATGCCTTATGCGTTGCGGTGAGTTAAGGGTAGACACGATGCGCTACCCTGTGTTGATGCGGTGGCTCAAAAGCCCTCATCTTTTAGATCAAAAACCATGAACTGGTTTTCCTCCTTGTCTACTTCCTTCTGTAATAGCATCCACTGAGGAACCTCAATGTCACTGCCAGAAATAGTACACTTGGATTTTGGGAACCACGCACGACCGTACGTGATAATAGATTCTACCTCTTTGCCTTTAACCTCAAGGCCTGGCGTTGGTATCCTCTCTTTTTCAAGGCCCACTAATACGGCCCTCTCAGTTTCATGCAATGTAATAAACGGAAATTGTTCAGTGTCTAATCGGTTTAGCATTCCATAATCCTAGGTGTGGGAAAGTCTCTCTCTCCCTTTGTTAATAAAAAACCAAAAGATTTTTTGGTCGGGTCTAGTGTATCCAATTAACATAAGGTGTCATGTGATTAACACATCATGTTAACTCGAAGCATTAGACTGATACCGTTAGAGCGTAACGCCTAGAGTCGTGAGTTCTAGACGCTACGCATAACACTAGTTAAGAACCGTGGCGTTTGCCAAGTGGTCACCTAACAACGTCTTTAGGTCGGTTTCAAATTCTTTAGGCGTGTAAGCGCATCCTAGTTCGTGTACTTGGTCTTGTATAACAGCGTTATGGAACATTTCCTCAAATGAATAGCTCAATTTTTCATGTTTACATGTAATAGTTGGAAGGTTTTCGACCCAATATTCAGAAAGGTCCTTACTATCGTATACCATTTTACCAGTGAGGGAGGTTTTCCCTTCCTCCCATGAAGTGGCGGCTTCCATGGTAATCTCGTTAATTTTATTGCCAACTACTCTTTTAATAAAGAAAGTAAACTTTTGATTCTTTGCGTAATCATAAGAAATCTTTAGCTGCATTGAAGCATACTTGTCACCTTTCACCTGTTCTTTTGCCAGGTTTCTTAGCGATGAATGTGCGCAATAATCAGTTGTGAAGGTAGGAAGATTGAATCTTTTACCTTGCCATCTAATCTTATGGTGGTCTGTGATCAAAGAAGGCTTTGCGCCATTCTTGCTTCGGGGATGTTCAAGGAAGACCTTGAAGTCTAGTAAATTACTCATTGTGTTAGCTCCTAGTGTTATAGTTGACCAGTCAATATGTCGGGGACTGGTTCATTATCGATAACCTTTTATATTATAGATTTTTGTCGGTGTCAACTATTTAAATAAAGTTTTCATAAATGAACTGGTCAAGCCCGACAATGTAAAAGTTTCATATAATAGACCAGTCAAACCCTTACTTTGTGCCAGTCATTTGACTCCCTGAAAGGAGTAAATGGGTCAACACCTAGAGCCTTTAATAGAGGGCGTTTAGCTAGATGCGTGACGTGTTGGACGTACTTATATTCTTTTTAAAGTATTTTGGAAATTGAGAAAAAGTAGATGCATAGCGTAATAACGCATAGTGTATAGCGTATATAAAGTAACATAGGGAAGTAGCCCGTCTAACACGTCACCCCGTCACAACACACCATGGCACAGATGTTGCACAGCACATCGACCTAGATCCTTGGAGCAGAGCGGCAAGATGCGGCGCAGCACGGTGCGTTGGAGCATGGCATATATAATGTACCGTGTCAGAGAGTCGGGTATATAATGCGGTGCGAGGCCCCCCACCCTTTTTTGCGGGGTGTCACCCCCAAAACAAAGCTATGACGCACTGCGTCACCCTGCGCAATTCAAGTGGGACAATTTTTTCAGATTTACATGACGCGTCACATCATATAAACTTATTACAGGGGGGTAAACTATGGGCAGAACAATATACTGCGTCGAATGCGGGGCACAAGTAATAGTCTATGCGAAACAATCAGCTATATGTGAAGATTGTGTTGACGATATTTGGACAAAGATTAAGAATTTTAAACCTACAATCCCTGAACCTTCTCCAAAGGAACCAGAAATGTCCGGTTCACGCGACTGTGATCAAAGCTTCTCTACAGAACATCTAGAAAAACCAGATAAATTTGACAGATCTTGCTTAAAATGTTCTCGAAAGTTTAAAGCTCTTGGCAAATTCATGAGAATCTGTGATGCTTGCAAAGAAACTAACCCATATAGAGATGATCTACTAACGATATACTAAATGACAGAATCTTATACTAAGCTTATAGACGGTAATATAGTTGTTATTGATGCCCAAACGGGTGAATCCCTAGCAGAGTCAGGCCCTTGGGTTCCTAAAGTGATACATCCAACATACACACCAGAACTGGGAGATGCTATTTGTCATCTTGTGCGCGAGGGGATGACCTATAAGCAAGTTGTGGCCAAGATTGGGATTAAGCATGTACAGACTATCTACAGTTGGAGAACAAGGTATCCTGACTTTGCTAGAAATTTAAAAGAAGCAAGACGAGATCGGGCAGATATTTACTATGATCGGGTTATGGAGATTGCCGAACAAGGTAATATCGACAAAGAAGAAGTAGCAGGACTTAAACTTAGAAGCGAACTATACAAATGGGGTGCTGAAAGATCTAATCCTGAATATGGAACTAAAGTTACATCGAGTGGTCCTTCTGGACCTATGCAGATTATAATTGATACTGGGATCAGAAGAGGTGATGAGATAGAACATGTGGAAGCAGAGGTTAAGGAAGAAGAAAATGTTCCACGTGGAACACAACTGGAGCTGCCTTTAGATGGGTAATGTACAGAGAATAAGTACAGGCTTTACACCTAGACCTCTTCAAGCAACAATATATAATGAGTTAAAGCGGTTCAACGTTTTAGTTCTTCATAGGCGTTTTGGAAAGACGGTCCTCTCTATATGTGAGATGATAGATCGTGCTTTTCGCAACACCAGAAAGAATCCACAGTATGCATATGTTGCCCCAACATACGGGCAAGCTAAGAGAGTGGCTTGGGAATACTTAAAAGATTTTACTCGTAATATTCCTGGGGCGTCACCTAACGAGGCTGATCTACGGATAGATATTCAACGGCCTGAGAGTGAAGATAAGATACGTTTGATGTTAATGGGTGCAGAAAACCCTGGAGGGATACGGGGGATTTATCTTGATGGAGTCGTACTGGACGAGTTCGCAGAAATGGACCCTACCGCTTGGTCGCAAGTTATTCGACCTGCACTATCTGATCGTCTGGGTTGGGCCATTTTTATCGGTACGCCGAAGGGGCAAAATCATTTTTGGGATATCTACAATCAAGCCAAACAAAACCCTGACTGGTACGTACGTATTTATAGAGCTTCGGAGACACAAGTTATTCCCGACAGTGAGCTTGAGGCGGCAAAACGAGAGATGACTGAGGAAGAGTATGAGCAAGAATTTGAGTGTAGCTTTACTGCTACTCTGGTTGGCTCTTATTATGGTAAGCTATTGGAGAAGGCAGATAAAGAAGGTAGAATCACAAGAGTACCTTATGACCCGATTGCACCTGTAGATACCTATTGGGATTTAGGTATAGGTGATACTATGGCCATTTGGTTTGCGCAGGTTATAGGTAATGAGTATAGGCTTATAGATTATCTGGAGAATGCAGGTCAAGGGCTTGACTTCTACGTACGGGCATTGCAAAAGAAGCCATATATTTATAGAGAACATACGCTCCCTCATGATGCCAGGGCCAGGGAACTGGGGACAGGTAAGAGTCGTGAAGAGACTCTCCGAGCTTTGGGATTACGGAAGTTGTACATATTACCTAGATGGTCGGTGGATGATGGCATCCATGCGGCACGTATGACCTTACCCAAATGTTGGTTTGATGAGGTAAAATGTAAGAAGGGTATAGAGGCATTGAGGCATTACCAGAGAAAGTGGGATGCTAAGAATAAGATGTTTCTACAGAAGCCCAAACATGACTGGTCTTCACATGCGTCGGATGCTTTCAGGTATATGGCGATGGGTATGAAGCCAGAGGGTACTAGGTCTGAGAATAAAGACCTACCTAGGGTAAGCCTAGATGAGTATGACTATTTTATGTAGGGGGAGAGATGGGATCAGGAAGTAGTAAAGGTACAGCACCACCTAGGACTTGGACAGGGTTCAAGCTTGCAGATCTAGAAAGGCTCAGAGCTATGGGCGGCTCAATGGCAGGTTCAGAGATGCGCTTAGACTTAGATAAGTTAAGGCCTAAGATAGTTGAGCTTGGTGAGGCTATGAAGACTATTAGACGAAGAAAGTCTAGGAAGAGTCCGAATAAAGCTGGGCATCCTAGTAATCCAAGTGCGGGTGGTCCCCCTTCTAATAGTGAAGAATGGGAGACAGTTACGGTGGGGCTAGGTAGACCTACAGAAGAACTTTTAACTAAAGAAGAAGGCGGCGACGAGGTACAGCGGTTGATGGGATTGTTTCGGAAGAGACAGCAAGAAGTTGTAAGAGGTAAGGCCGCACCAGGAAGGAAAGCATTAAGAGCGCAAGGAACAGGTAAATACTAATGGCAGCTATACAGATCATCGAGAGGTTCGAGCAGTTAAAATCTAATAGAATTAATTGGGAACAGCATTGGCAGGAGATTGCAGATTATGTTTTACCAAGAAAAGATGACATCTATAAGACAAGAATGGTCGGAGAGAAGAAAGGCCAGAACAAAGTTTTCGATTCTTCTGGCATCCACTCTAACGAAATGCTTGCATCAGCTCTTCACGGAATGCTTACTAATCCTAGTACGCCTTGGTTTGAACTTACTACAGGCGATGAACTGGTGGACCAACAGGATGATGTCCGTCTATGGCTACAGTCGGCTGTAAGGAAGATGCATAGGGTTCTCAACAATAGTAACTTCCAGACAGAGATACATGAGGTCTACTTAGACATATGTTCTTTTGGAACTGCTTGCATGAGGATGGAAGAGGATGATCAAGACATCATACGCTTTCACTCTAGACCTATCTATGAAGCTTTCATTGATCAGAATAATAAAGGTCAGGTAGATACTGTATATAGATCTTGGATGTGGTCAACTAGGCAGATTGCTCAAGAGTTTGGTGAAGAGAATTTGCCGGAAGAGATGAGAAGGTTGCTTGAAGATGACAAGGGTAGGTATGCAGATCATGAGGTTATCCATGCGGTAGAGCCTGCAACGGAAGCTTATGATGGTCCTGACCTTGCAAAAGGTTTTAAGTATAGAAGTGTATATGTATTGAGGGATAAGAAGCTAGTATTGTCTCAAGGGGGCTTTAAGGAATTTCCTTACGTCATACCTAGATGGACTAAGATAGCCGGAGAGATCTATGGTAGATCACCTGCTATGAAAGCTTTGGCCGATATTAAGATGATTAATCAGGTCATGAAAACAACTATTAGGTCTGCTCAGAAGGTAGTAGACCCACCACTTATGATGCCAGACGATGGTATCTTATTGCCCATACGGACAGCTCCTGGAGGTATTAACTATTATAGAGCAGGAAGTCCTGACCGTATTGAGCCGCTTACTACAGGTAGTCGTATAGACTTTGGCTATCAGATGATGGAACAGATTAGGATGCGGATTAGGGAAGCTTTCTTTATAGATCAGCTTCAGCTAGGGCAAGGTCCACAGATGACTGCTACTGAGGTTTCTCAGCGTACTGAAGAGAAGCTAAGGTTACTTGGCCCTATCCTTGGGCGGCAGCAGTTTGAATTGCTAAGACCTCTAATCGATAGAGTGTTTAACATTATGATGAGAAAGAATCTTTTCGAAGAGGCTCCAGAAGCTTTAGGTAATATGATTCTAAATGTTCAGTACAGTAGTCAGATAGCTAAGGCACAAAGAGCTGCTGATGCTAATTCTTTTCTAAGAGTCATTGAGACTGTCAGTCCAATCATTCAGATGCAGCCAGAGGTTATGGATAACATCCACGGTGATCAGGCGTTACGTTATATTGCGAAAGCATACGGTATACCTGAGGAAGTCCTAAGACCACAAGAAGATGTTGTTCAGGCAAGAGAAGCTAGACAACAGCAGCAAGCTATGGCAGAACAACAGCAGCAAGAACAACATCAGGCAGATGTAGTTCAGAAATCAGCACCTGCTGTCCAGGCTATGCAAGCCATGCAAGCAGCTCAATAAAGGAAGGTTATGGCATCTAAGGTAGATAAGCAAGTTGATCTAGCTATCGACTATAAGGCAGTATTCGGTTCAGAAGAAGGAGAGCGTGTTCTCTTTGACCTTATGAAAAACAACTTTATGTTAGCACCTACATTTACTTCGTGTGTACATGAGATGGCACTAAGGGAAGGGTCACGTAATGCCATACTTAGGATTTTATCTATTCTGAAGGTTAAGCCTGATGAATTAAGAAAACATATAACTAAAGGTATGGAGAGAGAATATGACTACATTGACTGAATCAGCAGAACCTGAAGTAGCGGAGACACCTGCGGAGCCAGCTTCTGAAGCGGCTCCTATTGAAAAACCTGATTGGTATTCTAGTGGTGAGGAGTGGAAGAGTTTTCTTCCTGAAGATCTTAAAGCAGATCCTTCGTTAGGGCCAATTAAATCTGTAGATAATCTTGCAAAGTCTTACGTGCATTCCCAACGAATGTTGGGTGCTGATAAGATAACGGTCCCTAGTAAACATGCTACTGAAGATGAGTGGAAACAATTTCATACAAAGATTGGGGTGCCTGAGGAGATTGATAAATATCAGGTAAATGGCTCAGATTCTTTAGATAAGGAGTTCTTTGATGACTTCAGGAAGACTGCTCACGGCGCAGGTATTCTACCCGACCAAGCACAGAAGGTATTCGATTGGTACGTTCGATCGGCAGAAGAAGCCGGAAAAAGAGATGAGGAGAAGTTTACTCATACTCAAAACGATGGCGTACGTGAACTCCAAAAAGAGTGGGGGAGTGCTTACGATGATAAAGTTAAACGAGCACAAGCAGCCGTAGGACATTATGGTGATGATAATCTGGCCAGCTTTCTTGACGAGACAGGTTTAGGAAACAATCCTAATTTGATCAAGGCGTTTAGTAAGATCGGAGATACCTTAAGTGAAGATCAGTTTAAGGGTAACGTCAAGGGGGAACTAGGGGTTACTCCTGATGAGGCACAAAGAAAGCTCAATGATATCTTTGCAAATAAAGATCATCCCTATTTTGATAAGGCCCATCCAAATCATAAAAATGCAATGGAAGAAGTTCAGACCTTATTTACAAAAGTCTAATACCAGATTACACTATCATCTAGCATGGATAATCTTTATTTTTGGGGGCGCTGTAATTTGGCCACACGCCCCTGGAGATCGGACCCGTTAAAGTGTGCTACCTGAAATCCTGCATTCGTGGGGCAATTTCAACTTATATTGTGGTTAAAAATAACTAAGGAGAAATAAATGTCTAGCGAAATTACAACGGCATTTGTGAAACAATTCTCTGCTAACGTGTTTCACCTAAGCCAACAAAAAGGTAGCAAGTTTTCTGGTCTTGTTAGAAATGAACAACAAGTAGGAAAGTCTGCTTTTTATGATAGAATTGGTGCAGCTACTGCCGTGAAGAGAACTTCACGTCATGCTGACACTCCACAGATCGACTCTGCACATAGTAGACGTAGAGTTACTCTAGTGGATTATGAATGGGCAGATTTGATTGACGATACTGATAAGCTTCGTATGCTAATCGACCCAACTTCTGACTATGCTCAAGCTGCTGTTTGGGCCTTAGGTAGAGCTAAAGATGATGTCATCATTGAGAATGCTCTAGGTACAGCTTACGGTGGAGAGGAAGGGTCTTCTTCTGTTGTTCTTCCAGACGCGCAGAAGTTAGGTGCTTTCGATGGTTCAGGTACTGCTAACCTTAACCTTCAGACTCTTAGAACAGTTAAAGAGAAGTTTGATGCTAATGATATCGATGAGTCTATTCCTAGAAATATCGCTATTAGTTCTTCTCAGCTTAACAATCTTTTAGGTGAGACTTCAGTTACTAGCTCTGACTTCAACAGTGTTAAGGCCCTAGTACAAGGTGAGATCAATACTTTCCTTGGCTTTAACTTTATCAGATCAGAAAGACTGAACACTCTTACTGCCACTCAAACTTATGATCAAGCTACTGGTGCGCTTTCAGGTTCCGATGCTACTGCTGCTGTCGGTGCTAGAAGATGTTTTGCTTGGGCACAAGATGGACTTCTTATGGCCACTGCTAAGGATGTTCAAGGGAAGATTTCTGAGAGAGCTGATAAGTCATACAGCACACAAGTGTATGCTTGTATGTCTATTGGATCTACTAGAATGGAAGAAGAGAAAGTTGTAGAAATTATTTGTACAGAATAAGGGGGGTAAACAATGGCTGCATATTACAGTACGAATTACACAAAACAATATGTGAATGTGCCTGCGGAAAAAATCCCTGCTGGGGAACAGTACGGCGTCATGAGAGTAGCTTATGATGACTATACTTTTGCAGGCGACGTAGGTAATGCTGATACTATTACTTTTATGAAACTTCCTAGAGGAGCTAGAATCATAGATATTCATATGGTTACTACTGCTCTTGACGGAGGAACGGTTGATCTTGGTTGGACTGCTTCAGATGATGGCTCAATCACAGCTGATGCAGATGGTTTTCTTGACGGGTACAATCCTTCAAGTGCAGGCGAAGTTAACTTAGGCATCTTAGATGGTAGGTTAAAAAAGTTTTCTGCTGAAGGTTGTTACGTTCAAATGACCATTAAAGACAATGCTGTTGCAACGACTACAGCAGACTCAATTAAAATCATGGTTATGTACGTAGTTGATTAATTATTAGGGAGCTTCGGCTCCCTTTCTTTTAGGAGTATGTATGCCTCTTACTACGACAGAAGTTAGTATATGTAACTCTGCTCTCATTAAGGTTGGAGCTGAACGGATCACCTCCTTAAGTGATACCAACAAAAGGGCACAACTCTGTGATGAACAATACGATAAGATCAGAGATGAGGTCCTAAGAAGCCATCCTTGGAACTTTGCCATTAAGAGAGCTGAACTAACTTCTACAGGCACTACTCCGGCGTTTGGCTACGACTACGAATACACAATACCAACTGATGTATTACGTATTCTTTCCCTTCATGATAACACAATCAAGTGGAGAGTAGAGGCAGATAGGAAATTATTGTCTGACTCAGCTACTGTAAAGATTGAGTATATCGCACAGATAACAGCGGCAGCAGAATTTGATGCCTACTTTGCGGAGGCATTGGCCCTAAGGCTTGCTGCTGAGTTAGCCTATCCTTTAGTACAAAGTATTCGCTTGCAAGAAAACTTAATGCAAAGATTTGAAATGCATATAAGAAACGCACGTAGTTTTGATGCTCAAGAAGGAACACCTTGGGATCTTACAGACGATGGGTGGATAGAGACTAGACTATGAAATATAGACTGATACAAAATTCATTTAGTGCTGGTGAGCTATCGACTAAGCTTGATGCCCGTACAGACTTGGAAGAATACTTTAAAGGTGCGGATACTTTAGAGAACTTCTTAACATATAGACAGGGTGGTATTACTAGACGGCCTGGGTTTAGGTATCAAGCAGAGATAACTTCTGTTACAGCGAACAGAGATATTAAGTTACTTCCCTTTATTGTTAGTAAGACAGAATCTTACATTGTTGGTATAGAGGTAGTTACTACTGATTCTATTAAGATTAGGGTCTACAACAATAGTGGTACAGCAGCTACTGTAACAGACGGTACTGTTACTATTGGGGGAGCTAGTGGTGCAACCACAGATGGAAGAGGTCTTCCGAATACTACTGATAGTGTATATGGTTTCAATGCTATTCAGTCTGCTGACACTATGTTTATTGCTCATGCAGACGGAGTAATACGACCATTAGTTCTTGTACGTACATCTACAGATAGGTTTACTGTATCAGAATATCTTGATTACTACTTCACTGATAAGAAACAAACGCTTGCACATCCTTTCCAAGATGCAAACATAGATGGAGAGAAAAGGCTCCATATTTCCGCTGGAGATGAAACAAGTACCCCTGGTACAGATATCACTATGTACTGCTATGACTCCGGTGATACTACGACAGCCACCCAACAACCAGTCTTTGCAGCAGGAAAGCGAGAAGGGCTTCATAATAGTTATATAAGGGCAACTTCTGGGGCGCATACATTTATAGCTAAGATTAAGTCACTGACTAACAATGGGATAACTGCATCAAGTAATGATGGCAATACTATTACCGTTGACTCTGGGTGGATGGTAACATCTACTACAAGAAACATACAAATAAATGATTTAGTTAGTTTTACAGGAACGCCACCAGAGCCGCTTGTATCAGGTACTGAGTATTATGTGAGGGAAGCTTCAGTAAGTCCTAGTAATGGGTTTAAGGTATCTGCAACACGTCAGGGATCGACCATAGCACTGACAAATACTACAGGAGGCGCTACTTTAAATGTATTAAAAACATGCGTTGTAGTTGCTGATCTTATTACACCAGCGAATAGCAATGTGTCCACACCTACAGATGACTGGTCAGTTGGTAGTTGGAGTAACTATCAAGGATATCCAAGAACAGTTACGGCCTTTGAACAAAGGTTAGTCTTCGGTGGTAGTATTAAACAACCAGATACTTTATGGGGAAGTTTGTCGGGTAACATGTTTCACATGATGGCAGATAAACTAGCACAAGATTCTAGTTCAGATTTATCAGGGCTAGGGTTTTTCGGTGGCGTAGTAGCAACAGACCCATATCAGTTTACAATTGCTTCACAAGAAATTAACGCTATCACTTGGATGGCATCTCAAAGAGCATTGGAATTAGGAACGCTAGGTTCTGAATATATTGTGTCAGGTGGAGATAGTGGTCTAAGTCCTCTTAGCGTACCTAAGATACAGGCCCAAACTTCACATGGTGGAGATACTGTACGCCCTGTAAGAATAGCAGGTGGTACTTTATTTATAAGTAGGGATGGGCAGACTGTTAGGGATTTCAAATATAGTAACGATCAAGATAGTTATGTGACTAGAAATATATCTGTCTCCTCAGATGAGATTATACATCATGGGTTTGATGAAAGCACAGATAGTTATGCAGGAACTAAGATCGTTGATATGGCCTATCAAAGTTCTAGAGGGATCTTATGGTTTGTTACAAGCTCTAATGCTTTAGTAGGTTGTTCTATAGATTACGACACGAATACATTATCATGGCATAAACACACCCTTGGGGGTACAGATGTTAAGGTACATGGGCTTGCCGTTATACCTAATAGCAGTGGGACTTTTGATGATTTATATATATCCATTAGTAGAACTTTTTCACGCGCTACTTCTGCCGGAACCAAGTTTTATCTGGAGAAGATAGGAGATGACTTTGAACATACCCTCCTCCTCAATACAAGTAC
>VTLG01008469.1_pt1 | contig 11715 bp, 14 predicted proteins | sample 4694571 | NCBI WGS metagenome assembly VTLG01 (sample SAMN12604809, study PRJNA352737) | marine metagenome | biome: ENVO:00000447; feature: ENVO:00000209|ENVO:00000569|ENVO:01000036; material: ENVO:00002151; isolation source: viral sequences binned using virsorter ... | reverse complement strand
TTTTGAAGATGATAGACCTTTCTTTGTATCAACAATCGAAACAAATTTTCAAGCTACAGTAATTTCTTGAATCTTTGTTGTAATTCACGCTATCCTATAGACATATCGGGTAGTACCCGTATGTTCAAACCTTAGAATTATTAATCATGGCTACAGTTCTATCGGGTACTTCGGGAGCGTTATATTATTCTCCTGCTGGTACAAGCGTAACAACTCTCACAGCAGCAGCTTTTCCTTCATCAGGAGGGAACATTACTGTTGGTACACAGTTAGGTTACAGAGTAAATGACACAGTAACACTTGCATATCCAGCAGGATCTACAGTAACTAACTGTATTCCAGCAGCAGATTATTTTGTAAAAACTTATGATGCTTCAACTGGTGTTATGACAGTTTCATCATCAGCAGGAGGAGCAGCAGTAACAGCTTCAGCATCTCCTACTTTTGTTGCTGGAACATTTGCAAGCATTACGTTTACAGCACCATTAGTTGTTGGATCTGTAAGAGAATGGAGTTTTGAGATAACTAGAGCAGAAATTGACGTAACAAGTATTGGTCAAACTGTTACTCAAACAGCACCATTTAGAACCTTCATCTCAGGTTTTGCTGATGGTAGTGGTTCTGCTAGTGTTTATTCAACAGATGATGACACACTTCTATCTAGTAGAATGGTTGAAGATGTTATCCAACGTCAACAAACTGGTGCAAAGGTAAGACTGTATATTGATCGTCAGATGAGTGGTGCTAACGTAGATCAAAATGCAAGTAGATCAATTTTGGCAGATATTATTCTTACTTCTGCGAGTTTCAACGTAAACCCAGATGACGGACAGGTTGTAGAGATAGCCTTCAGACCTAGTGCTGCTCCTACATTCGATCTATCAAAATCTGCATAATACTATATTAGTAGTTATTAATTATTATGAACCTCGGTCAATCCGAGGTTTTTTATTGCATAATGAAGTACACTAATAGAAGATAAATTTAATTTATGGCAACCCAATCAGCACTAGACAGACTAAGAAAAGCTGCAAATCTCGAACCAAGAAAGAAGGAAGTAACATTATCCGATGGTTCGATTTTTGAGATGTATGTAACACCATTAACAATGGCAGAACGAGAAAGAGCACAAAAACAAGTAAAAGGAGATGATACTAATGGTTTTGCTCTTCAATTACTATTAAACAAGGCATTAGATGAAAATGGTAGAAAATTATTTAGTGCAGGAGAAGTAGATGTACTAAAAAATGAAGTAAAAGATAAAGATTTACAAAGTTTAATGCTTGCTGTAATTAATGAAGAAGAGGAATTAATTGACCCAAAAGATTAGCTGCTGAATTGAAAAAAGATAATTTAATGATGCTTCAATTTGGTATTGCAAAAGAATTAGGTAAAACATTGAAAGAAGTAAGGGATATGACTTTAGATGAACTTATTGGATGGAGTGCATACTTTCAAGTAATTAATGAAGAACAAGAAAAAGAATTTGAAAAAGCAAGAAGAAAAAGATAAGCTAGAATAAAGTAATCTTGTTGTTGTAATTAGTGGCATACCAGGCACAGATAAAAATAAAAACTACTGGTTTACAACAGTTAAATAAAGTTAATGCTGCTGTAGACAGAATAAACAAAAGTATTATCCAAATAAATAAAGGTAGTGCCAGAGTAAAAACAAATAATGTAGTAAAAATAAGTAAACAAGATTTGCTGATAAAAAAAGACATTTTAAAAGTAGAAACTGAGATAACTAAACAGAAAGCAGAACAAGTTAAGTTAGGGGCTAGATCAGCAAAAACAGGAGGTTCATCAGGTGGAGGTGGTGGAGGAAAAAGTGGAGGTGGAGGCGGAGTTTTATCTAGTGCGCTTATTTCTGGTGCGTTTCCATTGTTATTTGGACAGGGGTTACTTGGAGGTGCTGTTGGTGCTATAGGTGGTGGAGTTGGAGCTAAGTTTGGTGGACAAATGGGAGGTTTTGCAGGAGGTTTAGTTGCAACAGGTATTCTTCAACAAGTTACAAATACTGTTAATTCTGTGGGAGAGTTAGGTAAGGCATTAAATCCTTTAACGGCAGATATAAATAAGTTAGCTCAAGCATCTGGTTTAGCTGGAACAGCCGAAGCAGCAAGATTACGTTTATTAGAGCAAGTTGAAGGTAAGCAAGCTGCATTAACAGCAGCCACAGAAAATATGGCTTTAGTAATAGGAGATGAAGGTGTTGCTGCTATAAAAGAATTTGGGTCTAAATTTAGTGCTATACAGAGTAATATGGCAGAATTTTCTCTTAAGTTACAAGCTAAATTTGCAAAAATGTTCAATGCAATAATAGATAAGTTTCCAAGTATTTTTGGAGATAGTAGAACAGCAGAAGAAAATGCTGCATTTACTGGTGCGATGGCAACAGATACTACAGCAATAGCTTTAAATAGTGAGATTGCTAACTTAACTAAAGATTTAGAAAGATTAAAAAATGAAAGAGATATCGCCAATGCCCCTGGAATCGGCATACCAAACGCACCAAGTTTTATAAAAGGAGGTTCTACTTTATTTCCTAGTCAAATGCCTGATTTAGATGAAGAGATAAGCAAAGCCACAAATAAAAAAGACTTAGATAATTCTATTAAAGTAGCTGAACAAAGATTAAATAGTGCAAAAAAAAGTCTTGAAATAAGATCAAAAATTGTAGATAAAATAATTAAACAGACATCAGAAGAGAATAAAGCTAAAAAGATTACTGATTTAATTTTAAATTCAAATCAAAAAAATGTAGAGTTATTACAGGCTAAACTGGATGGTAATTTTGAAGAAGTAGAGCTTCAGCAGCAAGTTGCTGATATAGTTAAAAAGATAGAAGAATCAGGAATTAATAAAAATTTAATTGATGAAGAAGAAATAAAAAATTTACTTATAAAAGAAGGAAAATTAAAGAAACAAGTGGATCTTGCTAAACAATTAGAAGATGCTTTCTCTAAAGTTTCTGTAACTATTGGAAATGACATCAAGAATGGAATAGCTGGTTTGATAAAAGGAACATCAACTCTTGGAGATTTACTTAACAATGTTGCCGATAGATTCTTAGATATGGCACTTAATCAGGCACTATTTGGAGATATTCTTGGTGCAGGAGGTAAAAAAGGAGGAGGTATATTAGGTTTCTTAAGTGGAGGGCTATTAGCTAATGGAGGTACAGCAGCAGGAGGAAAATCATTTATAGTCGGAGAGAAAGGGCCAGAACTCTTTGTTCCTAGATCTACTGGAACAGTTGTGCCAAACAATAAACTTGGAGGTGGCGGTAGTACGAGTGTTGTTGTTAATGTAGACGCATCTGGAACAAATGTTCAAGGTAATGAAGCTCAAGGAAAAGAGCTTGGTACTTTACTATCTGTTGCAGTACAGCAAGAACTGTTAAAACAACAAAGACCTGGAGGGCTACTTTCCACTTTACGCTAATGGCTACTTTTCCTGATTACAATCCACAATATTCTGCTACAAAACGTAGTCAGCCAAATCTTAGGATTACTCAGTTTGGTGATGGCTACCAGCAACGTACAACCTTCGGTTTAAATCAAGATCCTAAAGTTTGGGCATTGACTTTTAATGTAAAAGACAGTGATGCAGATACGATAGAAACATTTTTAGAAAACGAAGCAAAAAATGGCACTTCTTTTAATTGGTCACCACCTGATGAGTCAACTTCTTATAAATGGATTTGCAGAAGTTTTAATAGAGAAATGTTTGAATCTGATAGAAGTAGAATAACTGCTAGTTTTGAGCAAGTATTTGAACCCTAATGACAGTACCAGTATCAGCTTTACAAGAGATAAATCCTGGGGCAATTATTGAACTGTTCACTCTGGAACTTGTTGCAAATTTACATGGATCTACAACAATTTATAGATTTCATAATGGTTCTAATATGAACGCAAATGGAGAAATAGTTTGGGCTGGTAATGCGTATCAAAGATTTCCTATTCAATGTGAAGGATTTGAATTTACAGGAACAGGAACTCTACCAAGACCAACTATATCTGTTAGTAATATCTTTGGTACTCTTACTGCAATTATGCAAAGTGTGAACCAAGTAACAATCGGTAATGATCTTAATGGAGCAAAATTAGTAAGAATAAGAACTCTTGCTAGATATTTAGATGCAGTAAATTTTACTGGCAATACTAATCCTTATGGAACACCTGATTCATCCGCAGAATTTCCTCAAGAAATATACTTTTTAGACAGAAAAATTAGTGAGAATAGAGATGTTGTCCAATGGGAAGCTCAATCTGCATTAGATTTAGTAAATGTAAAATTACCAAAAAGAATAGCAACCAGAGATATTTTCCCTGGCATTGGGACGTTTGTAGGATGACTTGGCAGGATATTGCACTAAAACACGCAAAAGATGACAGCCCTTACGAAGCGTGTGGCCTTGTGATGATTCATAAAGGGAAAGAAAAGTATTTTCCTTGTAAAAATTTAGCAAGTGACATGAATCATCAATTCATAATTGATCCTGATGATTGGGTAAAAGCAGAAGATAAAGGAGAAATTATAGGTGTTTTTCATAGCCATCCTAAAACACCTCCAACTCCTAGTCAGGCTGATCTTGCAAGTTGTGAATATTTAGACTTACCCTTTTACATAGTTAATCCAGAATTAGAACAATGGTACTTTTTTAAACCATCTGGATATAAAAATGGACTTATAGGTAGAGAATGGGTATGGGGAGTTCAAGACTGCTGTACTTTAATTTACGATTGGTTCGATCAGATAAAGGGTATAAAACTTAAAAAATGGCAAACACCGAAAACTCCAGAAGAATTTAGAGACAATCCATTATTTGAAGATAAGATACCATTAACAGGATTTAGAGAATTAGAAGAAAATGAAGATTTACAAGTTGGAGATGTACTACTAATGGAAGGATCAACAGGACAATTAAATCATGTAGCTTTATATGTAGGAGATCAAACAATTTTTCAACATTGTAGAAAAAGATTGAGCAGTAGGGAAGTTTATGATGGGCATTTAATAAGATGTACTAAGAAGAGGTATCGTTATGCTTAGTAAAATAAAAGTTTATGGGAGATTAGCTCGTTTTTTAGGACAACGTACTTTTGAGGCTGAAGTGCATACACCCATAGACTCTATAAAGTTTTTATTAGCTAATTTTTCTGAGTTAGAAAGACATATGGTAGAACAAAACTATCAAATAAGAGTAGGCAAGTATGAGATTGATGAGACAGAATTATTTCATCCCGTAGGTATGCAAGAAATAAAGATAATACCTATTGCAACTGGTTCAGATGATGTCGTAAAAGTGGTAGCTGGAGTTGCATTAATTGGAGTTGGTATTGCATCTGGAGGTGCTGGATTTGGACTAGGTGGAGGTTTAGGATTCGGTACGGCAGCAGGAGCAGGATTTGGAGCTACTATGGCAGCAGCAGCAGGAAACTTAGGTATTTACTTAGTTTTATCAGGAGCAGCCTCTATGCTTACTCCTGTTCCTACACCTCCTGGAGTTTCGGAAGATCCACAATCACAGAACTTTTCATTTAGTGGAGTACAGAATACATCAAGGGCTGGAACTGCATTACCTGTAATTTACGGAGAAATATTTGCTGGATCTCTAGTAGTATCAGCAGGAATTGATACAGTACAGATAAAAGGTACAGCATAGATGGCTATTGTTAATCGCTCTGAAGATGATGTAGTAGTAGATTCTACTCTGCCTTCCAATGCCTTATCCAGTAAACAATTTGCAACCATTGTTGATGTTCTTAGTGAAGGAGAAATTGAAGGCTTTCCGTCAGCAGCAGGGTTTACAAAAGGTACAGCAAATTACAATACAGCAGCATTAAAAGATGTTTACTTAGGAAAAACCCCAGTATTAAGAGCTAGTGCAGATCCAACTGCTACCCAACCTACAGACTTTAACTTTCAAGATGTAGAGTTTGAACCTAGATTTGGAACGTCAGACCAAACATTTATTTCTGGTATTGCCAATATAGAATCTGAAACAGGTGTTGGAGTAAAGGTAGAAAACGGAACTCCTGTATCAAGACAAATAACAAACTCAAACATTAACGCTATAAGAGTTACCCTTAGATTTAATTCACTTCAGACCTTTGAAACTAATGGAGATGTTAATGGTGCGACAGTAGATTTAACAATAAAAATTATTCAAAATAATGGAACGACAAGCACTCCAATATCTGACACAGTAACAGGAAGAAGTTCTTCAGCATATAACAGAGATTATCGAATTGACCTTCCTACTGGACTAAATTTTCCAATAACAGTTCAAGTTACAAGAGTAACTGCCGATGCTGCTGATGTAACAAGGTTAAGAGATGAATTTTTCTTTCAGGCATTTACTGAAATTATTGATGAGCAAAGACCTTATCCTGATATCGCTCATGCAGCATTAAGATTCGATTCTGAACAGTTTTCATCTGTTCCAAGACGGATGTATAAAGTTCGTGGGGTAAAAATAAAAATACCTCATAACGGAACTGTAGATGCAACAACTGGAAGAATAACTTACACAGGAACATTTAATGGAACGCTGACTACAGCTAAAGTTTGGTGTTCAGATCCAGCATGGATATTATTTAACTTACTTACGGAAACTCGGTATGGGCTGGGAGATCATATTACCGAAGCTCAATTAGATAAATATGCATTTTATAGTGCTTCTGTTTATTGCTCTACTTTGGTAGATGACGGAGCAGGAGGACAAGAACCTAGATTTAGTTGCAATACAATTCTTCAAGCAAGACAAGATGCTTATGAAGTAGTAAGTGCCTTAACTTCTGTAATGAGATCATTAAGTTATTGGAATGCAGGATCTCTTACAATTTCACAGGATAGACCAACCGATCCAAGTTATTTATTTAATTTATCTAATGTAACATCAGCAGGATTTGGATATTCTGGTACAAGTCTTAAAACAAGAGCAACAGTAGTTTCGGTATCATATTTTGACATGGAAAATCAAGAATTAGACTTTGAAACTGTAGAAGACGTAGCAGCAAAAAATAAATATGGTGTATTACATAAAAAAATTACTGGTTTTGGTTGTAGTTCAAGAGGTCAGGCAAGAAGATTGGGCAGATTTTTATTATTTGAAGAGCAAAATTCTACCGAAACAATTAATTTTACTACTGGCATTTCAGAAGGTGTAGTTGTCAGACCAGGGCAAGTTATCGAAGTTAGCGATCCAGTTAGAGCAGGATTAAGGAGAGGAGGAAGAATAAAATCTGCAACAACTACAACTGTAACTGTAGATAATACGGATGATACAGACTTAGACGATACAAACAATCCAACACTCAGCGTTATCTTGTCTGATGGATCGGTAGAAACTAAACCTGTAAGTGGTATTTCTGGTGCTGTTATTACAGTATCTTCTGCTTTTTCATCTGCTCCAAATGCAAATAGTGTTTGGATTTTACAAAATACAACCTTGCAAACTACTCAATGGAGAGTTGTAAGCGTAACCGAAGATAAAGATAATTATGCAATCATTGGAACGGCTTATAACTCAGCAAAATTCGCATTTATTGAAGATGGCTCTACTTTGCCAACAAGAAATGTAACTGTATTAAATGAAATAAAAAATGCTCCTGCCATTGATAGTGCCGAACAATTCTTCTATGTAGAAAATCAAAAAGCAAAAGTAAAAATTATTCTTGATTATCAAGCTGTGCCTGGCGTCAGTCAATATAGAGTTCAATATAGAAAAGACAATGGAAACTTTATAAGCACTACTGTCACTGGAACTGATTTTACAATATTTGACGCAAGTGAAGGTGAATATGAATTCAGAGTGTTCAGTCTTAATGCAGCATTAGAAGCATCAGCAGAACCATCTACACTAATAAAGGATTTTGCAGGAAAAACTGCAATTCCAGCAGATATGACAGGGCTTACTGCTGAACCAATAAATAATAAATTAATTCGTTTGAAATGGAACAGATCAGCAGATATTGACGTTACGCACGGAGGTCTTGTTTATATTAGACATGATAGTTCTGGAACAGATGGTACAGGTACTTTTGAAAATGCTGTAGATTTAATAGAAGCTGCTCCAGGTAACTCAACCGAGGCAATAGTTCCTGCTATCACTGGAGAGTATATTCTTAAATTTCAAGATGATGGCGGCAGATTTAGTGCAGGAGAAGCCAGTGTTGTTGTAAATATTCCAGAAGTCAGTGATGAATTACTTATTCAGACTAGAAGAGAAGATTTAGATAATCCTAAATTCCAAGGTGCAAAAGTTAATACAGCTTTTGATGCGACAACAAATTCTCTAAACTTAACTGGTGCAGGACAGTTTGATGACATCGGTGTAAGTATTGCAGGAACATTCGATGATGTTGCTTCATTAGATGATATAGGTGGAATATCTCCATCAGGTACTTATGATTTTGCATCTACTTTAGATTTAGGTGCAGTATTCAGTTTAGACTTAATTAGACATTTTAAAACAGAAGGTTTCTTCCCGTCAGATTTATTTGATGCAAGACCGCAAGGATTTCCAACAACAGGTACTTTTGATGGAACAGAAGCTAATGAAGTAGATGCTCAATTATTTGTACGCACCACACAAGATGATCCTTCTGGTTCTCCTACATATACAGCGTTTCAAAACTTTACAAGCGGTACATTTAAAGCAAGAGGTTTTCAATTCAGAACAGTTCTTACCAGTAATGATCCAGCACAAGATATTAGAGTGTTTCAATTAGGCTATACAGCAAGACTAGAAAGAAGAACCGAGCAAAGATCAAATATTACTCAAAATGCCCAAGCTACAGCATATACATTTGATTCTCCATTTTTCACTGGTACATCAGCATTGTTAGGTGCTAATAGTAACTTACCTTCAATAAATGTAACTGCACAAAATTTAGCTTCTGGTGATTATTTTGAAATTACTAATGTATCTAGTACTGGTTTTACGATTGATTTTAAAAATAGTTCTAATGCTTCTATTGGTAAGAATTTTTCTTATACGGCTGTTGGTTTTGGAAAAGGATAGTATAATAGGATCAATGTTACTTTTCTAAATGGCTAGAGTCGATAACACAGGTGGGGCAGGCTATGTAATTGACAATGGAACGGGTGCTGCTGTCCGAACAAAATTAAATCAAATCGCTGCTGCTATCAACTCTTTAAATAGCGGTTCTGGCGATCCATCAATAAATTCAGCTTTTCAGCCACATATTGATACAGGAAGTTCATTATTTAAGATAAGAAACGCAGCAAATAACGCATATGTAACGATAGGAAATATCAGTTTAGATAATTTAGGTCATGTTGTAGCAGCAAGTCCTACAATGACAGGTGATGTTACGATGTCATCCACTGGATTTTTAAAAGTTCCTGTTGGTAATAATGCACAGCAACCTGGACAATCTGGAGCACCTTCAGCAGCAGCAGGACAATTTAGATATAACTCTGATACAGGACAATTTGAAGGTTATACAACATCTTGGGGTGCTATTGGAGGAGGTGCTGGAGCTACTGGAGGTGGCACGGATGAGGTGTTCTTGGAGACAGGCCAAACTATTACAACTACTTATTCTTTAACGGCTGGTAAAAATGCAATTACAGTATCGCCTACAATAAATAATAATGTCGAAGTAACTGTGCCTAATGGTGCAACCCTTGTTATTCTTTAATTATGAGCTTAGAACTATCAGGAACAACACCAGCGATCAAAGGAGTAGCTGGATCTGTGTCTGCACCAGCTATTACTGGTGATGATGTTGATACAGGAATAAGTTTTCCTTCTGCTAATACCATCAAATTTTCAACTGGTGGTGTTGAAAGAATGGCTATCACAGATAGCGGTATTACTGGTATTTCTGGCGGTAAAATTCTTCAAGTTAAATATACTCAAAGTACTACTAGTGTAACTACAACTGGTTCTCGTACTCAATTACTTACTTTGTCAATTAATTTAGCTTCTGCAAGTAATCCAGTTTTTGTAATTGGAATGCTTCATGCTGGAGCTCAAAGAAATAGTAATGCTTTTACTATGTGTAGTTTATACAGAGGAACTACTTATGCAGAGGATCTTGGAGATACTGAATTAGCTCGTGGGTTTGCAGGGACATATGATGCTGGTACCTATACATACGATAGCTATACGTTAGTGGCACTTGATGAGGGAAATACCAGCACGACTCAAACTTATGCCTTGACTTTTGGTAAAGGGTCAACTGGTACAACTGATGCCTCAACAGATGCACGTTATTCATTAACATTAATGGAGGTAGCTGCATGATTACAAAAACACAGGCTTTATTATCGCTTAAACCAAATACAATATGGACTTGGCGAGGTACAGAATATTCTGGTTTAGAATGGCTTGATAGTTCAACAAAACCAACTGAATCTGAAATAGATAACGAATTTACAAGATTAAATAATGCAGAGCCTATGAGATTATTAAGAGTAGAAAGAGATGCAAGATTAGCAGCTTGTGATTGGAGAGCTAGTTCTGATTTAACACTTACAGATGCTTGGAAAACATATCGTCAAAGTTTGCGTGATTTACCAGCAAGTAGTACTCCAACTCTTGATTCTGATGGTAATTTAGATATGAGTTCTGTTTCTTTTCCTACTGAACCTAGTTAATTATGAGCAAAATATCACTAAAACACTCAGGCGGTAATGTTGTTTCACTCAACTCACCAACCAACGCTCCAGGGTCAGCAGATGTAGCATTTAAACTCCCAAATGCCGATGGATCGGCTGGTCAGTTTATGAAAACTGATGGCTCTGGTAATTTATCGTTTGGTGCTGTTAGTGTTTCACAAGACTATGTAAAATTACAACAGGCCGCAGGTACATCAGGTGCTAGTGAAATAAATTTTGATAATTTAGATGTTGCAACATATAAGTTTTTTGATTTAATGGCTTTTTTCCAACCTGCGAGTGATGCTCAATCATTAAGACTATATTTTAGAACAGGTGGTGCTAGTGGTTCAAATCTTACAAGTAACGCTTATGCTTTTGGTTTTAACGAAAAGAAAGATAGTAATACAAGCAACGCTACAGCAGTTTCACCAGATACTAAGATGATATTAACTGGTTCTATTGGAAATCATGCAAGTGAGGGTGTTTTTATAACCATGAGAATTTCTGTGTCTGAGTCAGGTGATAATGCGAGTGCAAAATGGCTATTTAATAGTGCATCTTGGAACGCTAATTATAGAGAACAAGGTAATGCTGCTCGTATGACAAATGGACAAGGTCATTTTTATGATGATGGTAACTATGCAACTGGATTTGGGTTTCATTTTGGGAGTGGAAATATAAATAATTATTCTTATACTCTTTATGGAATTAAAGGCTAATGACTAGATACAAACTCATAAACGGAGAAAGAATTGCATTTACAGCAGAGGAGGAAACTGCTAGAGATGCAGAGGAAGCCGCAGTAGCAGTAGAAAAAGCTGCTAATGAATATAAAGAAAAGAGAGAAGATTCTTATCCCGATTGGAAAACACAAATGGATATGCAATATTGGGATAGCGTTAATGGAACAACGACATGGAAAGATGCTATTGCTAAAGTAAAATCAGACTATCCAAAACCTAGTTAAATGAGCACATTAAAAGTCACTAATGTAAAACACGAAACAAGTGGACTAAATACGCTTGTATTTGATAATGGTGGAACGTCTGGTGGTAACGGAAGGGTTACTACA
>VTLG01002052.1_pt1 | contig 11716 bp, 16 predicted proteins | sample 4694571 | NCBI WGS metagenome assembly VTLG01 (sample SAMN12604809, study PRJNA352737) | marine metagenome | biome: ENVO:00000447; feature: ENVO:00000209|ENVO:00000569|ENVO:01000036; material: ENVO:00002151; isolation source: viral sequences binned using virsorter ... | reverse complement strand
TTCTTTGTTGTTCAAGCTGTTTTTTTGCGGTGAACGCTTCAATGGCTTCTTGCTCAATACTTTTCCCACTCATTACTTTTTTTAATAAAGATGGGTTTTTAGCTGACTTGTGAGCGTTATCTATATCCGAAACCGCACCCATCCACCTTGATAGGTCTTGCGACATAGACTCAAGCTCTCGACCTGCATGAAATGCCCTTTTTATGCCGTTAAACGCGGTGCTTGCGACTGCTAGACTCGCACTTATACTAACAGGGTCAAACATTAACAAACCCCCCTGTGGTCAATTTATAGCACTATCGTGTTAAAAATTACACCAAAAGAACTGAGAACATAAAAGGCGGTTATGGATATAACTATTCTTTCAAGTCTGGAAACTCTACGTTCCATGTCCTGTCTAAAATGGTACATATCGTTCTTCAATACGCTGAGTTCCATTAATATTGCATTTATGTCTGCTTTGGTCATTATCCTGCTTCTGAGTCCTTTATGTTTTTTAGTGTTTCATCAGTTTGTAGAGATGTTGAAAGTTTTTGAACATAATCATTTTTTGCTATTTGGTAAATGTCTATTTGTCTAACCAATGCACTTAGTTCATTTATTTTGTTTTGGCATAAAGTAATTTGATCTATTAACACTTTTTGGTCATTTTTAAGATTATCTATAGGGTATTCTTTACCATCAATATTTATTACGTTGCTCATTTAACTGCTCCAAGGTTGTCCACTGCCTGTTGTGGGTGTTTTGCTCTCTGTGATTTGGTTTGCCACCGCTGTTTCTATTCTGCTTACTTCATCAGAACCAAGCAAAGCCTTTACCCATGTTATACAGTTTTCCTCCGTTACTTTTGCGTATTCAATAAATTTTCCTGTGGGGTCTGGGCATCCAATGCTACCATACACACGTCCATTGTGTACTACACCATCTACTGTTTCTGCATCTGTGCAATCCCAATGTAATTGATGTATTTGATTTGTACCTTTTGCACCTTTTACAGTGTAATCAGTGTTTACTATTTTCCATGTTACTGCCATTTTATGCTCCTTATTTAGATTCTAGGGTTGCTATTCGTGCTTCTAACTCTTGTATTGTTTTAACCATTAGTGGCACAAGTTTACTGTGGTCTATGGTTTGTGGGTCTATATTACCATTTTTATCAACTGCATCTTTTTCACCACCGACTGCTTCTGGTACTATGCTTGATACCTCATGTGCAATGAATCCATCTCTAGTTCTATCTTTTTCTTCTTTAAAGTTAAATCTTGAAGGTTTTAATTGTTTTAGTCTTGTAGTTGCATCCCATTCCGTGACTATGTTTTCTTTTAAACGATAGTCTGATGACGTTGCATACTGCACATTGGTGACTCCATCTGTTCGAATTTGTCCTATAACAGTGTTACTACGGACAAATCTTACATAACCATCTGATGTACCTGCACTACTTGTATGACCTATATTCATAAACGAGGTAGTAGTTCCACTTTGGTTGAATGTAAATCCTATAGCTGGAGTGTCATCTGAAGGGTTATTATTTCCAATAGAAATCTGCCCATCAGACGCTATCCTCATGCGTTCATTACTTCCGCCTGTTGCAATTGTAAAATCTGCTTGCGCTCTAATTCCTAAATCATCTTCATCACCACCACCAACAATTGCTTGTGATGAACCTATATATCCTTTTGTAGTTCCACTTCTTATAAATTTAATAAATCCACCATTGGCATTGGTGCTATTAATATCTAGTACTGAACTAGAACTAGTTTCTAAATCTAATAATACGTCAGGTGAGGTTGTGCCTATACCCACGTTGCCTGAGGAATTAATAGTTAATCTAGTAGATGAAGCTGTATCATCAGAAATAAAAAAACTATCACTAGAATTAATTCCAACATCATATCTTCTAGCGTCATTTTTAAAATTAATTGACGCTTGTGCATTAGCTTCTGCTGATTCAACTCTTAAAGCAGTATTTCCAGTAGCTTGATAAACATGAAGCCTAGTTGATGGACTTGTTCCAATTCCTACAAGTTCTGCACTTGTAATTGTAATAGCTGTAGCATCTGCATTGTCATCTATGCCATTACTTGTAAACCCCTCACAAGACAAAGCACCATTAATTGTAAGACTTTCAATATTGTCATTAGCTTGGTCTAGGGTGAAAAGAGAAATAAAAGCGTCATTATCCTCATTTCTAATTTTAAGAATATTGTTTGTTGTGTCATAAAATAACTGATTAGCGTATGTGGTTGAGGGTGCTGACGTTCCAGAGTTCGTAGACCCTAATGCTTGTAACGCTGAGTTTAAATCTGACCGAAACGATGCAAACCCTTGATTGGCTATTGATAAATCATTTTGCGACATTTAGCACTCCTAACTTGCTTTTTCTCCATATCCCCTAGCAACATAATCAAACGTTCTGCTTACTGTTGCATTGGAACTATCAAAAAATTCTATTGTAAACCCTGTTTCACTTTTATTTGTTATAGCATAGAAATCGCCACTAGCCAAGTTTGAAGCGGAAATTCCTACACCTTGTAAAACTTTAAATGCAGGTGCATAAGTTATGGTTTTACCGCTTGTACTCGTACCGCTTACAACATCGCGTTCTGCTATAACTCTATCGGGCATATCCACAGTAACCGATAATGCTGATACTTGTTGTGTTGCTGTGCCTTTTTGACTTGTCATCTGTAGTTTAAATTTAAATGCTCTTGCTTTGTAATCTCCTACAAAAAACTTTCGAAAATCTGTATAGGTAATATCAGACGCGGTTGGGTCACCTTCCGTTGTTGCCACTAATAATTCTGTGTTTGTATCGTCAAACTCTTGTGGGTCACCATCAAATAAACCTGCTCTATCGTCAAAGTTTCCAGTAGCATCGTCAAAAGAATTTACAAAGCTTATTCTTGCAACATTCATATTAGCTGTAACTCTACTGGTAAACACCCCACCCAAGTCGATATGGGTATCGAATTCATACGTTCCAGAACTTGCAACATTTCCTGCACCACCATCAAACAAACCCCCTGCATCGTCAAAATTACCTGCTACATCGTCAAATAGATTTGCTGTTCCTAGTTGTAATAAATTACCATCAACAACTACCATATTTGTTTTATTGCCTGTAAAATTTGGACTCTGAGTAGATGTTTCCACTAAATTCAACCCCTTGATGCTTTCAATTATTGCTACATTTGAAACCGCATTTTCCGAACTATTACCGACTTTATCCACCGCCTTGATGAAATAAGTTCCTGTCATTGCAGGTACTATAACTGTGTTTGCAGGTCTTGAAACCTTATCGGCTATATCTATTGAATTAGCGTATGTTGCTCCGCTTGTTTCTTTTGCGTGTCTTATTCTGTAGTGTGAAAGGTCTAAGTCTGATACTGGTGTCCATCCCAAATGTGCTTCTGTGCCTATTATATTCACACTAAAATTTGTTACATCTTCGGGTGGTAGTGTTTTACCCACTACTTGATGGGTGGTGCTGACAAATACTGACCGACTTATAGAACTGACTGACCTTGCCCGAACATCATACACCACATTGTCTTCAACATTGACTAATTCAAACTGTGCTGAACTACCCCGACCTAAGTTGATAAAAACTGAGTCTGTAGATTTTTTGGCTTGTACTTCAAAATCAGTAATAAATAAATCAGTAGCTGTAACGTTTACCAATAACACCGCAATAGCTTCTTCATTTCTTGCTCTTAATTCATCGGTCACTGAAATGGTGGGTGCTTGAACAAAGAAAGGGTTGGGTAGTGTGGTATCGGGTATAGTTGGTAGTGCTTGTTGTGTACCGAATGTATAAAAGCTATCTTGATGCTCCGAACATTGGATACTCACTGTATGGTCTGCATTTATTGATATTCTTTGCACTCTAAAAGGTTTTGCGGAAAAAGCAGGGGTTGCATGGGTTACGTTTACAATATCCCCTACCGCTAAGTCTAACGCTGTTCCATCGGCTCTGAGCGATATATCTAAACTTGAACGTGACCGCCTTAGAATTATTTCTGCCATTTCCTGTGCTTGATGGGCATTTGTCAGCATGGTGTAATCAAAGCGACCTTCTAAAAGCAACTCGCCATCTTCTGTTTTCATAGTTGCGTGTTGGTCTGCCGAATCTAAACCTGTTTCATCTACTGGTGGAAACTGTACTGTATCGGTTTGAAAGTTTTTATCTGGGTTTATAAAGGTTACAATAACCCTGTTATATCGTGAATTTTTGTTTTTGCTTTGAATACTTATACCACCAATAATGTTGTCCTCTGTAAGTGTTATTGATGCTGAACCTGTACTCTCAACTAGGATATTATATTTACCACTAGAAAAATTAAGATAAGATCGTGAGCCTTTTACAAATTCTTTCACGTTATTTATAGCTTTTCTTGATGTATCGACCACGATATGACTATCTAAAAGGTCAATAGCACTTGCACCGCTAACAGGGGTTATATCAGCATCACAAACATCTGTGGCGGTCTGCCAATCCGCAAAGTTACTATCAAAATAACTATTTGTTATCCCCATCCCAAACCTGTCGTTTCTAAGGTAGTCTAGTAGCTGTAGTATTGGATTGTCGGAATATTCCCATGTTGTGCTTGTGTCTGCTCTATGGCTACCGCTACCGCCTGTAACTGTACTATCTAAATTAGGGTTGTATACTTTTCGCCCTTTTATAGTTGCTTGAACTCTTGGCAATGAACCAAATTTTTCTGCGTTCCATTCAAATCGCAAAGCAAGATAGGCTAAACCCTGTAATCTATGGTTTGATGTCCATGAACTTACTTCGCCTAATAGTGAAGAAGATGTTTGTGTATCTGTTCCTAAATGTGCCTGTACTGTAATCAAACTATTAGTGTTTTCGGTATCAAAGAAGTTAGCATCCGCACTTGTTACTGTTCTTTGTGTGCCATCGGTGAGTGAACCAGACAAAGTTACTTGGTGATTGTTGACAAATAATGTTTCAACGCTGTTTATTTCCCCTTCACTGAGAACAACCGCCATATAAAGATATTGATTATCTGTGCCAGACGTTTCTACAAAGACAACATTACCACCTACTTTTCGTGTTCCGTAAACAACAGGAATACTAGAATTAGCCAAAAATTTATTAACTAATATTCCTTTTGCTACTTGTTCCTCAAATTCTTCCGTAAACTCTGGAACTTCTGGTTGGGGTGCTACCCAACTGACAACCTCATCTACTACATCTACAACTACATCAACGACCCCGACCACAACATCTTCAACAACACCAACAACTTCCTCTACAACGTCAACAACTCCTTCAAAAACGTCTGAAATAAAATCTGTTACGAAACCACACATTTAAAACATTCTCCAATTACTTCCCATGTTTTCAAAGCCTAATCTTTCAAATACAGGGTCTTTATGAAGTCCAGAACTTATAGATAATAACATTGGTAGACCTTCCGATACATTCTTTACGGAATTTACTATTGTTTTCACTAAATTATACGTTCTAAATTGCTTTCTGACATAAAGAACGTGGATATTCATTATCTTATCTTTGCTAAACCAATATTCAGCCTTATGAAACATACACAATCCCATTAATTCTTCTGAATCTAAGTCTTTAGCAAAAATTACCTTTCCCTTTTCTAAAATTGTGTTGATGAATAATGTTACCTTTGGTTTGTCAACTTCTGGAAGTTTTTTATCGAATAGTTCACCCTCTTTGAATTCCATGAGCATTTCATAAATCATATCAAAATCTTTTTTTTCTGCTTGATATAAATGTACGCTACTCATTCCCTACCCCATTTAATGTCTACAAGATTAAGTGCGGAATATTCCATGCCTTTATCACTGGAAAAAAACCTTTTTTGCGAATTATCGGACGTTGTCCTACCGCTTTTCTTTGAGAAGTTTCCCCAATGTGACGTAACATTCAAACTCAATGTAGCGGTGCTTGTATTATCTGTAATTTTAAATTCATCTACTGTTCCGTAAAACAAAAGAAAAGGGTCTGCTATCAAAACTAGATTTGCATCTAAAAAACCCCTGTAAATAAAGACATTATCGTTAATTATGTTTTCATTAAGAACGATAGAAATATAGGTTTGATCGACACCAGACAACGTAACCACTAAACTGTTTTTTGAAGGTGTTGCGGTTTCACTAACCGCTGTTATTCCTCTGAAATGACCATTTGCTAGATAGGTTCGTGATGTTCCAGAAACGCTTGATGTAATATCAAAGCTTGCGTTTGTAAAATATACTGGGGTAGCAAATCCTAACTCTATCAATAAAACTGGTTCTATGTTTCCTGTGGCTAGTTCTGTTTTGACCGCACTTGTTAAACCTCTAGCCATCTACAAACTCTCTATAACATCAAACTCATAATTAAAAAGTAATTCGCCATTGCTGTTGTTTGCACCACTAGAAAACTCTTGAATATCGCTTCTTAAATGAACATTAAAAGGCACAGAATCATAAGTGACCGAACTATTATCTGTTAAGGCTTCTCTCAATGGTGGCTCGATTGTTACTGTTGACGCATTGCTTGAACTGGTTACATCTTCAACAATCATATAAACCTTATCGTGAGCAAACTTAATAAAATCCCCTGCTTTTAATCTACCTGCACCATCACCTGCAAAGCCATCAATAGCTATTGTCGTATCGGCTACCGAATGTGAACCATTGACTAACAAAGTGCCTGTTTCGTTGCCTTGTGCGTTTAGATAGCTTGGGAAGCTTACTGTGAAGTTTTCTTTTCTGTTTCTTTGCTTCATAATAAAAGCCATCACAGGTGCAAAGTCTGATCTAGTCATGGGAGGGTATGAAAGAGTAAAACTAAATCGTTGACCTTGCACTTGTCTTCTGAATGTCTTTCCGCTATCGGTTTGACTTAAAAGAGTTTTTTGATTGCTCTTGATATTAATAGCGGTGAAATTTGTTTTAGGTAATGCTCCACTCATATCACTGCCATTCTACCTTTTTCGTTCATAGCACTGTTTATAAGGTTTACGATTACACCCCTGCTATTTACCAACAATTCGTTAAACCCTCTAGCATCTACAGTATTTATATTGAAATTTACAGTCACGTTTTTACCCATGCCTAGTTTATCGTTTGGTACTACTGTTCCTGCTTGGTCTGGTACAAAGAGTTCTGCACCTTTTTCACCGACAATACTTGGTTGACCCACTGGCGGTCTACCACCTTTTTCAAACCCTCTTATCTTATTTATAATACCTGCTCCAAAGGCTAAAGCACCGCCTACAGCAACCACATTAAAAGGAAAGGGTATAGACGCAAAAGTCTTCATTGCACCCTCGTACAGACTGATAAAGGCTTTTTTAAGGGCATCTGCTTTGAACATAGCTAAAGAAGCACTAAAAGCGTTCTTGATTGCTTCGCCTATCAGCATTTCAACCATTGACCGAACAACAAAAGTACCTAAATCTTGAAAACTTAGTTTACCTGTCATTACAAAATCGGTAAGTGATGTTTTAAGTTTATCAAAGGTGGTTGTTCCCATATCTCGCATTTGGTCAAACATGGTTTTTTGTGTGTTCATAGCTTCCTTGAAACCTTTATTGAAGTTTGACAAAAGACCTGTATCTTGAAAATTTAAAGCGTCTTCAATCGCCTGTTTAGCACCATCATAAGCATCTGCTAAATCCATCACTTGTTTTTTCTGCCCTTTAACTGATTTAGATACTTTTTCCATACCAATTTCAATAGTTTCTAAGGGGACATTCATATAAGCTTGATCAAGCTCTTTTATCATATTTGTAAGATTAGAAAACTCTATAGAATTTTCATCTACAGTTGGTAGCATAAACCGCAGTTCATCTCGTAATTTTTCTGCTGACTGCTTTACTTTATCAAAACCTTTAACACCATTGTGTTCAAATATTTCAAATTGGTCTTTTATAATATCAAGCTCTGCACGAAAGTCTTCTAGACCTTTTGGTTGTTCAAACATATCAAACATTTTTTCTAATGCACCTGTAGCTTCTGCAACAGCTATACCTACACCTGCTAAAACACCTATAATTGTTGTTTTAGACATTTTTGAGAACGCAACCATAGCTATTCTTACTTTGCTGATAGCGATAGCCAAATTTAAAAACGACGTAGTAATCTTCGCAACCACGATACCCATACCGATTGCTTTTATTGTTTCAAAATTTTCAGCCAAGAACTTGAACCCTTTACTTGCAAGAATAACAGCATCGGATAAACCTTTACCAACCGCTTCTGCAATGGTATTCAAAGTATCTTCACTTTCTTCTAACGCTTTGTCTAAAGCACCAAATTCTTGCTTTAAACCTACTAGGAATTGCTCTGCCACAACTTTTTGAAAGTTAAAGAACTTATCGCCAAGCATTGAGAGTGTACCTGTTAAGGTTTGTGCTAGGTCATCCGTTGCACCTGCAAACCTTCCCCCTTGTCCAAACACTCTTTCAAACGCTTCGGCTGTTTCTTCTGCGGTTACTGTAGCACCTGCCTTGAACCCTAATAAATCTCTTACACCTCGTTCTCTAAATATATCCGCACTGGCTATACCTGCCGATAATGAACGCTGTATTTGTTCGGCTGTTGTTTGAAAGTCTAATCCTGTAACACTTGCAACGTTTCCTGTTATTTCTAAAACCCTTGAAAGTTCTTTTGCGTCTTTAGCGACAACCGCTAGATTCCCTGCTCCTGCTTGTATTTGCTCTAGGCTGAAAGGCACTTTAGATGCAAACTTTGACATAACATCAAACGCTTTTGCACCCTCTTCAACGCTACCGAATAAAAATTTAAGTCTGATTTGTAATGATTCAACCTGCCGACCTACATCAACAAAAGACTTAAGTGTTACTCCTGCACCAATAGCAACCAGAGCATTTTTTAAATTAAATACAGAGTTTTTGAGTCTATCTACCCCACCTGTGGCTGACCGCATAGCTTGTCGGGTTTTATCCTTCGCTATGATGTCTATATTTACTTGTTTTGTTGCCACTTATCTACTTGCCTTTGCTAGTCGTTCTTGTCGTTCTCGATCTTCTTGTTGGATTTGAAAGTAAGCAATCCACATATTAAATTCTTCAACTGACATTTGCAAGATTTCGGAAACTGTTTTGTGCAACCTTTCGGCTAGACCATAGATATTGTGTAACTCTGTATCACTTTTTAGTTTTTTTTATAATCCTCAATATCTTCATTACCAGTACCCATTATCTTTGTGGCAACGTCTGCAATTACATTTGTGTCAGCTTTTGTTTTGAAGGCTAGAATGTGCTGTGCATTGAACATCTTTTCGCCATCTTTCGTTAAGGCTTTTTCAATGATAACGTCAATGAGTACAAGCAAATCTGTATTCGTAGCACCCTTAAATATCTTTTGTTTCTCAAGCATATTAAAAGGCTTGGTATGAATAGCTTTATCGCCTGTCAAACCCCATTCTGGAACTTCAATAATCTGTGTGTCTAGCTGACTAAAATGGTCACGAATACCATCAAAGTAGTCAATCTTTTCATCTGCCATTTACCTATACTGTGCCTATTGTAAGACCACCAGTTCCTTGTAATGATACAGTTCTAGTTGTTACACCATCTAATGTAACACCCACAGACATTCCAGTGACAATACCAGTTCCGGAAAACTTTCTATCTCCAGATGCACTTCCTTCTGGCATGAACTCGAAACTAGCACTTGCACCTTGCACTAATGTTGTTTGTCCACTATCCGTTTCATCAAAGTTCATGTCTATAGTAGCTGTAAATGTACCCCTACCAACTAAGAAAGATTTCATTGAAGCACCTAATGCTGTATCCTCAACAACATCGTGTGTAGTGTCTATTGTGAAACCAGTTGCGTTTCCAATAGCAGTACCCCCAACATGAAGTACCCCTTCTTTTCCGTGATGTGTAGCCATTTAATTTACTCCTTTTCTTCTTTAGGTTTTTCGACTTTTTTAGAAACCGCCTTTTCTTCATGTACCTTATAGCCATTTTTTTCAAAATGTTCTACATGGTCTTCAACGCATTTTATTATACTTTCGCCTTTTTTCATAGTCACATTTTTAGCCATTATGCACTCCCTCTAGTAAATTCATATAGTACCCTTGCTGTTATTCTAACACCACCATAGGGATATATTGTACCCTCGTCCGTAGATGCTTCGATAATCTGAGTATCAATAGCGTTACCATTTCTAGTTATATCATTATCTAGCGTTTCTTCAACAACTTCTATAATTTGGTTGCGAACTGTGTCTATATTGGAGTCTGTACCCTTTCCAAAAGCTACAATTAGAAAGTCTATTGTTCCTCTGTATGTTCCTGCACCTGTATCACCTATGCTTGATACTTCCCTTGTTTCGTCACCAGATTGCACGAATAAAGCAGGGAATTGAGCGTCACTAAGTTCCTCAACCTCAAAGGGTTCTCTAGTAATCTTTTTGAACTCAATAGGACTAGTAACCGCATCAAGCTTTGTAATTATATCACCTGCTATGTTTTCTCTCTTGCTCACAATCGCATCTCTTTGAAATAAAAACTCGCAAACTCTTCTTTTAGCTTATCTTCTTCTTTGTTGCCTATAGCAAAGAATGGTCTAGTGATACGTCTTTTTCCTACCCCGAATGTGTCGTGATAACTCGCTATCTTTGCTCTTTCCATGTTTGAAAAGAATAATGTGCTTTTTGTACCACCTGTTCTAAAATCTAAACTACGAAACATCTTACCTGTATCTGTGAGGTCTACAAAGCCTGTTTGTCTACCCCTCTTTTTACGGCTTCTTACAGTGCTTGGTGCGTATGCCCTCATTTGACCGCCATCAGGCAACTTACCCGACTGTGTACGCTTGGTAATCATAAGAACCGCCATATTAGACACTCTTTTTAGTGATTTCTCTATGACCGCCTTTTGTTTACTTGTAATTCTTTTTAAAAGCCTTGTGACCTCAATAGAATTTACGTCAACTTTTACGTCTACTGCCATTATCGAACTAATCTCAAGTGGTGTATCGGTTCTTTCTCACTGTCGCTTACTGTACCGCCACCATCTTCATCATATTCGACCCCATCCCTAAGAATAGCTTGAAATTCTTCTTCGTATCTATCCCTGTAGAAATCTATTTGCACTTGAAAAGCATCTTTTCCTTCCCCTGTGTCTGGGTCTCGCCATTTAGTCAGAATAGGATAAACATACTTCCATAAACACAAATAAACGACTGATTGTGTCCATTGTGAGTCTGTGAGTTTAGAACTATCCATTTCTACTGATGTTATTTTAGTTATGTCCTTGTAGCGTACTGTGTGCCTGTATCTTTCCCACCATTCTTCTCTGACACGCCTAATTACGTCATTTTCAGCGAATTGAAGTTGATCTTCAAAAGTTGTTATCCCGAAACCTAAAATATCTGGTTGGATTTTCTGTAGACTCGTATTAGCAACATTAAATTCATTTGTAGCCATCAGTCAGCTTTCTTTGTTGTTTTCTTAGGCTTTGGTGCTTCTTCTATTACTGGCTTTGGTTCTACTTTAGGTTCTTTTGGCTTGCCATCGTCAAGTGTCCAACCTCGTAAACCCCAAATGTTTTTGTTGTTTTCGTAATCTACTTTGCGTCTTTCGATTACCCTATCGCCTTTAACAAGCTTTACCATTTCCATTGTCATAATCCCTTAAAAAAAGGGGGTAGTTTCCCACCCCCATAGTTTTTATGTAGCTAGTGTGTCGGCAGTCA
>VTLG01000377.1_pt1 | contig 11717 bp, 14 predicted proteins | sample 4694571 | NCBI WGS metagenome assembly VTLG01 (sample SAMN12604809, study PRJNA352737) | marine metagenome | biome: ENVO:00000447; feature: ENVO:00000209|ENVO:00000569|ENVO:01000036; material: ENVO:00002151; isolation source: viral sequences binned using virsorter ... | reverse complement strand
GGTCCACGTCAGCGTTTACAACCTGGCGGCTCGATCGTTTTAGTCATGACACGTTGGTCAACAAAAGATCTTACTGGACGGCTGCTCGAGGCCCAGGGTAAAGACGCAGCTGCGGACCAATGGGAAGTTGTAGAGTTTCCAGCTATACTAAATGATAAACCCATGTGGGGAGGTTTTTGGACCATGGACGGATTACAAAGCGTCAAGGCTTCTATACCTCTAACCAAGTGGCAAGCACAATGGATGCAACAACCTACCTCCGAGGAAGGTGCAATTATAAAACGTGAGTGGTGGCGCGAGTGGGAAGGAGATACTATACCTGAACTAGAGTTTATTATACAGTCATACGATACAGCCTTTAGTAAAAAAGAGACGGCTGACTTTTCTGCTATTACAACGTGGGGTGTGTTTCAACCTGAAGATGGCAGTGGTAAAGGCTTAATTTTGCTAGATGCAAAGAAAGACCGTTGGAACTTTCCTGAACTAAAAACAGTGGCTATGGAGGAATATAAGTACTGGGAACCGAGGCCAAAGCGTCTGGGCTACCATTAACTCATGAGTTGCAAAAGATGGGAATACCTGTTATAAATTTTACACCCTCAAAAGGTAATGACAAACATTCGAGGGTAAATAGTGTAGCACCCCTGTTTGAATCAGGAGCTATATGGGCACCAAAAAAAACGTTTGCCGAAGAAGTTATAGAGGAGTGTGCAGCATTCCCATTCGGTGATCACGATGATTACGTGGATTCCACCACGCAAGCTCTAATGAAATATAGACAAGGTTATCATATTACGCTAAAAGATGACTTTGAAGACGAAGGAATAGACAAAGCTAGGAGGAGGGCTTACTATTAATGGTCACAGTAATAAGAAGGGATAAACCAAACAACCCAAATAGAATGAGTTTCTATGATCGTGGTGCTGTTGGAGGTCCAACACCACCCGAACCACAATCACGCTTTCAACGTGGCGTTGATATGATTCAAAATATATTTGCAGCTGGTAAAGATATGGCAGGACAAACTGGCGCTAGCATGGCAGATTACATGCGCGCATCTTCTGCTGCACGTGATGGCAAATTTTTTACTCTTACACCAAATGAATATGATAGAGATCTAGCAAAGTTTCCAATTAACCAAGCTTATCTCACTGGTGAACTTTTAGCAGATATGGCTCAAATACCTTTTGAAGCTGTAGGACAAAGAGCAGGCTTAGATGTCGGTTCTGGTTTCGGTTATGGTGATATATTTTTTGATTCAGACGATCCAAGAACTCAAGAACGGTATCGTCAATTTATAGATGATTATAGATTTACCAATGTTGATGAATTAATGGCATTACTTCCTTTTCAAAATTATTTGCGAGGCCAAGGTGTTAATGTGCCTGATGAAAATTTTAGTGTTATAGAAGATGTTTTTAATCTTGGCGATTTATTTAGAGACACAGAAAAAGATCCATATACACAAGATGAAGAAACATTTTTAGCTGATTTTAGAAAAACAGTAAACGATCCTGAAAGTCCTTTTTTTGTAAGTCAACAATTTGATCAAGAAGGAAATTTAAGAATGGCAGATGAAGGAATGCAACCATATTATGATGATGTTTTTAATGCGTTCAATAGATATACTGGTCAAAAAGAAGCTGATTTTTTAAATCAATATTTACAAGGTTATCAAGAAAGTTCATATCCACAAATAGTTACGGGTTTGGCTCGAGAGTTAAATATTAGTCCTAAAACTGCTCAAATGTATTTAGCTTCAGGAGGTAAATCTTTAGGATACACTGAAAGAGATATGGGTTTATTTAATGATATGTTTACACTTGCAGATCCCATACTTGATTATAGTACAGCTGAAGGGCAAGCTTTATTTGGAGATGATCCATTAATGAATCTTGGTGGTGGTATAGCCAGCTATGCAAAGGCAGTAAAGATGATGCGAAATATGAAAAACAAATTACCAAGTAGTGTTCGTCGTGGTATTGAAAATTTATATCCATCAACATTTGGACAAGGTATACCAATAGGAGGTAAACCATATTATCCACAACTAGCTTACACTTCATTACCTAGAGGTTTTGCTCAAGCTTTAGGGTTTGCAACATTACCTGAATATGGTTCTGGACCAAATTATCAAGAACAACCTGAGGGATTGGAATTAACATTACCTGTTGGTGATTTTTTTAATTAATAAACAATGAATCAACGAGTAAAAGCCCTTGGTCAATTTGTTTCTAATTTAAGTAAAAGAGATAAAAAAGATTTAACAAGATTTACATCAAATCCTACAAACCCTTATGCTTTTTCAAATTATATGTCTACTAGGATTAATCCTAGAACAAACGAACCTTTTAAAAGATTTAACAAAAATGAACAACAATTCATAGCTAACGTTTTAGGAATTGATGTTGAAGACCTCGGTCGAAGAGGTAATCCCATAGGCACCAGAGTTGCTTTAACTGATGAAAGAAAAGCATTAGCAGGCACAGGAGGAACAGCCACTACAGCAAAACAAGCTTTAAATCCAAGCCTCATAACTTATGAAAAACAACTAGCGCTTGCAGCAAAACAATTTGGTCACTCTATTCGTGATGTAAAAGCTAATCCTACAAAGTATCCTGAAGTATATGGTGCAGTACAAGCAATGCGTGGATCAAATATTGTGTATCCAAAGAAAAATCTTACGTACCCTAAAGCTTTAGATCAATCAGGATTTACTGCAGGAGACTTTTCTGGAATTATAGGAGCACGAGGAGATTTAGCAAGAAGTATGATGAATCGAGGCACATTTAACATATTAGATGATTTAGGAATTCTTGCACCTAACATAAGATCAAGTAGCATAGGACATACAATACCATTACAAGCTTTGAGAGATTCAAGTATGATACAATCTTTTAATCCTTTTAGATTTAAACAAGGTATAGATAAAGAAGGTGTTAAAAGTTTAATAACTAATCCAAATTTAATGTTTCCAGAACCAACTTTTATGAACACAGCTAAAAGAGGAATAGAATCTTTTTTATATAATCCAAGCAATAGATTAAGAAATTTACGAGGTGTAGGAGATATTTTAGATGAAGCTGGTATGACAACAACTGTTCTAGATCCAAAAACACTTAGTATGTCAACTTTTGGAACAGGAAGACCAATGGATGTTAAACAACTTAACGAATATTTAAAAAGAATTAGAGATGATGCTCCATTTGGAGTTAGCCCTAAAACAGGAAAAAATTTATTGTTTCCTACTGTACAGTATTTACGAAGAAACTTTTTCCGTGGTGGTATAGCGAGTTTGTTAGAATAATGGTTTTACCTAAAGTATTAGGTGCATTACGATCATACGCACCAAAAATAGCAGCACCAAAAGGGAAAGGTTCTGCTAAAAAATTAGATTTAGAGGAATCTACAGCTACAATTGCTGTTCCAACAGCTACAGAAGACACCCCAGCGCTATTTTACAAGTCCAGAGAGGCGTTAATTGACGCTCCTATGGAAAAAATGACGGCAGATAGGTGGTTAAACTACCTAAGAGCCAAAGGAATTAAGAAATCTGAGCTTTCAGACACGTCTTTAGGCCCATTTTTAGCTGGACAAGGCAATAAAACCTTTACAAAAGCCGATATAATCAAGGAATTTGATGAAATATCCCCAAAATTAGACGTCTTGGCCCTTGGCCAACCAGGTCCTCAGAATATTCTTGCTAATATTTACAAAAAAATACAAAAAGTAGACCCAAAAGCAGAAGATCCACGTGTAGGTGGCTTTTTATCCTATCTTCGTGATTCTTTGCCAGGTGTAGTTACTGATCGTAAGATAAATCAACAAGCTTTAGACAGCGTTGCAGCAAATGTAGACAAATATATGCAACAAGTCTTTGGTATTCAAGGTTCTTTAAATGAAGGTGTGGCATTAACTGCACCTGTACCCTTTAAAGTACGTGAACCACTTGTTAACTTAGCTGCAGCTCTTGATAGACGTGGTGTTGGGTTATCAAAAAAAGATTTTGCAAAAGAAACATCCTATAGTGGCCAACAAACAATGTCAGGTGGTGATAATTACCGTGAATTTTTGTTTAAATATGAACCAGGCAAACTTAGAACTGGTGAACCTGTATATACCTATACACATGACTTTGGATTACCATCATCAGCAAGATCTGGCGGTATTGTTCACGCACGTGTGTCAGATAGAACAGACGAGTTTGGTAGAAGGTTGATGTTTGTAGAGGAAATACAATCTGATATGCATCAACGTGTACAAAGTGCAATGCGTGAGTCAAAACTCACAGGTAGAAAACCAAATCGTGAGAATAGCTATGCATTTCGTCAAGATATGCCACCTCCACCAGAATTAGCAGCAAATAAACAACAATTAGATTTAATTAATCTTAAAATAGAGAATTTATTAGCTACAAATCCTAGATCACCTGCACTACCTAAATTACAACAAGAACGTGAGAAAATTAGAGTTATAATTGCAGAATCTATGACTAAAGAAGGTAAACAAGGTGGTGATATTGCCATGGGCCCATTTCAGACATCAAAAGAGTACATGGAGTTCGTTGCTAAGTATTTAGTACGTATGGCCAAAGATGGTGATTTTGACGGCGTTGCTTTTGCAAACCCTGCAATTAAAAACCGTAACTTGTCACCTGGTGGCAGGGATTATCAAGGTAATGTTGCTGCATATGGCCCTATTCTTAATGGTGCACTAAAAGAGACATCTAAAAAAACAGGTGCAAATTTATTAAATACTGTTATAAGAGATGACAGGGGACGAGTTTTTGGACAAGTCAAAATGTTAAATTTAAAAGATAATCCTAACGTGCGAGATACATTCTCGGCATACGCAAAAGGTGGAATAGTAAATGGCAGATAAATCAAAGAATCAAATAGAGAAAGCAATGGATGCTGTTGAGAAAGCATTGGACATTGAACCATTGGGTGAAGAAATACAGTTTGAAAAAAGTGTAGAGTTCGATGGTTTTGAAATACAAGAAGACGGAAGTGCAGAGATGGCTGGTGATCAACCAATTGATCAATCACAAATTCCATTCGATGCAAACTTAGCAGAATACATTGATGAAAATAATTTAACCAAGTTTGCTTCAGACTTGGTAGGCGATTTCGAAGGTGATAAAGAGTCACGTAAAGATTGGGAAGATACCTATATCAAAGGGCTCGATATGTTAGGCTTTAAATACGAAGACCGAACACAACCTTTCGAAGGTGCGTCAGGGGTCGTACATCCTTTACTAGCTGAATCTGTTACGCAGTTTCAAGCCCAAGCTTATAAGGAACTCCTCCCCCCAAGCGGCCCCGTACGTACACAAATAATTGGTGAAGCATCACCAATGGTAGAACAACAAGCAGAACGTGTAAAAGAATACATGAACTATTACATTTTAAATGTAATGGAAGAGTTTGATCCTGAGATGGACCAACTGTTATTTTATTTACCACTATCAGGTTCTGCATTTAAAAAAGTTTACTATGATCAAATACTAAAACGTTGTGTTGCAAAGTTTGTATCTAGTGAAGACTGTGTAATTAATTATGCAGCTACAGATTTAGAACAATCAGAAAGAATAACACACGTTGTAAAGATGTCATCAAACGAATTAAGAAAATTACAAGTGTCAGGTTTTTATCGTGATGTACCAATTACTTCAGGATCAGTTAGCACTGCTGATGATGTTGAAGAAAAAATAGATGAATTAGATGGTGCAAATTCTACAGGCGAAAATGATGAACATGTTATTTTAGAAATGCATGTTGATGCAGACGTGCCAGATTTTGAAGACACATCCGGTATCAAACTTCCTTACATTGTTACAATAGATCAATATTCTTCTACAATATTATCTATTAGAAGAAACTATGAACCAAATGATTCTAATTTTAAAAAGAAACAATACTTTGTACATTTTAAGTTCCTCCCAGGGTTAGGCTTTTATGGATTTGGCTTAATCCACATGTTAGGTGGGTTGTCAAGAACTGCAACAAGTGTTTTGCGACAATTAATTGATGCAGGTACTCTTGCCAATCTACCAGCAGGTTTTAAAGCACGTGGTATGCGTATACGTGATCACGATGAACCTTTACAACCAGGTGAGTTTAGAGATGTAGATGTAACTGGACAATCAATAAAAGAATCTTTGTTACCACTACCATACAAAGAACCATCACAAACTTTATTTGCATTATTAGGTTTTGCTGTTGACGCAGGGAAATCTTTTGCAGCAATAGCAGATATGAAGATGGGTGAAGGTAATGAACAGAATCCTGTTGGCACAACATTAGCATTATTAGAACGTGGCACAAAAGTTATGAGTGCAATACAAAAAAGATTACACTTTTCACAAAGAAAAGAATTTAAGTTGTTAGCAGGTTCTATTAAAATGTTTACACCACCAGAATATCCATACCAAGTTATCGGTGGTAACAGAATGATTAAACAAGCTGACTTTGATGATCGTGTTGATATTATTCCTGTAAGTGACCCTAATATATTTTCTATGTCACAAAGAGTTATGTTGGCACAACAACAATTACAATTAGCACAATCTAATCCTCAAATGCATAACATACGTGAAGCATATAGACGTATGTATCAAGCAATGGGCGTGGATAATATTGATGCAATATTAAAACCAGATCAAAATCAACCACAACCAATGAGTCCTGCAATTGAAAATGCTATGGCTATGAAAAGTAAACCATTAAAAGTATTTCCACAGCAAGATCATCAAGCACATATGAAAGCACATGCTGAATTTATGTTTACAAGGATGGTACAAATTAATCCTCCTTTGTATTCTATGTTACAATCACATATGTCAGAACATATTGCTGCAATGGCTGGTATGCAAGTTCAACAACAGTTTGCAGAACAAGACAAACAATTACAAATGGCAATGCAACAAAATCAAGCAAATCCACAAGTCATGCAACAATTACAAATGCAAGCACAACAGATGGCTGTTGAAAAAGCAAATGCAATTGCAAAGATAGAAGCGGATATAACAACTCAACTTGCAAGAGACGAGGAAGAAAGAACTAAACGTGAGCAACAAGATCCTCTTGTTAAATTAAAACAACAAGAGATTGATTTAAGAGCAGCAGAAGCAATGGCACGTCAACAAGATATGCAAACTAAAACAACGATGGATGCAGCAAGACTTGACATGGATCGCGATAAAATAGAAGCTGATACTACCATTAAATTAATGGAAACAGCTGATCGCATAGATCAAAGTGCTGCAAAGAATGCTTTAGGTGAGTTAAAAGAAAATGTTTCTTTGACAAAAGAAGCCTTAAAGAATGAAAAAGACGTAACAACAGCGAGGATAAATGGCGGACGAAATAACGAAAGTCAAGAAGATTAGTGATGCAATGCAAGAGATTGATGCTCTTGCAAAAGCATTAACAGGAAAATCAGAGGACAAACTATTGGTTTGTGCAGCTTTATTGGCTGTAACAAGGCAAAATTATGTTGAAGCTTTAGGTGAGGAACACACTTCCTTTATCTTTCAATCTGTTGTAGAGTCCTTCGATTATTTAAACGGTTATGGCGAAGATAGAGATCTTCCTATAACTATACATTAGGAGGTAACTATGAAGTTATTGAAAGACCTATGGGCACACTTAAAAGAGTGGAGCGACTGGAGTATGAAAGACTGGATTAAAGCCGGTATTGTTGCTGTAGTTGTTATTGTTGTCCTACAGTCAATGATGGGTGCTTAATGGCCGAAGTTGACCGAAGATCAAGAGCTATTTTAAATAGTTTACAAGCTGCACGTGATGAGCGTGCAGCTAAAGCTCAAGAAGAACGTCAGTTTATGACGAGCTTTAATCCGAATACAGCGAAGCGTGAAGATTTTACAAGATTTAGAGAAAATATAAAAAGACAAGCTATTGAAGCAGCTGGACCTTCTCAAGGTGGTATATTCTCATCACAACAAGGTAAAGCAATAGATAAGTTATATCACGAACCATATCGAAAAATGATGGGTATGTTTTTAAAAACAAACCCTGAAAAATATGCAGAAAATTTTCCAATAGCTTATCAAGCGCAGAAATTAATTCCAAATATTGTTAAAGCTGGAATAGGTGCAGCATCTGGTATTCCAATGTTAGGACAAATGTTGCCAAAACAAACAAACGAATTATTAGGTGATCTAAGTTATTTAGATTACAGACCAAACAGATTAATGAATTTACCAGAAGGGTTTAGTTTTGATGATGGTAATCAAGCATTACTATCACTTATAGAATCTATTGATCCTTACGAAGCAAATTACAGACAATTCTTCCCAATGCAAGTACCAGATTACTTCTATCAGTTTATGGATAACGAAATGTTACCATATATTATGGGTATGAGATAATGGTAAACCCACATTCAGATAAAAAATTTAAAACAAAAACCACGTACGGTCCTGCTGGCATGGGTTTTGCACCTCCAACACCTAAACCAGTTATAGACATTAAACAACAAAATGAACAAAATGAAAGCACCAGCAATCAAGGAATAACAAACGTACTTCCTACATCAACTCCACAGATGCAAACTGGTTTTGGTAGTTTTTTTGGTGCTAGTTCTGGTAGCACAGCATCTAGTCCTTTAGTTCAAGAAACACTTAAAAAAGTTTTTGAAAAAGCCATAGCAGACAGAAAAGAACAAGCTCAAGAAGACAATCAACTTTACACAGCAAACATGCAGAATCAAGCTGTTATGGATGCTTTTGAAAATGTTTACCCTACAAAATACATAAGAGATATTCCAGTGCAGGGACCTGCTGGTATGATGCTTCCAGGTATTAAAGCAGGTGATCCTTTTAAAACTTTATCTAAAGAAGAATTTTTAGACATGGCAGGTGTAAGTGGATTGGATGAAAATGACCCTTTATACAAAGACGCTTTATTAGACTTTAATATTGCTAGTTCGTTTGGTGGTAATCTTATGGATATACCTGAAGGGCATAGAGGAATAGAAGAAGATTTTTTAGTCCAACCACAATTTGGTGGTGGAGGAGGAAGAATTAATGTTGGTGGCGGCGGAGATTATGGAGCTGGTATAGCTGCAGGATTAGGTCGACGTCCAAAACAATTAGGTGATGAAGAAGGTATACCAAAAGGTTTACGTTTACTTCAATACATGGTAAACCTACACAAAAATAATCCATATACAAAAATGGCCATACGTAGAAAAAACGGTGGCATAGTGAGTTTAGTAGGAGGTTAATATGGTATGGCAACTATTGGCTAAGCCCTTGTTGGGCGTGGTCGCAGACGGAGTTCAAGGTTTTGTTAAAACAAAACAAGCGAAGGCTGAACTAAAGTTAACAGAAGTTAAAGCAGCAACTAAGCTGAAAGAGGACCAGATCGCCGGAAAAGTGGCATGGGAACAATCAGCTGTAGATCAAATGAAAGGGTCGTGGAAAGATGAGCTAATTTTAATTTGTCTTTTGGCTCCAGCAACACTCGTATTTTTTCCTGGCATGACAGATCATATTGAAAAAGGATTTATTGCCTTGCAACAATTACCAGATTATTATAAACATTTATTATACATTGCGTGCTCAGCGAGCTTTGGCATAAAGGGTGCTAAAGGTGCAATGGGTTTAATTAAGAAAAAATAGGAGATACTATGAAAAAAGTAGATAAAAAGAAAAACCCTGGATTAGCAAAACTACCAACTAAAGTTAGAAACAAAATGGGTTATATGAAAAAAGGTGGTAAAGTTGCATCTAAAATGGGCGGCGGAATGATGAAAAAAGATCCAATGGCTATGGGATACAAAGCTGGTGGTTCAAAAAAAGATACACACGTAACTAAAGATGGACGTACTGTTAAAAAAGGTTTGTACTACTACATGAACCGCGCTAAAAAAAGAGGCACTAGTAAACCTGGCAAAGGCACTGTTACAGATAAAGCATTAAAACAATCTGCTAAAACAGCTAAAAAACCAGCTAAAAAAAGTGGCTAAGAAAAAATCATTATCACAAAAAAGAAAAGCCAAGTCAGATAAAAATCCAAAAGGCATAGCAAAAGGTTGTGGTATGGTTTTAGAAAATAGACGTAAAAAAACTAAGTATGGCTAAAACAGCAGCATGGAAACGTAAAGAAGGTAAAAATCCTTCTGGTGGTTTAAATAAAAAAGGTGTAGCATCTTATCGTAGAGCTAATCCTGGATCTAAATTAAAAACCGCTGTTACAACAAAACCGTCAAAATTAAAAAAAGGTTCTAAAGCAGCAAAAAGACGTAAGTCATTTTGTGCAAGAATGGAAGGTATGAAGAAAAGAAGAACCGGTGCAAAGACAGCTAGAGATCCTAACTCTAGAATAAATAAATCTTTGCGTAAATGGAATTGTTAGTATATAGACCAATTAATGAGAGATGAAACAGCGATCTATGTAATCTTGAAAAAGATTAGAGCTCGCAAAGAAGAGTTGAAAGAAATCATAGCAGCCGGATTACCTGGTTGGGATGAGTATAATAGAACCGTAGGCGAGTATAAGGCCTATGCAATAATGGAACAGGAGATTCAGGACCTGCAGAAAGATGAGGACAACGATGACAGAAAAGGAACTGCCAAAGCGTAGATTTGCGCTTGAAGAAAAAGATTTGTCAGTAGAAGCTGATGAAAACAATAAAGTAGCCGAAGAGAAAGAAAATAAATTTCTTAAAAAAATTCAAGAAGATGCTACTTCTAATATAGAACATTTACCAGACGAAAAAATTTTAGATAGATTACCTGATCCAACAGGTTGGCGTATGTTAGTATTACCTTATAAAGGACAAGGTAAAACTAAAGGTGGTGTAATATTAACAGATGAAACGATGCAAGAACGTGGGTATACCACGGTAACAGGATTGGTTCTTAAGATGGGAACAGAATGTTATGATAATAAAGAAAGGTTTCCAAATGGACCTTGGTGTAAGAAAGGCGATTGGATTATATTTGGTCGTTATGCTGGATCTAGGTTTGGGATAGAAGGTGGTGAAGTGAGAATACTTAACGATGACGAGATAATTGCTGTGGTAAAAGACCCAGAGGATATCTTGCAATTCAGATAAACAGGAGGATAAATGCCTGCAGACGCACAACCAAAAGTAGAATCACAAACTGAAGCTGATGCCAAGATCGTTGATTTACCATCAGATGGTCCATCAGTTGACGTAGAGCTACCAAAGGAAAAAGAAAGTGCAGTAGAAACTCAACCGCAAGAAGAAGTTGCAGTTGAGGAAAGTGCATCTCAAGGAGAGATGGATGACTACGGCAAAAAAGTTCAATCCAGGATTGACAAATTAACTAAAAAATTAAGAGAGTCTGAAAGAAGAGAACAAGCTGCAATAGAATTTGCTCAAGGATTACAACATGAGCAAACTAAACTGCAACAAAAAACACGTCAGTTAGATACTGGGTATGTAAATGAATTTGCATCACGTGTTGAAGCTCAAACAGCAGAAGCTAAAAAACAGCTAAAAGATGCTATGGATCTTGGTGATATAGACGCACAAGTAGAAGCACAGCAAAAAATAGCACGTTTAGCAGTAGACGCTGATAGAGCAAAGAAAAGCTTGGATCAACGTGAAAGACTAAAAAAAGAAATGGAAGCACGTGGAGTTGATCCTAATCAACCTCAAATGCCTACACAACAAGCTCAACCACAGGCTCCACAACCAACAGCTCCACCTGACCCTAAAGC
>VTLG01013722.1_pt1 | contig 11718 bp, 12 predicted proteins | sample 4694571 | NCBI WGS metagenome assembly VTLG01 (sample SAMN12604809, study PRJNA352737) | marine metagenome | biome: ENVO:00000447; feature: ENVO:00000209|ENVO:00000569|ENVO:01000036; material: ENVO:00002151; isolation source: viral sequences binned using virsorter ... | reverse complement strand
CCGCTCTACAGCCCTTGGTACCAATGAGTAGAAGCAAGAGGGAATCGAACCCTCATCTCTATCTTCGCTAGGTACATCTAGCTCATCTATTAATGTACTAATAAAATGATAGTGTTTTACCTAATTATACTATTGCCCCATAGTATTTTGATTAAATCTTTGAGAGAGACCACGCTTAAGATTTGATAGCTTGCAACAGTTATGCATAGTACTATGCCTACAATATCTTTTAACGAATGGTGGTTTTAGCCGTAACTCTCTCAATTTAAGTGTCAATAAGCTTGACAATGCTTTATGATATCATTGTATATTGTGATGGTATAATTGGTTGATATCTACCAACGTGTGAAACATTAATTCTGTGGGGAGAAAACCTCGAAGTAATCTCCCCTGATTCTAGCCACTGCTTACAAGCCGTGAGTGGTAGTTTTAACTACTAGAATGCTATGCACAAGCAATATCACCATTAGCGATATGTTCTTGTCTAAATTGAGCATTAGCCTGTTCTTTTACTTGTTGCGTGTATAACTTTTATACAACCAGTAGTACTATCAAGTACCATATAACGATTTACTTTACTTATATTTATTGCTTTTTTCTTACTGTTCACGATGAATCTCCTTATAACACGGTTATTAGTTAATATTAATGATTTAAAGAACTTTAAGAGATTTCATAGTGCACTATTTATACTCTAACCACTCTGTTATTGAGCTGTTCTTTATGGGTGATAATTAAGGCAGACATTTATAGTCTCATTTCATTATGTATTATCTACTGGTATATGAGCTCACTTGCCTACCAGACATACCTCGTTTGACTATAATTTAGTAAAGGCTTATTATTTCTTACTGTTTCATAAGATTAACCTCGCTGTTGTTATTGTTGATGATTAAAATATTAAGACTAATTAATACTACACAGATTTGATTCCAAATCCCCATTGAGTTGATAAAACTCCCCGTTCTTCTTTTTATCTAGCGTTGAATAAATAGTCATAGTATACTTACTAAACATCACTAAAGTAGCATTTACTCAGTTCTTCCATTATTCCCTAGACAGCGTGAAACTTCCGCTAATCCTCGTATTAATTAGTCATTTTTAGTTACTAATAACGTACAACAGATTAGTTGCTGTTGCTGCTGTACGTGTAGTAAAATAATAATAAAAAGGGAAAACTGCCCACACGTAGAGTGCGGACAGTTCAGTAGTACTGCCACTACTTGGATGTAGCTTTATCTAGCGCAGCTAGTAAATCTTCATCAGTAGTTGGAGTAATACTGCCAACATAGAGTGATGGCTTATTATGACGGTCTCCGTCATTATAAATAAAGCTCACTCCAGCCGAAGAGCATAAACTCTCGAGTTTAGGTTCATCAGGTGGTGTGGGATTTATTAACATCACTCCATCGCCAGATTTAACAACAAATGGCTTGCCGATTGTTTTTAAATATTCGATGATTTTCTTCATAAGCGTCTTTTCCTTATTAATAAAATGTTAATTGTGACTCGGTTCATCGTTATAATTAACTAAGTCTGTCAAGACTAGAAGGGGCAGGCCCCCGAGCTAGCCGTCAAAGCGCTCTTCTCGGCTTGAATAGAGTAGCCCTTGGCTACGTGGTCAATCATCCTGGTTTCAACCGAAGATTGACCCCAAGCCGTGAATTTTGACGGGTGGGGAGGTGTGTATATCATGTACACCCATTCTACGTATATTTTTTGAAATTTTGTTTTAGAACACGTTATAACGTCCCAATATACCCTATATTTACCCTATGAGAGGCTCAACAAAAAAAGGCGAATTGTTCCAATTTGCACGCTGGTTTAATCTAATGGTAGGTCTATATAATCTTTTTCTCTATGTTTTCGGAGGTAATCTATTTTTACTTGGATTAGGTGCCGTAAATATAGCTGTCTGGGTTTTTACAAGAGCTAAAGGCTAAAAATTTTTTAAAAAAAATTCTTGACTTATATAGGTTTTTCGTTTATTTTACTACGTAGTATATAACTACGTAGTTAAAGTAATTGGCTACTTATTGTTCTGCTACGTTTACTGCGTAGCTACTTATTAGTTTACTAGTAGTATATATTAAGCTTTTCTACGTAGTTAGGGTTATGTTCCATTTTATATAAATCTTGCCTTATATCCCCTATTATGCCTATATTACAGGGTGAATTTCCGCTTAAAAGAGAGGCTTATGACTGAATTAGACCAAATGTATACTCAGATGATAGTAAATATTGCTGATAGATACGCTCAAGAGACGTTGTATCTAGAAGAAATGATGGATAGGATAGCATATCATGAATCTAGAAGGGACCCTAAGTGTAAACAACTTGGTGGAGGACCAGGTAGAGGTTTATATCAATTTGAAAAGGGACCTAATGAAGGTGGTGAGACAGCTATGAATAGATTATTACGTTGGTTTAAGAATAATCAGATAGATGCTCCAGAATGGACACATATATCGACTAAAGATGGGGTAGATGCATCTCAAATACCTAGATTAGGGCAAGATATGATGTTTTTAGGTAATGTTAGATATCATCCTAAGGCTTCTTTTAAGGGACTCACTATGGATGACTTGCCATTATGGTGGGCTAGGTTCCACTGGGCAGGTCCAGACCATCAAGCAGAAGCTAGAATTAAATCTTTTAACTCATCAATGCATTATTATCCAGGAGTAGCAGTCTAATGGCAAGTATACATAAAGAATTTGGTGGTCTTCTTGACCATGCAATAGCAGAGCCTGATGCAACAGGCATAGGTACTTATACTAAACCTAAGTTAAGTGTAGGTCAACAACTAGATAGAGCTCAATTAGGGTTAGATGCGGCAGGTATGTATCCAGGTATTGGAATAGCCGCTGATGTTCCTAATTCTCTTTTATCTTTAGCTAGAGGTAACTATGGTGACTTTTTAATGAGTCTAGGTGCAGCAATTCCAGGTATTGGTTTAGGAATAGGAGGCGCAAAGATTGGTAAAAAGGCAGCTCAAGCTACTGATAAGCTAAAAACTGGTGGAACAATGCCTAAGATGTCAGAGCAAATGCCTACAACACAAACTTATCAGTTTAGTAATCCAAATAAATTTGGACGTGGTAACACGAAACTACATAAACTACTAGATAGATTAGATAGTGATGAACTAGATGCATTTGAAGCAATGGATGTTAGAAGACAGCTTGATGAATTAAGGCCTGGTTGGAGAACTGAAGACTGGATACTGGGAGAAACTGGTCAGTATAGAGATGCAGATTTGGGCTGGTAGTTGGCTACGATACATAAAGAAAACGGAGGTTTATTAGGTTATTCAATAGAATCACCTGTATCTACGGGTGTTAACTTTGATTCTATACAGGCCCCTGCCAAAGGACAATGGTCAGATAGAGATATGCAGTATTCTATAGGGGCTCAACCTGAATATGCTATAGCTCCAAAAGGAAATTTTCCAGGAATTACAAAAAAACTTAACGATACTATGTTTGATATGGCAATGGGTTCTAGTTCTGCATTAAAACTATTAAGACCAGCTGTAGGCAGAGTAGTTACTAATCTTGTCAGGCCTGTAAGTTATAATGTTAAGCAGAAACTTGATATAATTAAAGATGCTTATTTAGAAGCTGCTGGTCCTGTAAAAGGACATCCTCATAGTGGATTGTATGGGAAAAATTATAAAGTGAAGGCTAAACATCCATTGAAAGGCTTAAAAGGTTTATTAAAGTCTATTATAGACGATAAACCTATTTATAAGGATGCTCAAAGTCTAGATTTCATAGGAAGAGAAGTTCCTTATAGAGCTATGTTCGACTTAAAACCAAGGTTTGGAAAAGCAGCTTATTCCAATATAGATGATTTTATTAAGCAGAATAGAAGTGGTTCTTTTGATATAGTTAATGAAGTATCCTTCAACCCTAATACTGTTATTGGTAAGAAGAACTTAATGAATGTGGTTGATGAAGTAGAGTTTCCCAATCCTACTTCGTGGGCAAATGCTTTAAAAAGAAGAAAATGGGGGCCTGGGAGGGCTCATATAACTATGGGAGATTTTTTAGCTAAGAGACGTAGAGATTTACCTTCAGGAGAAGTTACAGGACTAGATTATAAAGATGTGTGGGATTTTGGTATCAATAAGGGTGAAGGCTTAGCAGACCCCTACAAGTTTCTGTACTTAAAGAATGCTTTAAATATATTTGCTCCACCCATTGTAAGAAGGTCTGGTAGAGAAGAGTTAGGCTCTGTATTCTTAAGAAAATTGGCTGATTCTATAACTAATCCAGTTACTATTAAAGGGACAGTTCCTAAGGATATATATGATGATGTTGTTAAGGCTCAGTTAAAGCGTGGTGAATAGTGTATACTATCAATATCAAACATAAAGGTGATAAGGAATCTACTACCTACACTATATACCGTTCTAAAGAAGCTAAAGAACAAAATATTCAATTTAAATACTGGAAAGATGCTGATAAAGGAGACTATGCTATATCAGACGATAATTATGTTGCCAAAGTTATTAGTAGGCGTGAGTATCCAAATAATAATGGTGCTTCTAACATTTACTTGCGTTTTCCTTGGGGTTACACGTTTTTTAGTCCGAAGTATCCTAATAAAAAATTAAACGTTAAAGGCAGAAAGACTAATACTACTTTTACTGGTAAAAGTTATATAGAAGTACAGGCAGGACAAGATAAGATGAAAAATCTTGCTGAAATGTTTGCATTAAAGCCAGATTACGACCTTGCTATAGAATGGGCTATGGGTGCAGTAACTGATACTGAAAGACGTAAATGGAAAAGAACAATGAAATCGGAGGTTTTCAAAACTATGGTTAGAGAAGAAAGGCAAAAACTATTGCAAGACCATGAGCTTACAGAGGATTATACCTTTGAGCTTATGAAAGAAACCATAAATATGGCTAAGGAAAAGAAAGATATATCTAATCTTATGAGAGCTGTAGAGAATCTACAAGACTTACATGGTATGAAAGAGAAAGATATGGTTAAGACTGTAGATAAACTAGAAGTAGGTAGTGCTACTAGACTTATAGACGAGCTAAGAGAAGAAGAACAAAACCTTATAGCCACTAGAACAACTATAGAGCCTAAAGAAGATGAAGAGTCAGAAGGAGCTTAATAAAGATAAAGATATAGAGATTAGGCTTCGTATATTAGAAGAGAACTCTCATCCTCCAGTTCAATGGGAGGAAAAGATAAATAGACTTAGGCAAGAGCTTGATTCATTATATGAAAGGTTAAATAGGTACGGATTATGATATATGACTGGCTTACAGTGGTAGCTATAACTATTATACTTGACATAGGAAATTGTTTATTTCCTATCTATTCAGAAAATATATGGACAGAGCAATCTGATGGAAGTTATCATGAAGCTACAGGTTGTCTCTGTTCGTGGGAGAAAGAAGATTTTATTTATAATGCAGAAACAGAGAAATGGGAACTATCTCCTAATGCAAGTAGAAAAAGAATTAAGAAAGATAAAAGACGTAGAGGTGGTAATGGGTTAAGATAATGGATTACGAAGAACAATACGAAAGGAAGAAGGTTTATGAAAAGTTATATAAGAATATGGCTTTATTTGGACGAATTTGTTTCCCGACTGCTCTTCGGAAAGAAATACCCCCTTTTCACCATGACATCTATAAGAACTTGTCTAACCCTGACGTTACTAGGGCTGCTATTGCTGCTCCACGGGGTACTGCGAAGTCTACAACAACTAGTTTAATATATCCGCTCTGGAAGGCCGCATTCAAGCGGAGTGATGAAGACCTATTTATGGTAATTATCTCTGAATCTCAAGCGCAATCAATTAACTTCTTATCAAGAATCAAGTTTCATTTAAATCATTCTGAAAAATATAGAGAACTATTTGGAGATTTAGGTGCATCAACTGCGAAACGTTGGACTAATACTGATATTGTATTAGGAAATGGTACAAGAATAGTTGCAGTCGGAACAGGACAGCGTGTTCGTGGATTTATTGAAGGTGATACTAGACCTAACTTGATTATTGTAGATGATTTCGAATCTGAACTTAATGCATTCACCATCGAGGCTAGAGTTAAAAATCGTAGATGGATGACAGAAGCTGTTATACCATCTTTATCAGATGACGGAAAGATTGTAATGATAGGTACAGTTATATCAGAAGATTGTTTTCTTTATTGGGTAAAGGAAAGTTCCGCTTGGAATGTGCTTTGGTATGCTATAACAGACGAAGATGGGCAACCAATCTGGCCTGAAAGATTTCCAAAAGAACGAATAAAACAAATTGAAGAAGAATATCGTTCTGTAGGAAACATTAATGGGTTCTATCAGGAATATATGAATATTGCTCAAAGTCCTGATAGTGCCCCTTTTAAGCCAGAATGGATGAAACTACATCATTATGAATATGAAATTAAAGATGGTCAAGGATGTATGGTAAGAAAGGTTGCTGATGAAGAGAAAATTATACCTGTAGAGGTTTATGGAGGAGTAGACCCTGCATCAAGCTTGTCAATGAGAGCAGACTATTTTGTTATAGCTATGATTGCTATTGATGCAGAGGGTAATCATTACTGTATAGATGTATTTAGAGACAGAGTTTCTCCAGAAAAACAACCTGCTAAAATAATTGAAATGTTTAAGAAATATAAACCTAGAAGAATCAAGATAGAAACTGTTGGATATCAAGAGGCTCTAAGAACAGCAGTAAGGGAGATAATGAGAGAGGAGGACTTGTTTATACCAGGTCTTGAGAAAGGTGTCAAACCACGAACGCGTAAGAGCGAACGGTTGCTCTCCTTAGTTCCCATGTTCGCCAAAGGTTCATTTTACTGGCGCCCTCAAGACCTAGAGCCTCAGAAAGAATTTATGGCTTATCCTAAAGGGAAACATGATGATGTTATGGATGCAATATGGACTGCATTAGATGGTGCAAAGCCTTGTAGAAGAAAAGAATGGGTAGAAAATAAAGATAATAACACAATTAAAAAGAAAATACTTGATTGGATGACCTTATAAGTCGTAAATTATGACCATGTCAGACCGCCCAAAAGTTGACCCTAACCAAGACCCAAAGAAATTTATAGAGGAAACTCGTAATCTTTTTGATGTTTATTCTAAAGAAAGAGACCATTGGGCAAAACATGCTAAAGAAGATAAAGAATTTAGATTAGGACGTCAATGGACTAAAGAGCAAGAAGATGTATTATTAGCTAGGGGTCAAGCCCCTATTGTTGTTAATAGGATACATCCTGCAGTTGAAGCAGCTAAATCAATGCTAACTGCAAATAGACCTTCTTTTAGATGTGCTCCAAGAGAAGATTCTGATAATAAAGTTGCTCAAATATTTTCAAACTTACTTGCATATATGTATGACATCTCAGATGGTAGTACAGTAGTTCGTCAAGTAGTAGATGATTACTATACAATGGGTGTTGGTTATATTAATGTTTATCAAGACCCTATGATGGATATGGGTAAAGGTGAAGTATGTATCCATGATGTTGACCCTATGGATGTTTATATTGACCCTAATTCAAGACATAAGTTTTTTGATGATGCAGAAAATATAATTGTATCTAGAATGTTTACTAAGGAACAGGCAGTTAAAATGTATCCTATGTATGAAAAAGCAATTAAAAATGCCAATAGTGACCAAAGATGGGATGAGGTTGTTACAGGTAGAGCAGAAAACGATTTTGCCTCTACATTTCCAGAGGATGTTAAGGAAGTAAGCGACCAAGAGTATGTTAGAGGTTATGAAAGATATTATAAAATCATGGTTAATAGATACCGTGTTTATGAGGCATTCTCTGATAAAGAAGACTTGCTTGATGAAGATAAGTTCCAAATGTACATGCAGCAACCTGCATGGTTGTTAAATGGTAAACAAGTATTTACAGATGAAAATCAAGTCCAACAAATAGTACAGCAACTTCAAGCTCAAATGCAACAGCAAAAAATGGAAGAGGCTATGACACTTGCTGGTCAAAATAAAGACCCTAATACAGTGATGCAAGAGCCTTTACCTGAGATACCTGTAGAAGAAGTTACTTTTGCACAATTAGCTGAAATGGGTATGATAGAAGTTGTTGAAGTATCTGTTAAAAGAGTTAAGATGTGTGTTATGATGGGTGATAAGTATTTATATTCTAGATTATTACCTGTAGAAAATTATCCAATAGTTCCTTTTATGAATATTCACACAAGAACTCCATATCCAACATCTGATGTTAGAATGGTAAAAGGAATGCAAGAATTTATAAATAAAACTCGTTCATTAATAATAGCTCATGCTACTACTTCTACTAATGTTAAAATATTAGTGCCAGAAGGTAGTGTTGATATGAAGGAATTTGAAGAGAAGTGGTCACAACCTGGGGTTGCTATATCTTATGACCCTACAGATGGTGCACCAATGCCTGTTCAACCTAGTCCTTTGCCTAATGAGTTATATCATAATGAAACAACTGCTAAATCAGATATAGACCATCAATTAGGTTTGTATGAAATGATGATGGGTAACTCACAAGCTGCCCCTCAAACTTATAAAGCTACCATATCATTAGATGAATTTGGTCAGCGTAAAATTAAGTCTAAATTAGCAGATATAGAAGCTGGGCTTACAAGAGTAGCACAAATAGCTATACCCTTAATGCAACAGCTTTACACAACAAGAAAGATTTTTCGAGTAGTAAACCCTAATAATTCATTAAATGAATATATTATTAATAAGCGTTTAGTAGATGACAAGACTGGAGAAATTCAAATTATCAATAACATTACAATAGGTAAGTATGATGTAGTATATGTTTCAGGAAGTACTTTACCTTCGAATCGTTATGCTGAGCTTGAATTTTATATGGATGCATATGCAAAAGGCATTATTGATAAGCAAGAGGTTTTAAAGAAGACAGAAATTTTCGATATGGAAGGCGTTATGCAACGTGGAGATGTTATTGCTCAATTACAACAGCAGCTTCAAGCGGCTGGTGAGCAAATCAAAAAATTGCAAGGCGACCTACAAACTCGAGATAGGGAAGCAGTTAATCTGCGTAAAAAGGTCGAAGTTGAGAAGTTTAAAGCAGACTTGGATGGCACTTCAAATAAAGCGAAGGCTGCGTCTACTGTTTTTGAAAAACGTCTCAATGACGAAATGTCCTTGCTTAAGCGTGATATCGCAGTAGCAACTAAACCAGACTCAACCCCTTTGGACAAAAAGGGCAGTCAATAAAAAGGAAGTAAACGATGGAAGAAAATAAAACAGATACCCAGCAGGCAAATCCTAATCCACAAAGTGCAGAACAGGCATTTGACCAAGAAGCACTAAATAGATTTGGTACTCCAACTGGCTCTGAAGGTAATCAACCCGTTGAAAATACGTTTTTTAATGCAACGGAAAATACAGGTAATCCAGCCCCTCAACAAGAGCAGGCTGACACACCTCAGGAAATACCCCAAGGTGATGATGCTAAGAACGACCAGAGACGGTATCAGTATTGGCAATCACAAGCTGCAAAAAGAGAGAATGAATTAAAAGAGACTCAAGCAAGACTAGCTGCAATAGAGACTAGTAGAGAGCAAATTCAGGAATCTGTACCGCAGCAACAACAGGAATTTCCACCACCTCCGGAAGCACCTAAAAAACCAGCTAGATACTCTCGAGAAGAGGCGTGGTCTGACCCGTCTAGTGAGAGTGCTAGGTATTTAGATGAAAAAGAGACATGGGATTCTGAGATATCTGAATATAATCAACTAAAACATCAATATGAACTAGCAGTAATGCAAGAGAAACTTGACAACCAAGCTGGCTATTTGCAAGAGCAAGAACAGCAAAGGCAAAATAGAATAGAGCAAAGTCGTCAAATAAGTCAAATATCTCAGCATGTGCAAGGTCATTATGGTTTAACACCTGATGAAACTAGTGAATTTATTCGGACTATGTCAAACCCTGAGTCTATTTCAATGGATAATCTTGTTCAATTATTTCGCATGAATAAAGGTGGACACCAACCAGGCACTCAGCCGACAGGTCCTAGTGAGACATTTCAACAAAATAGAAATGCTCAACAAGTACCTTCGCCTATGGGAGTAATGCCTGCTCAAGGTGCTCAGCAAAATGTGAGTGATGAGGACTCGATTATGGATGAACTTATCAACTCCCACAATTCCAAGAATCCTTGGAAATAAGGGAAAAATTAGGAGAAATATAAATGGCAAACGTTTATACTCGCTCAACTGGTGCCGCAGTACAGGGGATTAGTATTGATAACAATCGTCGAATGTTTAATTTCGGTGAACGTGTATCAGAACTAGCTCCTCAGCAGTCTCCTTTCTTCGTATATCTTTCAAGAGTTGCAAAGAAACCGACTGATGACCCTGTATTTAAGTTTTTAGAACAAAGACACCAGTGGCAAAGACGTAACTTTACTGTTAAAACTGCAATCAATAACGCTGGTGCAGCAGCTGGTGTAACATTAGGTGCTGACTTAGTTATTGAATGTGGTTATGATAGTAATGGTAACATAGCTGCAAATCAACCTTGTCCATTCATTACAGGTGGTCAAGTATTAGCATTAGAAACAACCGAAGGTGTAGTGATGGTTAGAATAGCTGAAGCAGCTGCTCAATCTTCTGCTGCTGTAAACACTGGAATAATTCAGGCTGAAGCTGCTCAAACTAGTATCGATGCAACAGATTTATTTATTGTAGGTAAAGATATGACAGCTACTGAAGATATCGTAGTTGGAGCAAGAGGTCAAGTAATTGGCTCAGGCTGGGCTGAAGGTTCTACAGCACCTGCAGGTTGGGAAGATGCATTGTTCGATAGAGAAGGATATTGTCAGATTTTTAAAACTGCAATGAACTTATTCTCTGGAACAGCAATGGCAACTTCATATCGTGGTGTTGCTGATGAATACAAACGTGTTTGGACTGAGAAGTTAATGGAACATAAAATGGACCTAGAACAAGCTTTCTTATTTGGTCGTGGTGTCGCTGGTGCTACACTTCAAGGTGATACTGGAGCAACTTCAGAAGGTGGACAAGTTAGGTATACTCATGGTATCGTTCCTTACACTGAAGTAAATGGTAAAGTATATAATATGAGTTATGCTTCATCTGGATATGACGCTTTCTTAGATGCAATGGAAGATTACTTTGCACCTGAAGGTGGAAATTCAAATAACAAACTTGTACTAGCTTCACGTAAAGTTATTACTTACCTTAATAAGCTAGGTGCTGGTTCATTCTTAAACAACTCTATCGGTTCTTCACAGTATCGTTTAGATGTTAATAATGTTCCTGGTGCTTTTGGACATACAGTAACTGTAGTTAATACTATCTATGGAAACTTACATTTTATTGCTGAGCCTCTACTTAGAGGTCCTTGGGAAAATTATGCAGTTTGTGTAGATATGGCTAATGTTGCATATCGTCCGCTTATAGGTAATGGAATAAGCCGTGATACTTTTATTGAAACTAACATTCAAGCTAATGACGAAGATGGAAGAAGGGACCAGATTATTACTGAAGCTGGTTTAGAGATATCTCTTCCTGAAACTCATGCAGTCTTGAAATTTTCATAGGAGGGTATAAAAAATGGCAGTAATAGGAATAGGTAGTGCAGTTATAACTGAAGGAACTAGTCATCCAAATGATGCAGCTTATGGTGCATGGGTGGAAGTTGAAGAGGGAGGTGTGATGTATCTTA
>VTLG01010180.1_pt1 | contig 11719 bp, 12 predicted proteins | sample 4694571 | NCBI WGS metagenome assembly VTLG01 (sample SAMN12604809, study PRJNA352737) | marine metagenome | biome: ENVO:00000447; feature: ENVO:00000209|ENVO:00000569|ENVO:01000036; material: ENVO:00002151; isolation source: viral sequences binned using virsorter ... | reverse complement strand
TGATTAGTCCATCCTTTTACCATTAAATATGATGGACTTTCTTGACTTGGAATTCGGAAATATCCATATCGAGATGTCGTTGGATTAGATCCTGTGGAAATATCTCCATTATCAAAAGCATTAGATGTAGTATAAGATGGTGGAACATTCCCGTCTTGTTCAAATGTTCCATGCCACCAAAATCTCATAAATCCTTTACCTGTGGTAGCATTTCCCGACTCCATATCACACCATATTTGTTGAGCACTTGACATACCATTTGTTGTTCTAATCCAGTAGAATCCAGATGGTCTACCGGGATCTTCTGTCAAAATTGCTGCAGCAGAAGTAGCATAATTCTCAGCTGTACGTCCTATATTAATATTTTTTCCGTTGACGTAGAGTGGCATTAATCTATCTCCGTTAAGTTAAATTTATATCTCTTACCATTTCTCCTATTTATGAGGAAGAGATCACTTTCACCCTCCTGAATCGTGTAGTTACCCCAAGTTCCATCTACATCATTTGCATTTCCTTCATTTGATAGGTTAAGGTCATTTGTATGAATATTCGCCCAACGTATTGCGTTAGTGCCTAAACTAGCAGAGTTATTAGTATGTGGTATTATATCAGCGGTACGCATATCACCACCACCCTCATTGGCGAGGACGTTTCCATTAACACTATATTGTAAATGGAGATTACTACCATTTGATAAAGTTTGAACTGTATTATTATTAGGAGAATACCCAATCGCTATATTACCAAGTTTAGCACCACGACCACTATTACCAATTGACTCAATAAAAGCATTAACAGTTAAAGTAGTTCCATCAAAAGTTAAGTTTGATTCACCTTGTAATGTATTTGCTGTTCCAGTTCCAGTAATCAAATAATTGTTTGTATTACTGTTAATTGTTGTTCCAGTAATTCCAGTTAAGTTAGAACCATCACCATAATAAGTATCAACATATGCAGCTCTAAATCTTGTGCCTGTCAATCCTAAGTCACTATTACTATCAGTTTTTGGTTTTATATGACCATTTACTGTTAAAGTTGATCCATTTGTATGACCAATATGTACTTGATCACCATTATTAAAGTTAAGATGGGTTTGACTTTGACCTGATACTGGTTGAACCGTTAAATAAAGGTTATCTAATCCAACCGATAACTTACCAAATATTCCACCACAATTACTTGTTCCTTCTGATAAAACTTTTGTTGCTGTAACTATACCTGATACGACTAACCCTTCGTCAATTCCACCGATTGTTCCAGATCCTTTAACTTGTACTGACATAATTTCTCCTTATACTACAGTCCAAACAGAACCATTTGGTATTGTGACAACCACACTACCTCCAAGTGTTATAGGCCCTGCACTCATAGCATTCTTTCCAGAACTTATCGTGTAACTTTGTGCAACTGTGATATCATTTTCATAAAAAACTTTGTCAGTTCCAGTTCCAACAGCTCCACCGCCACCACCAGCGATACTGATATCAACAACACCATTATTTGCACCGCCAACTGCAAAGGTATTTCCAGATCCTACAAAATTTAATGATGTAATAACACCACTATGAATTGCAGTTCCTCCAGAAAATATTCCAATACCTTTCAGACCACTAGTCGCAGTGATAATTCCAACATGAATGTTGGTCGTCTCACTTATACCGTAACCAGTTATCTTGGTGAATGCCATTTATATCTTTTTTATTATTTATGTCTTAGGACTTGAATCCTTGACATTTTTGATTGTTGTGTAAAACGAAGATGTCTTTGCAGTTGCACCAAACTTACCAGCATCTATATCATGCCACAGTAAATCTAATTGTTCTGATATATTTGGGTATGCTGGTTTTGAATGATCTCCTTCAGGAGCATGAGTTCGATTTGCAACGTAAGTTTGTATTCCAACAGAACTTGAATCGACTTCAAATTCTTCTGTTACCTGAACACGCTTTCCATTACCATCAATTTTGTAATAAGTTACCTCTGCCATTTAAGATACCTCCCTTGCTTCAAAACCAGATTTAAATCTCCAAATTCTAACATACCCATTTGAAGATCCGTTAGAAGCAGGAGTATGATAGTCGGAACTATTAGAACCATATAATCGGAAACCACTTATTCTGAAAAGATCATTTGTTCCTCGATATGTTCCACCACCCTCTTCTCTATAATGAGTGCTGTCGGTTCCTGCTGATAAATGAGAGTGACCTCTTACAAAAATACGTGGGTGAGTTAGTGATGTATATTCTGTACCATTTCCCCAACGTTGTGATATAGTTGCATTTCGATTATGTCTGAAGTTTGAAGGAATTATCCATACATAACCCTCATGATCATAATCAGAACCATTTCCAGTTAGCCATATTGATCTTTGATAACCAGCATAGGTAGAATTAATAGTTGCAGAGGTACTAGTTGAATTACACCATTCACAGTGAGATATGTAATCATTTGTACCAGTAAAGAAAGCACCATCATGATCACAAAATTGCAAGCGAGTTTGATGCCAACCAGTAGCGTTGTTATTAGCATCAGCTCCATTAATACTATACGTTACAAGATAATTACAATTAACAAAATCAGCATTCATAAATTCCACACTTGAAACATTTGTAGCCCATTGAACATCCTTTACTAATTGTCCACCCGCCATTGGAAGACCATCAATAAGAGGTACTCCTTCCATCACAGGATCTACAAGTAATGGAGATGCAAATACCGTTCCAGTTAAATCTGCTTTTGGTAAAGTTTCAAATCTGAAGTGAATTTTTTCACCAGACATGGTGTTGTCCCAACTATCCCCTTGTCTTGGAATACGTTGGTGGGGGTTACTCATATCACCTTCACCACTGTAATAATATATTTTTCCTCCAGCATTTGAATCCGTATAATAACTACCACCGTTGGTTCCCCTCTGTTGTGATGTACTATAAAACCAACCAATATAATAATCTCCAGATGCTGGTATTGTTGGACTTCCAAATGACTCAACTGCATCTCTCATATAAAATGTTGCTACTGCACCAGCAGCAAGAGATGTTGGCCAAGCCATCTTCCAACCAGCAACTGGTTCAACAACCCAGTTTCCATTACCTAATGTTCCAGCGACTGTTTTACAAACTAAGAACCAAGTGTGTCCTGCTTGTTCAGCGTTGCTTATAGATGCACTTGCATTTCTGGCAACTATTTTTCCGTAAGTCGCACCATTCGTAAGTTTCCAATCACCATCAACTCCAAAATAATCAAGTCCACCAGCATGGTTAAACCAATTTGTTCCACCAGACATAGTTTGATGTCCGATTGATGATGCAGTTGTTTGTGATGGTGTTACAGCAGCAGTTGTTCCTCCATCAAATGAAATGACACCATCCGATTTAATGCGAAGTCTTTCTACCTGTGTAGATGTTGCACCTTGAGCAAACATTCTAATATCACCAGTGCTATTACCGCCTCTAAATTCAATTCTTCCACCCATATTTGTGGCTCCACCCTGAATACCAAGCATGTATCCTGATGAACCTGTTTGAATTTGTTGATTATTATCTGTAAATGCAAGATTGTCTCCAACATGTAAGGCACCAGATATTGTAGTAATACCTGTGATATTTACATTACCACTTGAGTCGATGCGAACTCTCTCTGTAGGGCCAGAATAACTTGAAAAAACAAAATCATTTGCTGATTTAAATTCAATATTTGAATTACCAATTTGAGTTGCTATTGTTAATGGATTATTATTTCCGTGTGTTTTTTCAATGAACGCTTCTAAAGCACCAGTTCCAAATGTCGTGGAACCCATTGCGATAAAAGATTTATTTGAACTTCCACCAAAAATTGATATTCCCGTGTCAGCACTGAAATCAGCAACGACTAAATTATCTGCTCCTGAATAAAAATGTCCTGCATTTTCACCACCAATTGATAATCTTCCACTACTGTCTATGCGAGCTTTTTCACTACTATTAATATTAAATCCTAAAACTCCTGCTGATGGTCGATTAATATTTGTGTCTGCACCGATATCAATTCCTGCTGCACTAAAATGAAACTTAGCAGTAGAATTCATACTGATACTACTTGCAAATGAGACTGATGAAATACCAGTATCGGATTCAATTGTATTTACGACTAACTTACTTGTCATAATTAAGTAATTTCCATAATTGTGAGTGCAACATCTAAACTATTTGCAACATCACTTTTTGCTGTAATCGTATCTGTGGTTTCTAAAACTATTTTATTTCCTTGCATGAATTCAAAGGATGATCCCTGTGGTATCGGAACATTTTTCATCAAATGTATATCGTCTGCTGATGCCCTTGTAATTCCAATACCTACGTTTATATTATTACCTGAAATATTTGACGCAGTGATACCGATCACCACTGTGGTTGTTGAACCGGGTGCAACATATACTGCTGTCGTAGTAACACCTACGTTCGCTTTTGTTTTTAATTTAAAGGTGTTTGCCATTCGATTATCCTAATGCTATTGCGAGAGCGACTACATCGTCAAGTGATGCACCACCGCCACCACCACCGCCTCCTCCAGAGGCATTGACAACTGTGATACCAGTCGCACCAACTGTTGCAGTGATATTATTATTGAAGTTTAAAGTGGTAGCGATACCTGCTGGAGTTCCATTATTCTGTATAAAGACACCAGTAGAAACACCGACACCTTTGACACGAACCTCAGTCCTACTATTTATGTCACCTACTACATCGAGTTTAAAGCCAGGATTAGTCGTTCCAATACCAACGTGTTGATTAGAATCTTTAACGTTGATTATTGAACCTAATTGTGAGAGTTCTCTATTCCTTGCCATATCTTTTTTTTAGTTATTTATTAGGATGGTTCTGTGGGCCAAATCACATCACTTGTCGATGCTACTTTTGTAATATCTCTAAGTGCTTGTCGATAAGATTGCCATTTTAATTTAATCGTATCTGGTACATCTGCACCCTGTGTCCAATCACTTAATTTAATTAACTCGTTTCGATATGCTCTCATTTGATCCCATGTTTCCTTCTCTTTATGTTCTGCAATCATTGCATCTGTTATAACATCTTTTCCAACAACTTCTTGAACTGTCTTACCAAAGTTTTCTGTATCCAATGGAGGAATGGGTGCAGATGGATCATAAGAATAACTCTTATCACCAATGATGATTGGATGATACTCCCAATGTCTACTATATTCAAATGGAATTGTATTTCCCATGCTATCCTTTACTGATGGAATTTTCATAATTTACTCCTAATTAAAATGCGTGTAAGGCATAACCGTCATTACCTATGTTATTAATATCGTGACTGTATGATGCCATCGTTGATGCCTCAATTATTATTTCATAATATTCATATGCACCAAGATTAGCGTAAACATCTGTCCATCCAGCATAGTTATTACCCGGTGCTGAATGACTGGTTGCAGTTTTTTGAATCCAAGCACTGTTACCACCATTTTGACCTGAATGTGCTATACTAAATGAAGTAGTGTTACCATTAGCAGCGTGTCCATTTAGCCAGAAATGTGATTCATATGATCCATTATAATATGTTTGTCTTACTTTTATCTTGTAGTTTCCAGAACCCCAGTAATGTCTTCTAACTCTAATCAAGTTTATTTGGGTTCCAGATGCACCAGTTGCAACTCGTCGATAATGAAATCTTGTTCCACCAGATTTTGCATGATACTCATAAGTTGACCACCCGTGTTCACTTTCTTCTGAAATAGTTTCACCATATTCATTAATAAGCCATCTTTCAGCATCATTATTATCATAGATTCTAATAATATTACTGTCAGTTGCTCTTATTTTACAAAGTTGTGAACCATTACCTTTAAACATAATGGATGGAACTTTACTTCCTGCTGTATCATCACTATCCTCAATCGTCAACTGACAGTGTTCATCACCATTATCAGAGTTACCCACAATGTGCATTAATGAATCTACAGTGGTTTGACCTGGCCCACCTGTTCCTAATCCAAATCTACCATATGCAGTAAATCTTGCTGTTTCTGCAAGTTGTGTTGTATAATCATTTGCAGTGGATCTTGTATGGAATACCATATCACCTTTACCATACGAGATCGCATTATCTTTGTAAATGTAAACACCATTTGATTGACCCTCACCACAGAACATCAACTTACCACTATCGGAGTTCTGATTACCACTATTATGATTAGTAACTATTTTTATACCATCATTTAATTCAGCACCAGTGTGAACATTTAAAATGAAATTACCTGGCTCGACAACTCCTGTACTTGCATTTGTTTTACTAAAACAAGACACACCAGATGATGAAATGCGAAGTCTTGTTTTCATTGACTGGTTTGTTCCAGTATTAAATGCAAAGTATGCTGGTGTATTATCATTAGTAGTTGTTCCATCTGTTCTCACTTGTATTTGAGCACCTAGTGATCTTCCAGAACCATCATTTCCATAGAAATTTAATTCTCCAATTCTATCATATGCATTGAGTACTGTATTAGTTCCAATTGTATTACTTCTCGACTTCATAAATGCAATTTGGTTTCCATAAGCACTTGCAGAATAATTATGAAGACATATACCTGTTCCAGAAGCAGTTGAAATTACTTGAAGTTTATCAGCATCAGAAGTAGGTGAAGAGGTATGTCCAAGTAGAAGTATACCATTATTGTCGATGCGAACCCTTTCTGTTCCTGAATTACCAAATGTATATAAAGTTGCGTTAAATGATAACGGTGCGTAAGTGCTTGATTGAGATCTATCAGTAATATTGAAACTTAGACCAGCACTTCCCGTAGGTGAATTATCGGGTATATTAAATTCAGCTGTTATACCTGAAGTTCCACTTGTCAAGGTAAGAGGACGTTGTGGATTATTAGTTCCGATACCCACATAACCGTTTGATTTGATGCGAAGTCTTTCAGTCGGAGCAGCAGCGTTACTTGGTTTTGTTCCAAATATTAACCCACCATCGTTTGATCCACTCTGTCTATATCCTTCAACATATCCAAATCTGTATCTATTCGTTCCCTCTATATTTCCTGTTCCATACTGAAATTCTAACCTTAAAGAACCAGAGCCAGGAGTATTAGAGTTTCTAACAACAACTTTAGCATCAGATGAACTTGTCGTTTGTGTTACATCTAATCTACCATTATTAAAAAGTAGAGTTGATTCACCATTTAAAGTGTTCGCAGTGTCAGAACCTGTGATAACTCTATTGTCTGCGTTACTGTTTATTGTTATATCTGCTGGTAATCCTGTTAAGTTTGCACCAGACCCAACAAAACTTGTAGCAGTGATCACACCTGCAGTACCAATTTTTATATTACTTCCTACATCTATCTGACCACCTGTTAATGTTAAACCAACATCATGTAAATTAGATATACCTGTTTTAAAATTCGATGCTGTGGCAACTCCAACAATATCAATTTCTCTTAGATCTTCAATACTTAAAGAACCAATACCGGCATTTATATTATTTGTATTTCCGTTTATCTGAATGCCCATTTATCAAAGACTTTTTTAGTATTTAGACCACAACATAGTTGCCATCGACTGTCAAAACTCCATTGACTGTGACTGGCCCTGCCATCAATCCGTTGAAACTTGTGCTTATATAATGATTTCCATTTAACTCATTATCGTATATTGTCATACCATTACTGATATACATTCCGTTGAAAGAATTACCAGCACCAACCATATCTGTTGTGAAACCAACTGTGTTAATACCGATACTATCAGCAGTATGAATACCAGCAGCAGGAGATGTTGAATCAACAAACTTACCACCACCAGCAACTTCTAAATCTATCGTACCATCAGAATCTTGATATGTAACAGTAATGTTTGTTTCAGTGTTTCCACTAAACATACCACCAACAATATCCTGAACTTGCTCTGTAGATAATTGAGTATTATCTGAAACTAAATCAATTGTTCCATCAGAGTCTTGATAAGTCGCAGTAATATTTGTCTCAGTATTACCTGAGAACATCGCTCCTACAATATCCTGTATCTCTTCATTTGTTTTACCACCAAGACTTACTGTTGCAACACCTGCAGAGACTGTTGCGGTTAATCCTGATTGTACAAAATTTATGAACGTTACACCAGCACCTATTGTTGTACCACCTGATGATATACCTACACTTGATAATCTATTGATTGCACTCTGTGCCAATTTTGGCATTGTCACAGATGCATCTGCTGGTACGGATACACCAATTGATGTACCCATTACAACTATAAAACAATCCTGTGCTGCACTAGGTGCAGAAGCAAACTCAATCGATGATTGGTCGATTGTAAATGCTGCTTCTGGTTCTTGTAAAACTCCACCAAGTGAAACCACCAATGCCATTGATGATCCCGGAAAAAATGCAGATCCACCGGCAGTAAGATCAAATGATACTTTACTCCCATCAAACTGAGTTGATATATCATCCAGTTTTAAATAGTTTCCTTGACTTAAATCGCGACCAATATATGGCATATCTCTTTTTGATTATTTAGGGTAGAGTTGACTTATTAGAAATCAATTTTGTTTTCCATGCAACTTTTACAGTTGGTGTCCATGCAGCTGTGCATATTGCTTTGACCTCATCTGGTATATCTGTTGTTCCATCAGATTCTTTTAACAATGGATTATCCACGAGGTTATCGTCATCATCTAAGGTTCCGGGATCTAGAACATATCTTTCAAAAGATCTTGTGAGTTCTGCTCCGTCTTTTTTGATGACTGTAGCTTTTCTAACCTGTACATGTTTGTACTGACCAACGACTTCAATTTTGTCGTATTCAATTACTTCTTCAAGTGCCATTAGGGAAGTCCTCCGAACTAAACTGGTTTAGGCAATATTATTTATGAGTTAGTGTAGTATGTGACATTTCCTTCCCAGAAAGTTAGATTACCACTTCTTAAATCACTACCAGTCATATGAGTACCAGCTTCTCCTGCACGAGTCCAATATGGTCTTACATTAGTGGTACCATTATCTAAGTATACAAAATATCCAATAATTGTTCCTGATGGTACATTAACATTATAAAATCCAATATCACCACCATACTGTCTAAAATCAATAGTAAATGGTAAATTATTAATATAAACATTTCCACTTAAATTACCATCATACTGTCCTAAACTCCAAGAAGCGGTAACTTTATTTCCAATCTTCGTATATTTTCCTGCTCGTCGATAATTCCAACTGTCAGAACCACTAGAACCAACCACATCAGGAGTCCATGTTCCAGTTTCATAGTCATCAAGAACTTCACCAGTCATTCCACTTGTATTACCATCAGCACTAAAGTCAATACCATGTCCATCTGCAAGCACAAGATTACCATTTCCGATTTCTACATTACCACCCTGTCTAATTTTTAGATGACGGTCATCATTTCCATGATTTACTTTAATCCAAAAATCATTGGTAGCATTATCATGATACATATAACTTTCATAGTTTGCTGTATTATTAGCAATAGAATCTCCGAAAACAATACCAGCAATTTCAGATGAACCGGTAGTTATAGATACGAAATTTCCACTAATACCTCCACTACTATGAAAATATGCAGATCTATTATCATATGTTGTTGTATTACCTTTCGTTATTCCTACAAATAATTGATTGTTTGATCCACCAAGTTGCATCGCAACATTTGAATTGTTCGTATAATTAGCATAAAAATTCAACATCTCCTCATTATGATAATATAATATTTGACCCTCGTACGTTCCTGTTCCAGCAGTATAGGTATCGGCAAACATTAATCTACCAGATCCGTTGTTTGCCGATATAATTGTTATTCCATGATCACCAGATGTGTTTCCAATAACTACGTCATCAGCATTTGAATTCATTGTCGATGCGTTAGTATTACCAATCATTAATCGACCACCACCGTCGATTTGCACATTTGCTTCACCATTTAAATTAACTCCACTACCACCAGTTATCACTCTGTTGTTTGCATTACCTGTTATGGAAACTTGTGACGGTAAATTAGTTAAGTTTGCACCAGATCCTACAAAACTTGTTGCTGTGATAACACCTGCGTTTCCTAATTTAATATTTGATCCGATCTCTAATGATGTCGGTGTGATCTGACCACTGAATCTTGTCGCTGTAATTATACCTGTGACTACTACGTTACTGTTTGCGTCGAAAGTTATATTTGAATCTGTTGTATTAATACCAACTGTCGTAATACCTGATGTCTTTCCGTCAATGAACACAAGAGTATCACCAGATGAATTGGTGATCTTAACCTTCTCATCTACCGTTGCACTTGCAGGAACAGACTTGGCCTCAATATTACTTATACGAAGAGTGCTCATTCTTATAGACTTTTTTTTTACTATTTATCTACTTTAATTATGGTAGTTCTACTTGTCTGCACACCAAATACTCTCTGGCAGTTTTACATGAGAATGCTTTGTGAGCACTTAAAATAGAAATAACGATAGCCAATTGTCCGATGATGACAAATGGCACCGCTATCTTTAGTATTGATTTTGCTTTACGATTCATGACGAATTGTTACGATATCATATTATATATCACCAATCATCTTCCATTTCTATTTCTTGTACAGGACAAGGTGGTGCTGTTCTGTGATAATTAATATGTATTAACTCTATAAACACAAGAGAACAAATCAATATCATATTAATCTGAAACAACGGATGCTTGAGTAAATTCATTATATAAAAAAAGACCCCTACTATGTAGAGGTCTTTGATTGTAAGATACTTAAATCTTAGAAAGTGAACTTAACACCAGCTTTAGCAGCCCAGTTAACATCATCTTCTGCTGTTACTCCAGAGATTTCTCCGTAGAACTTATCATAAGAACCACCAAGGTATCCAATGAATTCTACATCACCGAATTCATCAGTTGTTTCTGTATGAGTGACTGTTGGGCCACCAGATACGTACCAACCGATACCTGATTCTGTTGCTCCTTCGTAACCAACAACTGCTTCTAGACCACCAGATGTGTATGCACCATCAGGATATGATCCAGTTGCTTCCAAATTGACGTATGGGCCTGCAAATGCAGCACCAGCGAATAGGAATGGAGAGGCAGCTACTGCTGCAATTTTAGACTTAATAGACATTTTGTTTTTGTTTATCTCGCAAGCAATAAAAAACCTGCGGATGGAAATTCTTTCGACTAAGAATTTTACATTCTACGCAGGGTACGATCTTTCGGGCCTTTGTTCTATGTAATGATATTTAGTATACACTTTCTTTGGGATTGTGTCAAGCCTCTGACAATTGTACGGATTTCCAGTCATTCTCAAAGAGTTCAATACCCTTGTCAGTTAGTATATGCTTATACATTTTTCTAAAGACAACGGGTGGTAGTGTACAAATATTCGCACCATACTCAAATGCACGACCAACAGATCTTACATCTCTGATAGATGCTGCAAGTATTTCTGTCATCTTCCAATTCTGTTTTTCATAGATGTTTGCGATGTCTTTGATCAGACATAGACCACCAAAAGAATTGTCATCAACTCGACCAACAAAAGGCGAAACATAAGTTGCTCCTGCCTTCGCTGCAAGAATTGCTTGCGATGGTGAGAAGATCAAAGTGACATTGACTTTGATACAATTACGAGAAAGTTCCCGACACGCGATTAAACCATCGGGTGTACAAGGAACTTTGATCGTTGCTTGATATTTAAACTTTT
>VTLG01012574.1_pt1 | contig 11722 bp, 15 predicted proteins | sample 4694571 | NCBI WGS metagenome assembly VTLG01 (sample SAMN12604809, study PRJNA352737) | marine metagenome | biome: ENVO:00000447; feature: ENVO:00000209|ENVO:00000569|ENVO:01000036; material: ENVO:00002151; isolation source: viral sequences binned using virsorter ... | reverse complement strand
TTCATTAAAGATTCTGTTAATTGATCAGTTGATTGTTTCAGTTTTCCAGTGGAATAAGTTGTCTCGTCAATATCCTTATAATATTTTGGATATAATTTTTTCAACTTTTTTAAAGCTCTTTTTTTATCATCTAAAGTAGTGTTTTCACTATCATAAACTGCTACAAGTCTTTTTATGTTTGTTAATTGTGGAGCTATAGCATCCGCCGCTTTTTTCTCAATACTTTCTAAAGCCTTTTTTTTGTTTATTAAAGTTGAAGTAGATTTTGTCATCTCACCTATAGCAGCAGCAACTCCAATAATTGCCGCAGCAGCTAATAAATAAGGATTTGCCATCATAGTTGCTTTTAAACTAACTAAAATTGGAATTAAAGCACCTACAGCAATTGCCATTTGTCCAAAAATAAACAGTATTGGCCCTATAGCAGCGGCAAACATTGCAATAGTTACAACTAATCCTTTTTGAGAATCATTTAAATTAGAGAACCAACTTATAACACTGGAAATAACATTGTTTATCTTATTAAATGCAGGAACTAATAAAGCTCCAATATCAATTGCAACCCCTTCAAGTTGAGATTGCATTCTTCTAAAAGCACCCGCAACTCCAGAATCCATAATCTCAGCTAATTGTTGGCTTGTTCCAATAGCTCCATAATTAGCTTCTTCATATTCGTTCAATTTTGTTGTACTTTCAGATAAAATTATAGCAGCATTTGCAGCATTTGTACCAAATATTTCTTGAGCAGTTGCAAGTTTCGTATTTGACTTTTGAATTTTACCCATTGCTTTATCCCAAGTAAGTCCTTTTTCAGCTAATTTACTATACATTATTTTCAGCTGAGTTCCCATTCTAGCTCCTTCCATTCCTGAATCTGCTAAAACTTGTAGTTTTGCAGTCATTGTTTCAAATGAATCTCCTGATATTCTTGCTGTTGCAGCCACCTTTGGTAAAGCAGCTCCAAATTTTTCCATATCAATAGCAGCAGAACTTGAAGCTAAAGCCATAATATCTGATATTCGTGCAGACTGATCAGCTGAAAGATTGTAGGAATTTAATGCAACTGCCACCGTATTAGCAGCCTCCCCTAATTCTGTTGAGGTTGCTTGTGCTAAAGCAAGAATGCTTGCAGTAGCTTTATTTATTTCTTCTGGAGTAAAACCTAATTTAGATAATTCAAATTGTAAATCAGCAACTTGGGAAGCTGTGAACATTGTAGTAGATCCAAGTAATTTTGCACTATCTGTTAAAGTTTTAAATTCTGCTTCCGTAGCACCAGAAACCGCTTTTACCTTAAGCATTGATTGTTCAAAATCAGCAAATGTTTTTAATGCAGCAGCTCCTAATGCTACAATAGGCAAAGTAAGTCCCATTGATAACGACTTCCCAGCTTTTTTTACAGATTTCCCAAACTTTTTAAGCTTCTTAGAAGCTCTGTTCATTCCTTTATCAAAATTACTTAAATCTGCTTTGAATTTGAAATTTAAGAAACCTATTGCTTTACTCGCTGCCATGCTCTTCTAATTTTTTAATATATTCTGCTTTCATTTTTAAATCTTTAAAATCTATTTTTAATGCTTCCTCTTCCCATTCAAACTTTATAAGGTCTGTTGGTTTGATACTTTTGTTTTTCGGAAGCTGTATGTTTAATAATAAACAAGTGCTCCATCTGGTACGCTCCCAATCACTTCTTTGCCTCAAGTTTTCAAGTTTATAAAAACCATCAATTTTATTCCAAAATTCTCTTGGCAACATATCGTAAAAATCATCAACATTCATTCCTAATTGTCCGAATGCTATCTGTTCCAATTTAGGCCAAGTTAGCTCTTCTTCTTGGCCTTCTTGGCCTTTGCCTTTTTTTCGTTACCATCTCCCATTGCTCTTCCAAGTATCTCAAAGGCTTTTTCCATGCAATCCATATTACCATCAAACATATCAGTAATATCATCAATAGTATAGGTAAATGGTTGTTTTGCCGCTCTGCTTCCATCTTGTAATCCACAATAAATTAAACTAAAAGCATCATTAAACGTAAGTTCCCCAGAGGAGAATTTGTTTAAATCATTCATTGTTGATCCAGTCAATAAACTATACTTCCTTAATGCATTGAATCCAAATCTGCACGCCATTTTGTGTTCTCCAATTTCTAAAATTTCATATTTCATTTTTCTGTGTTTTGTCTTTTCTGAATTAAAAGAAACCTACCCCCGCACTCAGAAAAGAAAACGCAAGGGCAGGTTCTAAAAGTTAATGCTACGCCGCTACTGATTGTACCAAAACTCCACTTCCTTGAAATGATACAGAAAAGGTACTTGTATCTTCTAAAGGAGAACTTAAACTAGCTGATGTCATCCAAGCTGTTCCCACGTATTTTGTATCTCCTGTGTCCGTAGTTGTAACTCCAAAAGTTAATTCAAAACTTGCTCTTGTTGCTATATATGCTGTAAATATATCACTAAGAGTTTTATTTCCGATAGCTCCTCCTGCAGGAGTTAGCCATGCATATAACGCATCACAAGATACATCCCATGATCTCATTCCTTCCATACTATCTTCCCATCCACCACTGTCTTTTGAACTGGTGCTTCTGGTACTATGATTCACATTAAGAGTAGCACTCGTGCTATAAGCTACGAGAGTTCCGCCTAAAAAAACTCTTAATTCCGTTCCATTTATTTGTCCATCTGTTGCTGCCATAATTTTATTTTTTTAATTTATTTATAATTATAATTCTTGCTCCTTATCTGAAGCCTCTTTTTTTGCTTTCGTTTCTTTTTTTACTTTCTTCTTTTCTTCTGTGCCATAACCATTTTCATCTAACCACTGTGCATAATCTTCTGTTACATCCATAACCGTGCCAGGTGGTAAAGTTTTATGGTCATTTACTATTAGAGATTTTTTTAATGTATATTTCATTTCTTTTAATTTTGTTCAATCCAACCATTATCTGGATTGTTGATTGTTTCTATTATTTCACTATGAGAATATATTTTATCCCCACTTAAAAAATCAGGAACATCTCCAATAAATTTAACTATTGTTTTAGTTCCATCTAAATTATATCTTAATGTTGCTTTTGAAGTTTCAATTACCTGTTGAAAATCAACTGAATCAACATAGCTTTTTTCTATTATAACATATTTTTTATCCATATCTTTAGTCTGCAACATTGGCCTCAAAATCTGCTAATGTCATGTTAGTCATTGTTCCGCTATTGCTATTTGTACTATCATCTGGAATAGTTGGGAAAGTTGCAATTGGATCTCCTGTTAAAGTTCCATCTCCCATTCTCCACCATCCAATCAATCTTTTATCTCCAGCAACCGTATAAGGTAATCCATCATTATATAAAGTTGTAACATCTGCAGCAGATAATTCTGCATTATAAATACTCACTTCATCTAAATTACCTAAGAAGTATTGTCCAGAATTTGCATTATTTCCTATTGAAGATTCATCTGCAGTTCCCACAATTGTTGGTAAAGAAGCTGTAGTATCTTTTGAAGTTCCATCTAAATATAATGATAGTAAATCTCCCCCCTTATCCCAAGTTACAACTATATGATGCCACAACCCATCTCCTTCAATTACATCTGTTGTATTGACTGTTTTAGTAGCTCCTCCACCTCTATAATTTACTTTTAATTCATTACTTGAATGCGCATAATATAAAGTAATTAAATTATCACTATCAATATAACTTGAAAAAAAAGAACGATTTGAAGTTGTTGTATCTAATTTTGCCCATAATGAAAGAGATCCTAAAGAATTGTTTATTACAGAACTAATACCATCAATTGCAACAAAATCATCCACTCCATCAAAATTAGTAGAATAAATATTATTAAATGAATTTAAAATTCTAATATCAAAATTTAAAGATTTTCTGTAAATACCATCAGAACCACTCATATCATCAAAAACATCATCATAACCTTGAAAATTAATTGCTTGTATATTTACTCCAACGTACAACCCATTTACTCTATCTAAAGCTGTTCTTATATAGTTTGCAAGTGTAGAAGATTCTGCATAAGTTTGAGAATATGCAGAAACCATAACAGAAGCTTTATCTAATAAAGCTACAGAATCTTTTTGTCCTTCTGGTTCGGAATTTACATCATAAATAATAAACGGAAACTGTGTTGTTTGCTTCGCTATATTTGGAGTAATCCTTTTTCCAACCAAAGAAGCTACAGCTATATTGTCGCTTAAAATTTTATATATTGCTTTTCCTATATCCATTTTAATATCCTAAGGCTCCGTATTTTTTCATTCTTCTAACATCTGCTGCAACTGCTTTTATAAATATTTTTTCTGCATCTGTAAAACCTTTTTCTAAAACAACTCCACTTGTTTGCATAAACGCTCTTTCCATCCAGTTATTAGGTTTTGACATTGATCCATCTCTGTTTCTATGTCCGTACTCCACCCACGCGCCGTAGTAACCTCCTTTATTTTTCTTAAATTTTCCTTTTACTCTTGGGCCAATATATGCACCATGAACATGCTTATCTTTTGAGGCTCTTGTTCTATAAAATTTAACGGACTTTTTTAATGTTCCTCTTGCAATAGTTAAACTTTTGTCTGGAGGATATGACACTCCAACCCTTCCTTTTCTCTTTGAATCTTTTCCTGAATTATGTTTTAATAAAGGAGCTTCCCCTTCTGCAGCTGTTAGCATTGGTTTGGTAACTTTTTTCCAAAACCTTCCCCATACCAAATCTTTATTGACTCTTTTTGGAAGTTTATCAAACATTTGCCCAATCTCTTTAATTCCTCTTGCTTCTACTGTAACGCTCATTATTTATTATCTTTTAATTTTGTTTCTATTTCTAAAAATTTATCCCTTCCATCTATTTCTTTAATCCCATGTATAATATAAGTTTTAGAATCATAAACTATTCTATAAGTTCCGTGAATTATTATTCCTAAATTACGTACATAAAAAACAACATCTGTTCCTTGAACTTGTTCTTGAGATTCTTCTTTTCTATTACTATTTTTCCAATCTATATGAGCCCATAAATCGTAAGTTGCATCTTCATACCCTTTTGTTTCCTCTCCATAATCATCTATTGTATAGACTGGAGCTATAACTTCAATTCTTCTATCAAGTTGTCCTATGCTTAACATACTTGTATTTTATACTGATCTAATAAATATTGACTTGATAACGGCAGCTCTGTTGCTGTTCTTCCTGTTATAACTGTTTGTCTGTTTTCGTACCAATTTCCAACGGTTAAAATAATTGCTGTTCTAATTCCTTCTGGAACATCTGTTGAAGCTGTGCCATAGCCAACTGTATAGGTAACATCAACAGCGTTTATTCTTTTTGATAAAGTTGGTAAAGTCCCATCAACTGCTAATCCCATTCTTGCAGGTTTTGAAGTTCCATCTAAAATATAATTAGAAGATGCTAAGGTTTGTAGGCTATCATCAGAATCATAATACTTAACATGAGTAATTGCAGAAACGGGGCTTTTATATAATTTATAAAATCCATTCCAAGTATCACTATATTGAGTTACAATAGTATTTATAAAATATTGATTTGTATAAATTTGACAAGATTCTGTTGCAGCCAATATTAAATTATCAATTAAATCATCATCTGTACTTACATCCACTTTAAGAAATTCCTTTGCTTGAGCAGTTGTAAAAACTGGAGTTGTTGCCGCTGTATCTACTTTTAAACTTCTATACATTTTAAATTGGTTTTAAAAAAAAGGACTGGCTAATTAAAACCAGCCCTTTTATTATTAATATACTAAATGTTATGCTTCTATTAAGTTAGAAAAAGCTGTAGTATTTTGAACTGCATCTCCATCAACTAGCGATGTGATTATCATTCTTGGAATTCCAATTCCACCATTTGTATATGGATCAAATAAAATATCTAATCCTCCAAATTGTGCAATATGTACTTTAGAAAAATCTCCAAATAATACATGCTCTTTACCTGCTGATCCATCAGAAGCAACATTATTAGAAACAAAACCATAATATCCGTTTAATCTCTTATCTGTATTATCCCATAAAGGAGAAACAGAAGAAACTTGAGCTAAAGTCTTTGCTAATTTATAAGCATCAACATCCATTAAATAAGCCATTCTTGATCCATCTAATTCTACACCAGCATCTAAAACATCTGTTTCTAATCCTATTATAGTTGCCGCACTTACTGCCGCTGTTGATCCAGCGTTAGCATCTAAAAAGATAGATTGAGGTGCATTAGAAACATCTGCTTTCGATAATAAAGCTGACTCTAACGTAGTTGCAACACTAGCAGCCATATTTCTTGTCATAGCCGCCTCTAAAGAACTATTTTGAGCCATTGATTCTGCTGAAACATTTACAATAGAGATTACTTTGTGAGGAGTTAATTCAACATTTGTTGTTGTACCCTCTCCATCTGCTTCCGAACCTCCAGTTTCTGGTTGCCAAGCTGAAGTAATTCCACTAATTACAGGAAATTTCATATTCTCTACACCTCCGTAAAAATTAGCCCCTGCACTTGCTAAAACAAGATTAGATTGTAATTGATCTGTAAAACTCATTGTTTGAGTAGAATTTTGATTGGTTGTATCAACATAATCCTGAGCTCTTGTTAATATAGAAGCGGGTATTGCTAAACCTCTATAAGTTTGACCTGTATAGTGTGCTTTAGATCTTGCTTCTTGATCCATTTCTTTAACTATCCCACTTAATTTTCCACTGTATGCTTGACGCATTGCTTCTTGAAAACTAAATCTCCCTAAATCTTTATCTTCTTTAGGTTCTATTTTTGTTCCACTAACTCTTGCAGCTGTTTTTAAAGCTTCCTCTGATCTTTTAGCTCTTGTGATTTTTACATCCATTTCATCTATTTTTTGCAAAACAGAATCCATTTCAGTATTTTCCTCTTGCGTTAAATCTCTATCTTCTAATTCAGCAGTTTTTTTAAGAACTTCTAATTTAGAAATATAATCTGAACGCACTTCTTTTAATTCAATACTATTTTTCATTTTATTTCTTTTTAAATTATTTTTTTCGTTTTATTAATTCGATTTTTAGTTTCGCCAACGAACGCGCCACCAAATCCTTTTCCTCTTCTTTTATTTCTTTTTTCTCTTTATACATTGCCAAACCTCTTTGAGCTACAACCAAATCAGAATCAGCTTGACTATATGCAGCATAAGTAACTGGAGAAACATCATAAAGTTTGTCAATAGAAGTTATAGTTCTAATATCATTCCCTTCATCATCTGTACTCCATTCATCATCAGCAACAGTAAACGCAAATGAACTTTGGTTTATATTTCCGTTTTTCATATTTATTGCTAAATCTTTTCCGTAAGATAAACCTTCAGGAATTTCAAATTCATATCTTAATCCTTTTTCATCAATAGATAAATCTAAAGTTCCAGTTGTAGAACGTGCTAAAATTAACGATTCGTCATGATTAATTAATGCGCGCACATCTGATCTTTCAATTGTTTCTTGACTAATAGCAGTTGGAGAAATATATTCATAGAAGTTACCGAGATTTTCGGATCTTGAATTAAATATACTTCCATATCCGATAACCACTTCTTTGCCATCTTCTTTTGTTTCAAATCTGTTTTCAATGTTAAATATTCTTTTTTCCATAATTGTATTATTAAATTTTTTATCCCAAATTTTTGTATTGTTTTCATCTATTACATCTTCTGTAATTTCTTCATCTTCTTCTTCCTCTTCTTCTTCATCTTCAATTTCTTCTTCATATTCTTCATCATCTAAATCCTTCTCATAAACTATTGTAACTGTTTTCTCATCTTCTTCAATTGATATAATGTGACGCTTATCTTTTACTTGTTCTTTCATAATTTCATTATTTTGTTCTTCTTCATAATCTTCATTATCTTGTTCAGCTTCTTCTTGAGATTCGTATTTGCATTCTCCAGTTTCTCCCCACTTCCATAATCCATTATTACATTCTTCAGCTGGCATCTTCTCCTATTTTATTTATTGTAGTCATGTTTAATGGAATAAAATGTTTATCTCCATCTGCAATTTTATTCTCATCTTCTTTTGCTCTCACTTCATTTATAGATAACCAACCGTTTGTAATTGCAGTTTTATAATAGTCTGATCTATCTTTAATGTTTCCTCTTAATAAAGAATTTACATTAAATTTAACATATTCTTTTCCAATATTTGTTTTTCTAAATAGCTTGGTGTTCATCTCTAATTCTATCTTATTTAAATAAGGCATTAAACTATATGTAACAAATTCCTGAGATTGCATTTCTATATTATTAAAACTTGACTTTGTTAAATCTTTTAATAAATGCGGAGGTACGTTAAAGATCCTTGCAATTTCTGCAATTCCAAATTCCCTACTCTGTAAAAATTGAGCTTGGTCTGGAGGTATTGTAATTGGTTGAAACTCAAGCCCTTCCTCTAATACCGCTGTTTGATTACTTCCACTAAGAGAGGCATAGTTACTATTAAAGCTATTCCTTAATCTGTCAATGGCTTGTTCGGATAGACTTCTTGAAGTTTTTAATAGTCCAGATAATTTTGCTCCTGATTTGAAAAATGTTCTTGAGTATTCCTCCACATCCATAGACCATCCAATAGCATTTTTACATTGTGTAATAGGGCTCATTCCTAAAATTCCACCAGGAGTAGTTCTTGAATTTGTATCATTTACATTTGTAATTAATTTAAAATGTAAAACATCTTCTGCATTATAAGTTCCTTTTAATTGGTCGGAACTATAAAATAATTTATCATCTTTAAAGTAAACAGTAACATCTTGATAATTTAATGGTAATAATTCAATTGGTTTTCCCAGTGTGTTTCTCTCTATTCTTACAAAAGAGTTTCCATTACTTAGCAAATCCATCATCACCTTTTCTAAAAATGTAATCTTATTCTGATATGTATTTGGTTGGTATTTTAATAAATAAGATAAATCAGTATTTTGTTCTACTCTATCTCCATTATTTTCTTTTTTATAAACATTAAGAGGAAGAGTTGAAATACTTTCAGAAAGTAATCTCATTGCAGCCCAAACAGCTGAAAATGTTAAAGCTGTTGATGGAGAAACAGCAGTTGATGCACCAAATGGCATTGAATAATTTATACTCCTTTGTTCTTTTGTTTCCTTTTTTTCTGAGTTGGAAAAGATGTTTTGGATTGATTGCAGTATGCCCACTATATAATTTTTTGCAATTATACGTTTATATTATTCTTTTGTTATGTAACATTGTTTCCTTTGTTTTTCTATCTCTACAAACTCTGAAAGAATTATAATCTGAATATTTCCGTTTCCCAAATAATTCAATATGTTCTTGTTCTACTGATTCATAAGCACTTTTTAAAGTCTTATATTCTTTTGATCTATCCCAAAACTCCCTCACAAATCCAGATGCTGAATAAATATAAATCATAACATTAATAATCCTCTATCATCATAAATAGAACTGAAACCTCCCTCAGTCATATAAGAACCAAGAGCCATCACTAAAGCAACTGTTCCATCAATCTTCTCAGAACTTTTTTTCTTACTTGGTTTTATGTTCCCTGCAGCGTCCTCTTCCATAACAGTATTAGCAATCATCCATTTTAATACTGGATTGTTATCATGTATAATTTCTTTTCCTAAAATTAAAGCTTCCAATTGTTTTGATGGAGCTGATAAACTAACAAACCCTTGTCCAAATGGTTCCATTGGAACTCCCTCGTTTTGTAAATCAATAACCATTTGAGAAGCGTTCCATCTATCATAACAAATAGATTGAATTAAATATTCGTTTCCTAAGTCCAAAATCTTTTGTTTTATAAAATTATAATCGCATACATCTCCAGAAGTTGCAATAATATGGTTATCTCTAATCCAAGTTACATAATCAACTTTATCTCTTTCACTTCTTTTCTTTGCATTCTCTTCTGGAATAAAAAAGTATGGTACTATAATAAATTTTTCATCTTCTTTAAATAATAAAACTAAAGCAGAAATATCCCTCGTACTGGCAAGATCCAAACCGAGATAGCATTCTTTGTTCTTTAATTTTTGTAAATCAACTTCCCCTTCACAAAGTTCCCATTCCTTTGCACCTATCCAAACTGTTTGGGAATCCGTCCAGATATTTAACATTAATCTCTTGAAAGTATTTTGATAAGATGGAACATCAACAGCTCTTTGGGATTCTCTTCTCATATATTCTTTCCTTAAACTTATTCCATAATTAGGATTGGCTTTTTTCCACACCTCTTCATCTGTTAAATCTGAATCCAACTCAGCCTCAAATATGGAAGAATAAAAACTATCATCAATTATAAGTTTATCTTTAACTTGTTTTGCATAATTATAGACTTCATAACAGATAGAATTTTTATCAAATCCCGCAGTTGTTATTGAAATACAAAGCGGCTCTCTTCTACTTCCAGTTGATGTAGTTAAAACATCATATAAATCTCTATTTGGTTGTGTGTGCAATTCATCAAATATAATACAGTTCGCATTATATCCATGTTTTGTTTTTGAATCAGAAGAAATAGCTTGGTAAAAATTTCCTTTACTTTCGTTTGTAATTGAGTTTCTAAATACTTTTGAACGCTTAATTAATTCAGAATTTTTAAGTATCATTTGTTTTGCTATCTCAAAAACTATTCCCGCTTGAGCTCTATCTCCTGCCGCTGAGTAAACTTCAGATCCTCTTTCACTATCTGCAAATAACATATATAATGCTATTGCAGCACATAGAGTTGATTTTCCATTCTTTCTTGGAACTTCAATAAAGGCAGTTCTATATTTCCTTAATCCATTCTCTTGTTTCCATCCAAATAAATCTCCAATTATTTTCTTTTGCCAATCTTCTAAAAGTAATGGAGTTCCAGTTAGTTCTCCTTTTGTGTGAGTACAAAACCGCTCTATAAAATTTATTGCTTTTGAAGCAGCTTTTTTATCAAAATAAAACTTAGTCAAAGTAATTATTTATCTGAGTATTGTTATTCAAGACTGGAGCAGCAATTGACGCTCTTGCAACTGGAGTTAATCCAAATTGAGTTGCCAATTTCATTGCTGAATTTAATGCATCTTTTGCAATCTTTTGATAAGGAACAGCCTGAGCATGTTTCAATGTTCCATCTGGATTTCTAAATGCTTGAATCCTCCCTTTATTTCTGAGCATAGTTTCCGTTTCAATATATAAACTCATCTCATTACAATAAGCAGCCACCAATTGAAGATCCACATTATGTAGCATTCCAATATTATATAATTGAGATGATACTTTATTCCATTCTTCTTTTCCAATTTCAGATAGCCAATCTGGAGCAGTTGGAATATCAGAAACTAAATCAACAACCATTTCATTTTCTATTGATCTGCTCTTCTCAACTGTTCCCTGCATCTCTTTTATTTTAGTTGGTATTTTCTTTCTTCCTTTACCCATTAATCTTTTCTGCTTTATTTCCTGTAAATTGTTCCCATCTTTCTATTATTACATCACAATACTTTTCATCTAACTCCATTCCGTAACATTTTCTATTTAGTTTCTCGGCTGCTATTAGTGTTGAACCTGAACCTAAATATAGGTCTGCTATTAAATCATTTTCTTTTCCCCATTTATTAAAAAACCACTCGACAAGTAACGAAGGTTTTTGTGTTGGATGATGTCTTTTTCTATCAAACTCTTGCTCTGTTCCAAAAACCCCCGCCCATTTTACTCGCGCAATATCTCTCTTA
>VTLG01011962.1_pt1 | contig 11722 bp, 25 predicted proteins | sample 4694571 | NCBI WGS metagenome assembly VTLG01 (sample SAMN12604809, study PRJNA352737) | marine metagenome | biome: ENVO:00000447; feature: ENVO:00000209|ENVO:00000569|ENVO:01000036; material: ENVO:00002151; isolation source: viral sequences binned using virsorter ... | reverse complement strand
GAAATCGAAGCGTTTGGTAAACAGTTAGGTTTGTTCTATCGGTTCTGTCTAGATGCCGGTATAGCAGATGATGATGAAATGCAAGAAGGAGTTAAATAATGGGTAAAGTGAAAAATTGGATGATGGATATTGAGGAATTCTGCGATGAATTCTTTTGTGGTGGTGATTCTGAGTATACTGTTGAGGAAGTTGCTGATTTTGCAAAATCGCATTTTCATTCTAAACTGGCTGGAGATCATGCCAAGGAGTATATTGAAAAAACATTAGGTGAGATGTGAAACTTAAAACCAAGTTTCTAATAACTGCTATTTCAATAGCAGTTATTTCTGTAACTATGTCATCTTCTTTTCCTACAGAGGGAAAGACTACATCAATTGAACCTACTGATGTTCATATAGCATCAGCACGATGTCTTGCACTCAATATATATCATGAAGCAAGGAGTCAAGGGACTGCTGGTCTTTTTGGTGTAACCGCTGTTGTATTAAATCGTGTTAATGATGAGCGTTTCCCCAATACAATTTGTGAAGTTGTTAAACAAGGGCCAACCAGAGAAAGTTGGAAAACAAAACAACATAAAAATTTATTAGATGGAGAAAGGATATATTATCCTATAAGAAATAAATGTCAATTTTCTTGGTATTGTGATGGGAAAGACGATACTCCCCATAACAAAAAAAAGTATCAGGAAATCCTTGACTTGGTTAAAGCAATATTGTATAATGAACTTCCATTTATAGATATTACAGATGGTGCTTTGTTTTACCATGCAGATTATGTAAATCCTTCATGGGCAAAAACGAAACAACGAACTACGGAAATTGATGACCACATTTTTTACACATGGAAAACTAAATGAAGCATGTTGAAATATCGTTAATGGAAAAGAACGAATTATCTATTGATGGTCAAACTAGACCAGCTGGGAATATAGAAATTCGTGAGTTTGAAGATGGTGAATGGGTAGGTGGTTCTTATGCTACCTATGATAATCTTGTAGAGAAGGTCAAGGAGGCCTTGGGTGACTAAGCATTACGATAAAGGAACTTGGTATAAAGACCCTAATAGTATTGCTGAGTTACGTCCAAAGATGAGTCAGCGTTCAGTTCATTATGGTGATGATAATTATAAGGATCGCAGAGCCTATGTTCTGTGGTGCCCAGAGAGAGAAGAGTATTTTGTAGAAATGATTTCGTCAACTGGTCATTACGAATTACGAGGTATGGGTATTCATAGTGAAAGTTATGCTGACGATTGTGCAGAAAATTTTGTAATGGCATGGGGGGGTTTTACTGATGAATATATTCTATCTAGATAAAGACCCTGAGATTGCTGCACAACTGCATTGTGATAAACATGTAGTTAAAATGATACTAGAGAGCGCACAGATGCTCTCTACTGCTCATCGTGTACTTGACGGTGATGAGATTGGAAATTCCAAGGGTTTATATAAGATTGCTCACAAGAATCACCCTTGTTCTGTATGGGTAAGAAGTTCTGATGAAAATTATGAATGGGTGTGGAATCTTTTTGATAATCTTATCAACGAATATATGTTTAGATATGGTAAGCATCATGCTTCAGAACGTCTGATTCATGCTTTATGGCAATATCCATATAATATACCTGTAGGAGATTTTACATCACCCCCACAATGTATGCCGGATTATTGTAAGAGTGATGATACTGTGTCTGCATATCAGACTTACTATATAGTAGAGAAGTCAGACTTTGCAACTTGGAAACGCAGGGCCAAGCCGGAGTGGTTCAATGGAAAAAACAAAGAGGTTGTTTGGGAAAGCACCAAAGAGAAGAGAGTCCTATCATGATTATATGGGACGTAAATTGCGTGAAGAACGTCATAAAGAGGGTGAAATGGTTGCTAGAACTTTAGCAGAAAGAGAAATTGCAAGTATGCAAGAGCAAGTTCATACGTTGCAGATAAGAGTTAAGGAATTATCCGAAACGGTATACTCTTTATCTCATAAAGTTTCAATACTTGGTGGTAATCCAAACCAATTGGAGATGAAATTGTAATGCCTACATATGACTTTATAAACACGCATACAGGTGAGGAATGGACAGAGATGATGTCTATTGCTAACATGGAAAGTTTATTAGAAGATAATCCCGAAATTAAACAAGCATGGAATTCTGCGCCTTCTTTTGCGGGGGATCATATTATGGGTGCTGGTCCCAAAGTAGATGGTGGATTTAATGAGCGTATGGAACAGATAGCGAACTCACATCCAGGCTCTCCTTTAGCTAATAGATATGGTGGTGGTAAAGTAAGATCTCATAAAGAAATTAAAACAAGGAATGTTTTGAAAAAACATAGAGTGATATAAATAGGTTTGGTGTTACGGGCGAGAGATACACACTTCAGCACCGATGCACAGCATCTTTGTAAGCTGGGAAGTCAATCCGCCCATGTAATGCCAGAGAGGGGGGGTTTGATATCCTAGGCTTCCCCCCCCTCTCACTTTTGAAAGGACACGTTATGATATCAGTTAAAAAAATTACCACATTTCTAGCTTCTCTCGTAGTTGCTAGTGTAGCTTTGAACACAACTCTGAACGCACAACAACAGGGGGGTATATTCTGCATACCTACTTACGAGGAGCTGATTAAACAAACTGAGGAGAAAGAACTGGTACTAGCATTTGCGGGTGTTGCTAGAATGGGCCAGCCTCTCTGGTTTTTTATAAATGATACAGATTGGTCAGTATTTTTCAAAGATCGTGTAACAGGTCATTATTGTACTGCTCCTAATTATTATGGTACAATTGTAACCGCAGTTCCTACAGAAGACTAGTTAAACATGACCAGTAGTAAAAAAAATAAAGAAATAAATCATAGTAATTTAGTAACTATTAAATCAATTACTGATAACCAAAAACTAGTTTTTGACTCTTGGAAGGGAGGAAAAAATCAGTTTCTTTTTGGGGCAGCTGGTACTGGTAAAACATTTGTTTCCTTGTATCTTGCTCTACAGAGTGTAATGGATTTAAAGAAACCTTATGACAAAGTAGTGTTAGTTAGGTCACTTATTCCTACAAGAGAGATTGGTTTTCTGCCAGGTGATGAAGAAGATAAGGCTGCACTGTATCAAGTGCCGTATCAGAACATGGTACAGTTTATGTTTGAGATGCAGAATGAACAGCAGTTTAATAATCTCTATGACAAATTAAAGGGACAAGGAACACTTTATTTTCTATCAACTTCTTTTCTAAGGGGGTTGACATTTGATAATGCAGTCATTATAGTAGATGAATGTCAGAACATGAACTTTCATGAACTGGATACTATTATCACTAGGGTTGGACAAGATTCTAGAATAATTTTTTGTGGTGATTTTGATCAGACTGATTTGGTCAAACAAAATGAAAGAAATGGTTTGCATGATTTCTTGCGTATCCTAGAAGAGATGGAAGAATTTCATTGCTGTGAATTTACGATTGGAGATATTGTTCGTAGTGGCTTTGTCCGTAGTTATCTTATTAACAAGATTAAATTAGGGATAGGTATAGAATAATGTCTGTAACAGATATTTACAACCAACCCGATCTAACACTACATACCACAAGTAAGGAATTAATTTCTACACCAGAAATAATTCCTAGTGATATTGTGTCTGTCATTCCAGCATATAATGATCAAGAAGGCCTTGAAATAACATTACGAAGTCTTGATAGATTTGGATTAGCAATGATTGTTGCAGTTGATGATGGTTCTGAACCACCATTAAAAGCACCATCTAATATATCTACTCCATTTAAAATGATAAGACATGATGAAAATAGAGGAGTAGCAGCGGCAAGAAACACAGGAACTTTTGCAACCAAATCTGATTGGATATATTTTACGGATTGTGGCTGTATTCATTTCGCTGGATTATTTACATCTTATAAAAAGTCCCGAGCGTCAGCAGGCCCATTCGTCAGTGCTGTTGTTGGCCCAGTAGTTGCAACGACACAAGGACGATTGGGCACCTTTTATACAGAAGAAGAAATATTGAATCCACCGATATTCCATAATGAAAATGATGCATTGGAAGCAACATCAATTGTTGGTTGTAATGCATTGATTTCACGAGCAGCAATGGATAAAGTTGGCCATTTTGATGAAAAAACTTATGGAACTAATTTCGGTGAAGACACTGATCTTGGAATACAACTTTATCATGTAGGTAAAATTCTTTGGTGTGAATACGCTGGTATTGCTCATGATTTTACGGAATCTCTTGATGTCTTTGATTCACGTTTCAAGAGTTATGGTAAAGCCGTACGTTTAGTATCGGATAAGTATAATTTAGATTGGACTCCCCAGATGTTTTTTAGATTTCCCAAGAATTTCATAAATTTGGGTGAACGTAGAAATCAAATGTATGTGGAAGGTTTTGGAGTATAAGTAAAATGGATATTGATCAATTAAGACGAGAGTTGGACCAAGATGAAGGTTGTATATATGAAGTTTATTTAGATCATTTAGGATATCCAACTTTCGGCATCGGCCATTTGATTACTAATCGTGATAGGGAATATGGTTGGTCTGTGGGAACAGACGTTGCTGAAGATCGAGTGCAAGAAGTATTTGAAGAGGACGTTAAAACGGTACTTTCAGATTGTAAAAAATTATATAATGATTTTGATGAACTTCCAGAGGAAGCACAATTAATTATTGCTAATATGATGTTCAATATGGGTTATACTAGATTGTCTAAATTTAAAGGCATGAAACGTGGTGTTGATTCTCGTAATTGGGAAGAAGCAGCTGTTGAAATGGTAGACAGTAGATGGTATACCCAAGTAACAAATCGAGCAGAAAGATTAGTGCAACGTATGATAAAAGTGCGTACTGTTGATGTTATTTTCATGGAATAAAGGGAATATATAATGACAAGATTTAATCATGTACCAGTGAATTTACCAGAGTTAGAAACAATATCAGTAGAGAGAAAAAGATTTTACGTTACACCAGAGGATAATTATTATCCATCAATCACAACTGTTTTGTCAATCCGAAGGAAAGAAGGATTGATGGAATGGCGTAAAAAGGTTGGTGATAAAGTTGCCAATTATGTAGCGGCCAAGGCAGCTGCAAGAGGTACTAAAGTTCACCACATGTGTGAGGATTATTTAAACAATGTATCTCTAGATTATCCTGATAAATGGAAAAAGCACGAAAAAGATTTCCTTCCTTGGTGTATATTTGGCCAATTAAGGGATAAAGTTTTAACGAATATAAGTGACATATATGCTCAAGAGTGTGGTTTGTATAGTGATAAATATAAGGTAGCAGGTAGAGTTGATTGTATAGCAAAGTATAAAGATGTACTTTCAATCATAGATTTCAAGACTTCTACTAGAGAGCGATCAGATGCATGGAACGAAAATTATTACATTCAAGGTTCTGCATATGCAGAGATGTTTACTGAGTTAACAGGAATTGATGTAAGTCAAGTAGTAATTTTGGTTGTAACGGAAGATGGAACTGTTCAAGAATTTATCAAGGATAAGAGTAATTTTTTAGATGCATTGACAAACTCTGTTGCTGAATGGAAAAAACAAAATGAAACAGATAATACAGGCCGTCCAATCATTCATAATTAAAAGAAAATTTATACTTTTTTTATGGGCAGGGTTTTTATTTATCCCAACAGCTGCTTGCGCTCAAGTAATAACGTCACCTGACGAACAAGTGGAAACAGTACCTGAGTCACTCTGGCCTGAACAAGAAAAAGTTACACCATCAATAAAATCAGAACTACCATTTAATAACCAAGGGGCTCCATACGATGGTGCCCGGCAAGGGCCTCCATATGGAACAATAGTTGTGATACAAAGATCAGTTAATTGTAATAATACGCCCGTAATAAAAAATTATATTCAAAATACAGGTGGAATGGCTCCAGTTACATTTGGCACAAATAAAAATGAAATGGGTGCAATAACATCTCTTATACAAGTATATCTAAATCCTATTAATAAGCGGTTTGCTATAATTGAACATTTTGCTACACAAAGAAGCTGTATACTTTCTCATGGTTATGATTTTGAAATAATTTTCCCACCACAACCACAAGAAGTGCCTAATTGAGATGAAAAATTTTCTCTATTGGTGGCTCATTATTTGTATGGTGGCCACAGGTTCATATATTACACATACTATGGGATGGTTAGTGCCATTATATACTAATGACCTCACCTACATAACATTTTTAATCACTGTGATTGCTGGATTAACAACTCTTAGTCTTGGTTATAAATTTAAAGTGCCAGAAACTGATAGTGTTGATGTTGAATGGTTTGTATCTGATGTTGTATTGACACTAGGTATGTTAGGAACCATTATTGGATTTATGATAATGTTGCAAGGTACATTTTCTTCAATTGAATTTAATGATGCTCACAGTATTCGTATAGCCCTATCTTCAATGAGTAAGGGATTATTTACCGCATTGAATACTACTCTATTAGGATTGGTTTCATCAATCATTCTTAAAGTGCAATTGATAGTGTATGAGAATGTGAAAGATAATGTATTCTAAGAGTGGTCATTTAGCTTTTGTAGATTTTCTGTTTATTCTGCTATTAGTTTTTATTAGTATGTTCATTCTTGCATTATTATTGATTAATCCAATTCCAAAGAAATCAGATATTGAAAGAAAGGCGGAATATATCATAACACTTGAATGGGATGATAAATCCCATGACGATATTGATATATGGATAGAAGACCCTGTACAAAATGTTTTATCTTTTAGAAATAGGGTAGCAGGCTTGATGCATCTGGATAAAGATGATCTTGGACAGATCAATGATATTATTTACTTACCAGACGGGACACGACAAGTTATAGAGTTAAATAGAGAGGTAGCTACATTTCGTGGATGGACAAAAGGCGAATATGTTGTTAATGTACATTTGTATACAAAACGTACTGATGGAAACGCTTCGGTTAAAGTTACAATGTTAAGAATAAATCCTTACAGATTAATGTGGGAAGAAGATATATTATTAGCCCATCAAGGCCAAGAACGTACTGTACGACGGTTTACTCTCAATCAACAGGGAGATATTATCAAAACAAATACAATTGAAAAACTTTTTATAAACACTACTAGAAATCGACCTGAGATGATCCCCCGTGAACCTAGTGAGAGTCAAAGAAGATTAAACTTAGATAGCAGTGGACGACCACTTGATTATCAGAGAGTACCATAATAATGATAATGGGATTAGATTTAGTACTTCTTACAATGGTGTTTTTTGTCGTGTTATGTTTAGGAACAATGATAACATTGTTAAAAAGAAAAGCATGGTTAATTGTGTTTATTCCTTTATCACTTTTTATTGCAACGAGTATAATTTATACATATACCGATCTTCTAGGAACTCCTACTAAAAAAGAATTACCAGAAGAGTTTTTTGTAGTTCATCATCATGTCGCAGAAGAGTTAACGGCTATTTATCTTTGGGTTGTACCAATTGCAGTAGAAGGAAAAAATGTTCCGATATCTTATGAAGTTCCCTACACTCAAGAACTGCAAGAAAAACTTGATGATTATCAAAAGGAAGTTGCGAAAAAAGGTTCTGCAATTATTATACGCGGCTACAGACATGATGATGAAGATACTCATTTTGAACTCTATCATTTTGTGCAACAAGAATACTTACAAAAAGATTCTGAGGAATCGTGGTAATGCCGTGGTCTAAAGAACAAGAATCATCTTACGCACATCAGGCAAAAATTCGTGGATATCTGATAGATTGTATGGTATGTGAGTCTCCTATTACCTCAAAAGATCGTGATGAAAATGATGGAATGTGTAAACATTGTTATGAAGAAAAAGCGAAAAAAAGGGGTTGACAAAAGGTATTCAATGTGGTATAAATATAATTACAGTTCGTTGATGCGGATTGAAAGTCGGGCAGGACGGGGGTGCAATACCCCCCGCCTCCACCATAAGTACAGGAATCAGGGGAATGTCTTTGGCGCTGTTTGCCCCTCATACGCGAAAGAGAAGTGGTAAAGGTGAAAATAAAAATCGGTAAGCTTGGTGTTAAAGTGACGTTGCAACCGACCAGAGTTGGGAGTACTCGCCGGTGGAGACTCTCTGGACCCTGTACTTTTGATGGGGGCGAATTAGGATCGACTGACGGTGAATAGAGAAGTGGAGAATTGTGGATTAACCGCCTTATAGGTTATAATTATAACTGCAAACGATAACTTTGCATTTGAGGAGTATGCTCTAGCAGCATAAGTTCTCACGGGGTATGGGCTCCACCTTGTTACCCAACGGGCCCATTTTAAGAATTACCAATGGGGTGATTCAAATTTGTCATGATAAGGAGATGTTTGATTATGACTACTACTACCCAGACCGCTAAGGTCGCAACTGCACTAGAGAATGGTGCAGAACTAACCGCTAAACAGATTACGGCACGTTATGGTGTTAAGAATGTTCGTGCGGTAATCAACAGGCTACGTTCAGAAGGTTATTCTATCTTCTTGAACAAGCGTGTATCGTCTTATGACGGTGAAACTTATATGAAGTATCGTATAGGTACACCGCTTCGTTCTGTTGTTGCTGCTGGTTATGCAGCACTACGCACCGCTACTGCGTAAGAAGTGAACAGGGTTTTTGGGGTTTCCTAGTAACAGAATAACCCCACTTCAAACTAACGCACTAAGGCGAGTTTGATTTTATCCTAAAGAACGGAAAGTAAGACTAACGATTCTGAGGGTTTATGAATATAATATATGAATTTGTGTGTGGATTTGGAGGCCTTCAAAGTAAAACCATTTATTCTCTTTGGCCTAGAGAACACACAGGGGTCACTTCCTAATAAGTGCGTGTGGGGCCTACGGTTAGCCCCACAATTTATATAATGACAGGAGATATATATATGATGTTAAATACTCCCAAAAATTTTACCATAGTTATAGAAAATATAGCAAAAGAAAAAAAGATAACCCACATGGAAGCAGTTTTATGGTATTGTGCAAAAGAAGGTATTGAACCAGATGCCGTTGGTTATCTTATTTCAAAAGGGTTAAAACAAAAAATCGAAGCTAATGCTAGAGATTTAAATTTTCTTCCAAAACAAGCACAACTACCAGTTTAATGGAACCAATTGACGTTTATATAATGTACTGTGCCATGAAAGCACATTTCAGTAAGGGTAATTATGACTTTATAGATTATAAAGGCAAGACCAAGATTACCCGAAACTCATTTTACAAACGTAAAGATAGATATTTTTTTGCTAAACTTTCACGCAAGTATGATACGGAAGAAGAAGTAAAAAACTATTTTATATCAAATTTCATAAAAGACAAAAAAGGTTATATCGCCAATTTCACTAATGAGAACTATGAGTCGTGGAAATTGAAACGACAGGGATTCTTTAATATGTTTTTAGTTGAGATGAAACCATTAGTTGAAACATTCTTTACGTTTAAAAAACTATTCACAATAGAGAACAAACAACACCCCAAAATTATGAAAGAATTTCTCGGCGGCCGTGTTTCTTTAGAGACAATGATTATATTGAATGAGTTGGTAGATTATGAACAAGCTTGGACAACAGAATTAAAAGATGATATTATATGGTCCGATTTAAATAAATTGATGAATGATTATAAAAGGTTCTTGACAATTGATACTAAAAGGTATAGAATACTATTATTGAAACTTATAGAGGAGTCTAAGTTATGAATACTAGAAATGAAGTATTTCTAGAAAACGAAGTTACAACACTCAATGCTCGAGTGAAAGAACTTGAGTTTGACTGTGCAGAGTTGCAGAGATCAAACTCTGAACTATCTGAACGGACTAAGAAGCTTGCTAGTCGGCAACCTTCTTGGCCGAAGGGGTATCGTCCACAAAAGAGATACAATCGGGAGCGGTAATTGAACCGCCGGTGTAGCTCAGTTGGAAGAGCAGTTGATTTGTAATCATCAGGTCGGGAGTTCAAGTCTTCCCACCGGCACCACTTTGGAGTTGTTATGGAAGTAGAACTTGTAGATCATATGGGCAGTGATTTGTCTGTAGTAAATGCTGCCCGTGTATCCTTTGCAAAGAGGAACACAACATTTGATGATAAGAAGGATACTAAATTAATTAACTACCTTGCAAAGCACAATCATTGGAGCCCCTTTGGACATGCATCCATGCAGTTTTATATCAAGGCTCCAGTATTCGTTGCTCGGCAACTTGTTAAACATCAGATTGGTTTGACGTGGAATGAAGTGTCTCGTAGATATGTGGATATTGAACCAGAGTTTTATACACCAGAAGTATGGCGTGGTGTTGCTGAAAATAAGAAGCAAGGTTCATCTGATATAGAGATAGATATTAATCCATCAAATTTAAGATCATATAGTAGTGGTATTATGATGGTTGATGATTATCAACGAGCATTACAAACCGCTAAATTGGCATATGAACAACTTCTTAAAAAAGGTGTAGCTCCAGAACAGGCTAGAATGGTTCTTCCCCAATCTATGATGACAGAATGGTATTGGAGTGGCACTCTGTATGCATTTGCAAGGGTATGTAACCTTAGATGCAAAGATGATGCCCAGAAGGAGACACAAAATGTTGGATGGGACATTGACAAATGTGCAAGGAAGCTTTTCCCCGCCTCCTGGCAGGCTTTACGAGATGCATAAAGCTCTTGTTATAGGTAATGGGGAATCACGATCATGGTTTAAACCATGTCATCAACATATATTAGACAATGATGTTATAACATGGGGTTGTAATGCAATCCATCGTGACGGTGTTGTTCATAATCTTGTTTCAGTAGATTATAGTATGCAACAGGAAATATATGATTCTGGTTATTGTTTAGACAATCCAGAATATGGTGACATGAAGATAGTTCATTTTGGAAATTGGAGTCCAGTACCAGCTGAAGTTGCAGATATGATGTTTATGGGATTTGATATTCCAGAAGCATTTATTCACAGAAGTAAAAATAGAACAGATCAATGTGTTATATCGGGCAAAGACCCTAATACACTACAGGAGACAATTAACACTGCAATACAAATGATTGATGGCCTTGATGTGGATGATTTGAAGTTAAAAATGGGAAAGGATGTTGGTGTTTGGATTACTTATGTAGAAGAAGATGATAATATAGTTAATATAGATTATCCTGTAGGATGGTCAACAGGAAATACTGCATTACATCTTGCCTGTCAAGCACATCCACAAGAAGTTTATGTTTTGGGATTTGATCTTAGTTCATATAATAAACCGTTAAATAATATATACAAAGGCACAGACAATTATTTGCCTGCTAATACCAGAGGTTTTAATCCTGATAACTGGTATCATCAAATGAGAACAGTATTTGAAGAATTTTCTGAAATCAAATTTTATTTAACGAATCATGATAACGAAGGGTTTTCTGATATAGAAAATTTAGAGTACATAACAAAAAATGATTTATGTGTGAGGTTGCAAATAGTATGAGTGGTGTTCTCGAATCAGAAAGGATCGGGCTCTCATGGAATGGTCTAATCAATTTTGTAGAGAAAAATAAAGACCTATATAGAATACGGTTTGTTAAAGAAGATACTTGACATTCCGTATAAACTTGTATATAATACAATAATTAACATACGATAACATACGATACATAAGGAGATACATATGTCGTTAAGTACACTTAAAAAGTCTGATTCTTTAGACAAACTGCTTGGT
>VTLG01007345.1_pt1 | contig 11723 bp, 6 predicted proteins | sample 4694571 | NCBI WGS metagenome assembly VTLG01 (sample SAMN12604809, study PRJNA352737) | marine metagenome | biome: ENVO:00000447; feature: ENVO:00000209|ENVO:00000569|ENVO:01000036; material: ENVO:00002151; isolation source: viral sequences binned using virsorter ... | reverse complement strand
ATATGTACTACGTCACCACTAGCTAAATTTGTGATAGCAACTGAGTCTGCACTAGCATCAGAGGTGTAATCAGATGAATCCAAAAGTACACCATTAAGATATACATTGAGTAAATCTGATCCAGCTAAAGTAAACCCGTTCATACCAGTAGTGCTACTATTAAACGTATTATCACCAGCACTTACTGAAGGTGTATAGGTACTTACAGTTTTACCTGAACCACTTACATGACCAATACATTCAATTACATCAGCACTAACTAAGGCAACACCAGTTCTAATAGTAATACTAGAACCTTGACCAGTTTGTGTAAATGTGTAGTCACGAGTACCACTAGGCATTTCACTATGGTCACCCACGAGTTTGATTCCATTCAAATAGACATCTACTCGTCCACCATTGTAACTTACAGGTAAAATAGGATCTGTCTCTCCATTAATAGCAGACCCTGTGTATATCCTTCGGTCAATACCTACGTTATCCTCGGTAAAACCAATGATACCAAATGTGTCCATAGTCATACTGTTATCACCAAGGCTGATACAAAGGTCTTAGCACTACCAGTAGTAACCTTTGCTTTTAAGTTTTCGTTTTGTCCTAAAACGTATTTGTTTCCTCTGCAAAGTTCTAAACTTGTGTTTGCAGGTACTTTTACATTTGTGAGGATTTCGTGTGTATCTTTATACAAAGTAATAGTAGCGTCATCACTAGCATGAGTATTTGATATATTACATCCTATGACAATCGCTCTATCTCCTGCATTAGCAGTTGGTCCAGTAAATATATTTGCAGAAGTACCAGTTAAATCTGCTGTTTGATTATTAAATGTTGAAGCCATATTTTATTATCCTAGAGCTATAGAAAACTCGATTGCGTTTGATTCTGCATTGGTTGCTACTAAGTTAAGGTTAGATGATACAGCAGCTACTGCACCTAAGTCATTATTTACTACAGTTATTGTGTTACCCATATTGTTTCCGTGTGATGAACAATAATACCTAAGACTATCTGGAGCATTAGCAGGTACTACAAATACAGTCTTTGCACCTGCTTGTCCAAGAGTTCCAGATGAAGTGACCCCATTTGTATATGCGTTACCTGCACTATCTTTAAATAGTAAAAGGTGACCTGAGTTAGTTCCTGCTGACTGATCAAACGTATAGGTAAACCCTCTTGTTAAAGTAATGGTAGGATTTTTTATTCCATCTAAATAAAAATAATCTGAGCCACTATATGCAGCAACTGTAACTGTGTACGTTTGTGATCCTGCAATAGAACCTGCAACTGCATTTACATTAGTAATATTATCAGCACAAGTATCCATGTTAGATACATTATCTGTGGTAGCCAACAAGTTCATGTCAGCAACTACATCAGAAGTACCAAGAGTATTCATATCTGCTACAGCATCTGATGTACCTAGTAGAGCCATTGCCGCTACATTAGAACTTGTTGCAAGTAAATTCATGTCAGCAACTATATCGGCAGTGCCTAATGTATTTAAATCGGCTACTACATCAGTAGTACCAAGTATAGCCATGTCAGCTACAGCATCAGCAGTGCCTAAACGTCCAATCTCAGTTGCCTTACCTGCTACTGCACCAATATCTGTGGCATCATTTGCTACTGAGGTTACATCGGCTGATATACCTGCTACTGTAGTTACATTACTAGAGATACCTGCTACAGTATTAACATTTGTAATATTGTTTGCTACTGTAACTGTAGTACTACTTCCGTCTACATATCCTTTATTTACAGCATAGTGACTAGGATCTGATCCTGAAGGAGTAGCTATATTTTTAATATTTTTATTATCAGCATCCCATATATTATCAGTGCCCAAAGTCATAGAATCTTGAGCAGTATCAATACTTTCTTGAGCTACGTGAAATGTTTCACTAAAGGCATTATCAAGTTCAGCCTCAGTAAGAACAGAAGCACTTTGAAAGTCTGTAGCAAGTGAACTTTTATCAGGTTTAATTCTAATAACTTTAATAATAGTCCAGGTACTTAAATCAGGATACCCTGGATTATTACTATTGGAATCACCAAAGGCATCATGCAATTGATTTATTTGTACTATCTTTGTACTTGTTACAATGTCCCAAGGTTCGTTACCAAAACTACTATTAAGATTTGTAAGTCGTGACTTTTGATTGGTATTTAATCCTACAGTAGCATCATCAATACCAGTGTCAGTAGCAGTTCTATAGATTCTAATACCATTTATAAATACTTGGAGTTCTTCTTCAAAGTCATTCTTATAGTCATCTGTAGTTTTAGGAGTGTAGTCTAAACCACTGTAATCTATTTGAAATACTGTAGAAGCCGCTGTACTATATTCACCAGCACTTCCTTGATTTCCAGCACTAGTAAGTTTTGTGGGTAAATTAGTAATTGCCATATTAATCTAATTCAAAAAGTTCTGAGTACTTAGCACCACGTTTAATTCTATTTTCATTGTAGCGTTCTTTGTAAAATTTAGAAAACAAATCTAAATCAGTTTGTACTAACATATCAAGAGAAGTATTACGATATTCTGATATAACTTGTTTTATTTGTCTAAGTCTGGGATCTTCATCAGCATAGCCTTGAACTAGTCTTTCATCAGGATCTAACCCTGCTTGATAACCAGGACTTCTAATAATAGCATCTAATGTTTGTTTTAGAGTTCTTCCATTGATAGGAATGGTTCCCATTAGACGTTTCCATTCTGAAAACTGAGAATCATCTAACTCTATATTATCACTTATATTCCTAGATAACGGAGGTAAAAACTGTCCTAATCTAGCTAATTCATTTAATGTAGGATCATTCTTAGGTTTAACTACAGGAATACCAGTATTGTACCCACTAGGCATTTCTATAACTTCTCCTGTTATCTCATCATACAAATCAGGCACAGCATCAGGATTTACACGTTTCATTACCTGATTATAAAAAGAACTTGCTTCTTTAAATGAACGATCTCCTGTAACCATAGATCGAATCTGTGTAGGAAACGAAGGAATAAAGCTTGCTCCCATACGAGAAAAGGTTCTCCACATATCGGCATCAACATCGTCACTATAACTTCTAAGAGTTAAAAGCTCAAGTAGATTAGTAACACCTTGAAAGTACGCTTTATCTTGTATACTTTCTTGAAATGCAATAAGACCATAGATAACTAAAGTATCTCTATCTTCTTCTGGCATATACTTCATATTATCTGCCATGTTTGCCATAAAGGTTAAAGGCAAGAATAATGGATCTAATCTATTGTATCCAATCCATTCTCCTCCGACCCTAATAGAGTATGGTTGATTTCCTGCTTTTACCCATCGTTTATTTGCATTTCGATTAGCAGGTCCAGCACCTGTTACTTTACCATCTAATACAACTGCAAGGGCCGATCCGTAGAGTACAGTTCCTAAAGCCATACGTCCACGTAACATAGCTTTCATTTCAGGATTACCTTCTAGCATAACTTCTCGTATTTCTCTAAGACGTTTACCTAGAAAAGGCACACGATTCATTATAAGAGATAAAGGTGTTCTTTGATATCCTCTAATAAACAAGTTTGTAGGTGTACGTATAAATGGTATAAACATTCCTAAAAAAGGGTGTTTACCTATAAGTATCTGCAAGTTTCTAGGAAACGTACCTCTAGCAAGATCTTCGGTAAAGGTTATTTGACGTACAGCTTGTAAGGATGCTTCATTTAGAGCTTTACCTGTGTTAGGATCAAAAGCACTATCAATTTGATTATCTATAAACTTACGTAGTTCTTTACCTCGTAGTCCTTGTTCTACTCCAGCGATTGATGCTTCAGAGTATAACTTTGATCTGTACCCAAGTTGTTTAAAGAACTCATCCTCTGATCCTAGTAATCGTAATGACATACGACTTACTTTACCAAGAAAGTTAATACTAGTTCCTGCTACAGTATCACTACGCATTCCCATCTTCTCAGCAGTAATCATGTGTCTAGGCAATCCGTCAATCTTAGTCGCCAAGGGATCAAGAAAGTTCTGTTCGTGATATAAAGATCTACGTGCCATTTTAAGAGCAGGAAGAAACTCACTGACCATTCCTTTGTAATGAGCCATTAACTGCCTAAAACTAGCTTTTTCACCAGGAGTTATTAAGTTACCGACATAGCGTTCCATAGGGTATATTACATTTTCACTTATACCAGATAGAATGTTAGTAACATTAGTCTTTACATTTGCTAGGATAGATCCTCTAAATACTTCTCCTGTTACATCAAAGAATCCTGTTTTGCGGTAGTTGTATGCTTCTTTAAGAAACTTGCTAGGATCTTTGTCAAATACTGTAAGACGTTCTGCAATAGCCTGTGCATTACCAGAAAGACCTTCATCCTTTAACATCTTCTGTAGTTTAAAAGGATCTCCTCCTGCTTCACCAATACGTATTCTACCTGCACTGACAGCACGAGCCGTACCAGTAATACCTGTTTTAAGATTATCTACAAGTTCCATCCATTGACTCAGATTGTTCATAAATTGAGCTTCGACTTCTGGACTTGTTGTGTGAGTAAGAGACTCTGCTTGTTTAGTAAGAGAACGTCTAAAGTTCTCAACCATAAGTTTGAGTGCTATAATGCTTTCATCAATCTTACCAGTATCTTTAGCTACTGCTTGGGCAAACTCTACTACTTGTCCTGGGTTGACTACACCTGATAACATATTGTTGGTAGTAGCCATAGCTTCTTCTGCGGTAGTACTCAAGGCTTTTCTTGATCTACCTACAATTTTAGGAACTTCTTCTTTTAGTTTCTCAATAGTGCTTGCAGTAGTTTCAGAGTCAAACTTTGTAGTGTTAAAAAAGTTATCGTTTGGAGGTATACTTTCAGGATTCTTAAAGAACTCTTTCATTGTTGTAAGTTCTTTAGTACTAAAAGTAGTACTTTCTTCTACTTTAGGTTTAGCTTTAGTTTTCTTTGCTTTTTCAGTAACTTCGGTTATTTCAACAATGGAGTCTTCGTTTATTTTATTTATCTGCTCTGGAGTAGCACCTTCAGCTACAGCTTTGTTTAATCTCCACTCTCTGCGTAAAACATACGTAAGAGGTTTAGCTATAAGTTTAAACAAACCAAAAGTAGCCGCATCAAGTCCTATAGACTCTATAGCAGATAGTACTCGTTCTTCTGTAATACTGTTTTCTGAATCGGATCTAAGGAGATCAGTAATCGGATTTTGAAGAGTAGGGTAGTCATCGAGAATATTAGATAGTCGTGCTTCATAAGGTTCAAGACCAATAGCGGATGCTATGGCCCCAGGAGCAAGAAATCTACCAGTACGTGCTAACTTAGTAGTTCCTTGAAATACATTACCAACTTTTAGTAACTTACCTGCTCCCACAATACTACCAAGGAGACTACCAGCATCTCTAACAAATTGTCCTGCGGTAGTTTTAGGTTGAGCTACTTCTGGTAAATCATAGTTAAATATAGTTTTAAGAGTTTCATTAGGAGTAATACTAACATCAGGATCAATAGTGCTTATACCAGACTGTAAAGCACCATAACCAAACTCTCCAATACCTTGAGCTAGGTCAATCCAATCATCAAGAAAATCTTGACCTCCTGCAACAAGTCCAACACCGAGATCTTCTAGTTGACTAGGTTGATCAGGATCTTCTTCTTGTTCTTCTACTTCTTCAGAAGAACTACTAGTTCCTCTTATTACTTGTAATAATGCTGGATTTATAGTATCTTCATCCAAAGCGTTATTAGCTAAATAGAGTTCATCTAGCTTCATAGTTTATTCATCGTAATTAATTTTTAAAGAATCATCTACAATTTCAGGATTTTCTGAATCTTTTGTTACGTTTAAATAAGTTCTAATATTTACCCAGCGTTCTAACCAATCGCTTATATTAGCATAACCTTGTTTTTTAAAAAAATCTTTATTTTGTAACCAAAAGGCTCCTAATTTTGTATCGTCTATTTCTCTTGTATAGGGATCAATAATATTAATTTCAAAATATTCTTCAACACTGTTTGCTATATCTTGAGTTACTTTTTGAAGTTGTTCTGTAGCAGATAATTCTTTAGGAAATTCTTTGTTAAATCTTTGTCGTAATAAAAGATCTGTTTGATTAGCACTAGCTTGTTCTTCTTTTGCACTTATAGGATTGACTATATTAGTCATAGTCCATTGACGAATACGTTCAAAAAAATCGGAGTATTCTTCGTCTGATTTTTTAGGAAACTTAGTCCAATAATCAACAAGTCTTGAAATTTCTTTGTTATACTGTTCTTCACCATCTGGTGATCCAAAAGATAACTGACCATTAGCATCAATACTAAATCCTAATTTATTATCAGGATCTACAGCTTTTGCTATCATACGTCTAATAGAACTAAACTCAGAACTGTAGAGTCCACCCTTTTCTTTATAGTTTAAAGTGTTCTCTGCTTCTTGTTTATAGAAACTAGCATTAGGTAGTTTATCAAAGAGCACTCCTTCTTTTAAGGCAAATCGTTGAACTTCTCGTAGAGCAATATCAGGATTATCTAAATTATCTACCCATACTTGATTCAGTTCTGTTATTTGTTCGTTGTTAGGAATACCTTCAGTATCACCTACGTTCTTTAAGAAAGATTCAATGGTTGAGCTTAATCCTCTGTTTCCATCTAGTATAGCTCTTTGCACATACTTTTCTATTAATTTAGGTAACTGTATTTGATATTGATCTTCAGGTATTTGTTTAAGTTCGTTAGACAAGTCGATAAATAGTTGATCCTCTTTTTGTAATTTTAATCGACTTAGTGATTTATCCTCAAGATTAAATCTACGAGTTACTGTAGTATATATACGATTGTTACCTGACTCAATAGCTTTATTAGCATACTCTGTATTACGTCCACGGTCAAACGAATTTATTAAACCTTGAAGTAACGCAGGTTTTTCATAGTCTTCTCCTAACTCTTCTAGTATGTCAATCATACTTTGATTAGCAGTTTTAGGATTTATACCATGCAACTGATATCGTACATCAGGTTCTGAATTAACATACTCATATAACTCATGAGCAATCATTAAAGGACTAGAATTTAGTGCTTGACCAAAATTGTTTAAGTCGGTTTGTAAATTTTCTTTAGTTACCTCAAAGTCAGCAAACTCGTATTTATCTAAAAAACTACTTGCTTGTTCTTGTATTCGTGTACCGTTAAACAAAGGATCTTCTAGTATTCTTTTAGAAAAACCTACTAAAGTTCTATGATCTTCAGATCCAATACTTAGTTGTTTAGATTGTGACTGTAGAGCACCAGCGACTTTACCTAAGTTATCTGTACCTAGAACAGGATCATCATGTACTTCTTTTAGTGAGCCTGTAGGATTTTGATAGAAATAGTTGTTCATCCAGTTGAGAAACTTGTAGTCCTTAAAGTAACCATTGACTTGGCCCTTCATGTCCTGTTGCATATTGAGCACTGCATTGTACTCATAGTCTCTTGCTTGTTTCTCTTGATGACGTTGCTGTAGTTGATTAATGATTGCATTCTGTCTAGGCAACAACTCTTCAGCAATAAGATCTGGAGCCATACCATCAACAAACTTACGATTAAAGTCTGCTCGATAGTTTTGCATCCAACGAGAAAACGCATCAGGAGAAGGATCGTTATACTCCTTTGACTTACGCCAATCTAGCAATGCGTTCTCACCAAATCTTCTACTTTCTACTCTTAGTAAACCTCGGTCTACCCCTTCTACATAGGCTTCACTTTCTTCACCATTGAGAACACCAGTAACGACACCATCACGTAGTTTCTTTAAAGTGTCATCACTAGCTTTAGATACTCTAAATATACCTTTGTTTATTTCTTCTTCTCTGTACTCTTTATGAAGTTTAGCAGAGAGTGGTACACCAGCTTCTACTAGATTATCTATAGCTTTAGAAAACTGTTCTGATTGACTTGTGATAATACCACGTTCTGGACTACCTCCTGTAAAAGCTCTTGGGACAGCAGTACGTATAACATCTTGTCGTGATAAGTTTCGTATTCGTGGAGTCTCTGCCATGTTAGCTCAATGTTGAAATACGTTGTTGACCTGATAGTTGACTATCATCAATATAATAATCATCAACTCCTTGAACTAAAGTTCTACTTTGTTTAGGTTTATACCCTGCTTGTTTAGCTGTAGCATAGCCTTGAGCACTAGCGGCCCCTATGTTAATTAACTGAGAGGTTATACTCGGTCCCTCTGCTTTTGCCATAGACTCAATACCTATTTGAGCTTGTGTTTGTGCATCTTTAGCTTCAAACCCAAGATTAGTTAGAGTGTTCTGTAAGTTCCTAGTAGTTGTACCAAATGTACTTTCTAAACGTGAAAGATTTTGCAAACCTTGTCTATTAACTCCCAACATAAGGCTACCTAGTTCTCCTGTACCTTCACCAGTTAAAGTCTGTATCTGACCTCTAGCTTCAATTAGTTGTTTCTTTTGGTCTAACTTAGCATCAGCATACTTTTCTGCTTCTACATTTGCAGCTTCACCTACACGTTTTCTTTGTTCAGCTATACGTAAGATCTGATCTTGATAAACTTTTTCTCTAAGTTCAGCATTACGTTTATACATTTTATTTTGTTTTTCAGCCTGTTCATTCTGAGCTTGAGCAGACATATAGGCTTGAGCTATGAAGACTGCGGCATAAGCGGCTGGGTGGCACATATTTTTACAAATTCATAAAAAGGTTTTTTACCTACACCATAGTCAGGTATAAGTCTTATAAAGTGAAATCCTAAGAATTTTAACCATTTAATAGAAGGTCGATTACCAATGTGTACGTAGTTATAGAGTAAATAATAATCTTGTGATATACTATTTACCCACTTCTTAGACTCTCGTATAAAAGTTCTCTGTATGTCAAATATAGAGTCTGATGCTAATAACCAAGGGATACCCCTCTGTTTGTCTTCAGGATCGACACCAACGCCAAACATACCAATAACAGTATCTTTGTATATAATACTATTACATTCCTGTCTCGACAGTTCTAGTGCTGTTAATAAGGCTTTTTCATTTGACAATCCTACAGAGTAACTTACTTCTAAACTATCTTGGTGTCGAAGATTAGGAGCAAGTATAAAACAATCTTCTTCTTTACTGGGCCGATAATACGGCTTTGTCATACTCGATTAGATCTTAGTATCATATATCCTTCCCATTCTGCTGATTGAAATACGCAAGGAAGATGCGTGTCATTTTCTAGTTCTATTTTGACTTGACTAGATCTTGCTAGTACTGGTACTTTAAATGTACCTTCTTGTAATGCTTGTTCACCTATAGTAGTAACTCCAACTGTTGAACCAGAGAATACTTTAGTTCTTGGTGCTCGGCCTTTGGTATCAGTAGAGCTAGACTGTATAGGCTTTGGTGATACTTTTACTTTAAAGAAACCTGTTTTGTTAAAGTTAAGGTTTATATTACGTAGTTGTAATCGTGCTGTATTTGCAGGTGAATCGTTTACCTTCATTACCTGTTCAGATACTTCGTATTTAAAGGTATAAGGAATACCAGCAAATACACGCATAGTGCTATTAGGACCACCTTTAATTGCTTGCCAACGTGCTGTACCATTTTGTAATATCTGTGATAAGAGTGTAGAACTTATGTCAGTACCAAGTATTTCTCCTGTTTCTGCAACATAGATAATGCCACTTGCAGGAGGATCATTTGGAAATGCGTCTGCTATAGATCCGTATAATGGTAACAAAGAGTCAGCATCTGCTGTACTACCTGTTCCTGACCCATGTTTTAAAAGTATTCTACGGTCTAGTAATACAGGTTGTCCGTTACGCATTACTAAAGATGCAGGGTCAGTAGAAAGGTCTATACGTTCTAAACTTATTTTGTTACTACGGTTTATCAAAGCATACAGTTGTGAGCCTAAAAATGTGGTTGCCACTACATTACCATCAGACTTCCATACTGACCATGAACTTTGTACTTTTTGACGATCCTGCCAGTAATACCTATAGACGTATATATTTTTTCTTTCTTTGTTTGACAATGCGACAATCATTTCTTCGTTAGAAGATGAAGCCATTTGTCGTATTTTACCAGGGATAAACTGAGGTACATGAGCAGTAACTTCAATAGCATCGTTTTGCTCTGAGTTCTCTACAACAAAGTATTCTCGTAATCCTGAGAACTCTCCACGTTTAAATGGAAAGAATATATATTTACCTGCTGGTACTGGTTTAGCATCAGTAGATGTTTCAAACTGAGTAGATACATCAATAGTAACTGATTTGGCACTAAGAGTTTCTCTAGCACCTACAGTAAACTGTTGCAAGTCACTGAATAAAATTAACTGTTCTTGAAAAGGTATAGCGTGTTGTAATATAGAAACTTGGTTATTACTTACAGCTACATCAATAGGATTACTATCAGAATCAGCTATGACTGTACTTTTAAAAAAGTTATTGTAATCTCCTGCTTGAGAAAATATTACATTTTCATCACTGATAAATCCTAGTCTATTACGATGAAAGAATACATCACGTATTGTGTATGCACCACTTGAATATACAGTAGGATCGTATATAGCAAAAGATGGAAATGGGTTTGTATTGTCATCTCCTGCTTTACGTTCTGAATAAGTTGCTGTAGTAAAATCAAAATATACTAGATCATTAGCACTAGCATCTAATCCATAATAAGTACCACTAGTATAAAAGTTACGTACCAATTGATGTGGCATCGTGGTAGCATCTAGTTTGTTTCTACGGTCATTAGGATCGTCATTAGGAAACTTAGGTTGTGGTATTTCTTTCCATACACCATCTTGATAATTTACATAGTAATCATCTTGATTTTCATTTTTGTTTCCTTGTATTGTAGCAGTAACACTTTCTCCTGTAAAAGTAGATACTTCATTATATGACTCTGGTATACTAGGAGGTAATGCGGCAAAACTTCTACTACCTTCATGAGCAGCTATAGCACTAATAAATGCACCACCTTGTCCATCATCTACCTCTACACTAAAAGGTTGTGTAGGATTGTATATATGGATAACTGAAGTTGTACCTTTTTTGCCTGATGCTACAGTTGTTCCTGTGTTTAATTTATCTTCTGTTTCGTAACGAACTACAAAATTATTTGTTCCATGTAATGCTTGTAAACCTACAGTACCATCACTTCCAATCTGTGCGTTAGTATCAAAGTTTATAATTTGATTTTTAGTAGTACCTTTTTTTACTACTTCTGCATTTGATGGGTTAAAACCTGCAACTGCTGGAGGATTACTAGTATCTACTTCAGGAATACCTTCAATTAAAGGAGACACATGATATAATGCTTGTGCTACATTAATAGCATGAGTAGTTGCTTGATTATTAAGTTGAGCACTTACTGTAGGACTACTACCAGTACCATGTTTACCACTAGCTTGTCTTACAGTACCATCAGGTAATTCATAAGATGCTCTAAAAATGCGATTATAATCTGTACTTGTTGTACTGCTATCATGATAATACACATTAACAGAAAACTTCATACCATAGTCAGCACCCTTAACGTAGATCATAGCTTCATATGGTCTAGTTAAAGTAGTAGTACTACTGTTTACCTTAATAGGGTACTGTTTGTTTGCTATGTATGTAAAGTCTGCAATAGTAGTAGCCGCAATATCAGTACTAGCAAAGGTTAATCCTGCAAGTACTCCTGAATTAAATTTAAGATAATTTACATCAGTAGAAGTAGTA
>VTLG01000376.1_pt1 | contig 11724 bp, 18 predicted proteins | sample 4694571 | NCBI WGS metagenome assembly VTLG01 (sample SAMN12604809, study PRJNA352737) | marine metagenome | biome: ENVO:00000447; feature: ENVO:00000209|ENVO:00000569|ENVO:01000036; material: ENVO:00002151; isolation source: viral sequences binned using virsorter ... | reverse complement strand
CAACTGATTTGTCTTCTTCTTGCATAGTTCCTCCTATGATTGTTAAAATTCGTGGAATATATCTTCAGGGTTTTCCACGGTCGCTAAAACTTCATCGTCGTTTAGAAGTCTTATCTCACCCCCATCTATTTTAATTCGTGATCCTGCATATCTTGCAAAGATAATCCAATCACCTTTTTTACACCATGGACCTTCTGGGTATCTTTCTTTATCATAGCAATGTGGGCCCATAGCTAAAACTAAACCACAAGTCGATGCTACTTGTGATCGTTCTACTGTTTCATCTGCTAATATTAGACCACCTTTAGTTTTTTCTTTTTGTTTAAAAGGTAAAACTAATATTCTCCAACCTGTTGGATTAGGTAGTTTTGATGATTCGTCTATTTCTTTTTTAACACCAATTAATTCTTTATTTGGTAGTATCACCTTTTTGTCGGATACTGATGACTGTTCCTTTTTCATTTTGCTCCTTTTTATTTAGCAGGGTGGATATTTCCTGTAACAAACTCTCGTAAGTTCTTATCTGACCTAACATATACTGGTATCTTTCCATACTGTCAACACCTCCTCTGGCCATTAATTCTTTTACGTCGCTTTGTCTTTCTTTTAATATTTTTATAAAGTGTTCAAACAATGATACTTGGTCCATTACTCAAACTCCTTTAATACTTGTAACTTCTCTTCAGCAGTAGCTATCTTTTCAATCAACTTATCGACTTCATCAACATGTTGAGGATGTTCACCAATACCTACAGAGTTTTCAAAGTATATCTTAATTGTAGCATCAGCCTCAGCTATCTGAGCCTCATACCTTTTTTCTAGTGCTTCTATTAGTGCCTTTTTCATTTCTTCTTATGGCCTCCTTACCTTTCTTAAAAATTGCAGCGACTTGTGTTTTACCCATAACCTTGGCACGCTGTTCTCCAACGGTTAAAATTTGTATTTTCCTTGCAAACGGTTTAGATATCTTTTTAACTTTTGCAACAGTCTTACGAGCGTCAGTAGGAGTCGCAAACTTAATACCAACAGTATCTTTAGGATTCTCATCGGTGTATAACCTCCTACCAGAACCTTTTGGTTTTTTACCTGTACCTATTTTGGGATCAGCCATTTAACATTTCCATCTTCTACGAGCCTGTCTTAGTCTTGAATTAGGATCTTTCGCAGCCTTTGGAAACTTTTTCATTTGTCCTGCACTTCTAGCACAATATGATTTACGTCGTTTAGCAGCTTTAGATCCTGGTTTGACTTTGCCAGTGACCGCTGTTTTTAATTTAGAACCGGGATTCATTCTTCTATAAGCTTTGACACCGGCTCGTGTCATGCCCGCGCCCGACTTAGTCGAACGAAAATTCTTTTTATTTCTGGCAGGCATGTTATCTTGTTTTCTCAAACTAAACCTCCCATACTCATTTTTTTTCTTTTAGCAAATGTTGGAACATTAGTTGGTTTACCACCAACACCCTGTGCTTTACTTCTCTTTCTTGCAACAGCAGAACGCCTTTGCGATTCTGTCATTCGGTTTGCTTTTGCAGCAGGCACGCATTTGGGGTATTTTCTTTTTGATCCACTTGCAGATTTTCTTCCACATTTTTTAAAACCCCCACCTTTTTTCTTGGCACCAATATCTACCCAGTCTTGCTTGAACCATTCTTTTAAACCAGCCATTAGTAGACCTTAGTTTTTTTCCTTCTATTAGACATGACGGCACCGCATCCTTTTGCAACTTTACCACCTGAACCATATCCAGGTCTCATCATACCGCCCATAGCAGCTGGTTTACGTCCTTTAAAATCTTTTCTTTTTACTCCAGAAGGATCTTTAATTTTACCTGCACAAATTTTACTAGCGTATGCATTCGCATATGCACTGGGATACACATCAAATTTTCTTTTTGCTGCAGCTTTACCTCTAGGGCATAATTTAGTCATTATTTTTTTCTCGCTGTTTGTTTTGCTCTTGCAAAATCAGATGCTTTGGGTGCACCCTTTGCACCCTTCTTTCGCATTTTACCTCCACGCTTTCTTTTAGCGTGAATGTTTGCATATAAACCGGGTCTAGCCATTACTTGACTTTACCGCCGTTTTTCATATAGCCCATTTTGTTTCTAACTTTTTTGGGCAATTTTTTAAGACCTTTTTGATTTGGTTTAACAGGTTTTAAAGCCTTTCCACCTTTCTTCATCATTGGTCTTTTCATCATTGTTCCAGGCATATTATCCTCTCCTTGCTTTTCCAAATCCTTTGATTTGAATTCCTATTTTCTTTTTACGTTTTGCAACTTTTTCTCCAGTCTTAACAACCTTACCACCATCTTTCATCATCTCTACGTTTTGAAACATAGGATCATTAGCCATGTCTTGTGCCGTCATCATTTTTGGTTTAATGAAATTAGGTTGTGGTGAGTATGGACCAAAATCTCTTCCATCTACACGAGAAACCGGTAGATCTAATTCTACATTTGCCTGATTTCGTCTTCTTCTTCCTAGTGCAGCTGCACCTAAACCAGCGATAGCTAGTGGGGCTACTGTTTTAAGAAGTTTTTTTAATCTACTTTTCTTCTTTGACATTATTTTTTACCTCCATTTCGGAATATTTGTGTACCTTTTATACCATATATGCTCGCAACTACAAGTATCCAAAGATTTGTGAACCATGACGGGAGCTGTGAGAACATCTCGAAGAACAATTTTACCTTGTCCATTGCAGTTGGGTCGTCAGATACGACTGCCCAAGCGAGCACCGCCACAGGGGTGCTTAAAATTATCAAAACTGCCTCGTCTTTCCAGTCCGATTGTCTCGCTTCTAGTAATTTTCCTTGGTAAGCTTCCTCACCTCGGGCTTGTTTTTCGGCATGTAGCAATTGTGCGTCCGACATTGCCATTTTTGCCTTCTGTTTGTTAGCATAAATCTTACTTCCTGCAGAAACTGCTAATTTTATTGCTTGAAACCACATAATTTTTACCTTTTACCTCTAATTATCGCCACATTACCAACTGGTTTATCCATTTTTGGTGCTGACGGGATTGTTTTACTTAAAATTGTCTTCTCAATTGAAGTATTTGCTCTTAATTTTGCTAATTCTTCGTTTTGATCCAACTTATCTTCGTTATTTTCTTGTGCCATCATGGCTTTCATCTTATCAAGATTCAATCTAGCCTCTGCATCTTGTGCTTTTCTATCATCATTCATTGCTCTTAGGTCTAATTCTCTTGCTTTTAGTTTAGCAATCGGATCATTTCCTAATTGACCCATGATTTGGTTCTCTTCTTCCTTAAATTCTTGAGTCATATCTGCAATTAGTTTTGCTTTTCTAGCTTCCAACGATAATGTTAACGTTAAAATTTGTTGTTGTGTGTTAGGATCTTGTTGCAACATTGGATTTTGTTGTACTGCCATTTGTAATTGTTGTAATTGTTGTAGCTCTTGCATAAATTCTATTTCAATTTGTTCTTGTGCCATGAAAGAAATATGTTCAAATATATTTTTTTCTAATGCACCAAGCACTGCAGGATTATTTCTAGCTAAACTTGTTGCCATAAAGTTTAAGTGAGTTGTAATATGTGATCTATGATCTTGACCTTTAAATGCTTGGAAAGGTTTACCACTCATTGCTAAAATATTTTCAGAAGCTGGGTCCATTGGCATGGGTTGTGCAGGTGGTGGTAATATTTGATCAATATTTTTTACACCAATTGCTTCGTACATATCTCTGTATGCTTCATACATGTTATGTATTTGTGGATTAGACATAGCAAGTTGTAGTTCTGTTTGAGCTAAACTAATTCTTTGAGATTGTGAAAAGATGTTTGGATCAGCTACAGGTATGATATCTACCTTGTCATCAAAGTCTGTTTGCTTAACCATTCTTTGTGCACCAACAACATCATAAGGGTATTCTGGCGGTAGATACTGAGAGAATACATCTGCTAATAATTTAAATTCATTTTTCATTGCAGCATACATTCTTTTGTGTATTGCTGACATAACTCTAGATCCTCTTTCAAGAAGAGCAATTGTTGTACCAACAGCTGCTTGTTGATTACCATCTCCAATCTGCATGTCTGCGATTGCTGCAAATCTTTGACCGGCACCAACTACAACACCCATCAATTGTAGTAGTGTTGCTGATGGTTCTTTAAACGGTAAAGGCATAAATGCATCTCTGATGTTACCACCTGGAGCATCTACATCTCTAAACTCACCTGGTTTTATTGCGGCAGCTTCATCTCTTAATCTTATACCTCTTTGTTTGAAACCTGCAGGTAGGTTTGAAAAAGTTCCTGCATCAATTAAAGATCTAAGTGTGGCTGTTGCAGTTTTAGATAAACCACCAATCATGTGTATTAATCCAAAACCATAGAAACCAAGACCAGGTAAAAATTTAAAGTGTACAAAGTAATCTATTTTTTTTCTAAGCGGATCTTCAGCTTTGTAGTTTCTTCTAATAGATAAAACTTCTTTACTACCTTGGTCTAATGTTACGATGTATGGTAGTTTAATTCCTGTTGCTTCACCTGTTTCCATATCTTTATCTTCAAAACCTTCAAGATCTAAATCAGTGTGAAACTCTAAAATTGTAAAATCACTTTCATCTTTTGTTTTTCTAATTCCTTCTACTTCTAATTCTTTTTTGTCAATTTCTGTATCTTGTGTGTATCCAGGTTGTATTTCTATATCTCTGTAAAAACCAGATACTTGTTTTTTTCTTAAATCATTTTCTGACATTTTTAATCTGTGCACAACTGCTTCTGCATCTTCAATAGATGTTGCAGTATATGGAACTATCAAATCGTCTGAAGGTATAAACTTAGAAACGGCTCTGTCCATCAGTTCATCGTAATAAACTTTTTTGAAAGCAGAGCCGCTAAGAGGGAGATAAAAAAGCATCTGATCGAACTCGGGTTCATACTCTTTCATCTTATTCATGAGCTGATAGTTCATGAAATTTTTTACTCTTGTAGCTTGGTCCTCTTTTTGTCTGTTAATAACACCCATGATCTGAGTGTGTACTGGACCTTTAGCTGGAAGTAATTCTTTGTAAGCTTGTGCTTGAAACTGCGTGACTGCTTCTCCTAACACTGGGTGTGTTACACCAGAAGCGCCATCGAATGGTTCTGTTCTATCTTCGTATTTAAATCCTAAAAGATCTAAACCTTTTACATAACTATCCTCCCACTCTTTACGAGAAGATTTATAATTCATATAATTAGTAAAAAGTTCTGAACCTAGTCTTCCTAAAATATCTTCAGGTAAAATATCTGCTAGATTATCAAAATGTGAATCTGTTCCTTCTTGATTAATTTTATTTGGTTCAAAGTTTACATCTACCGAACCATCTTCATTCTCTTGTATATCTACGCCTTCACCGCCTTGTGATTCTTCTACTTGTTCTTCTGCTAAAGCAACTTCTTCATCACTAGGCGTTGTTACGCTGTTTTCCACTACGTTTGGTAGTGCTTTGTCTATTGTTGACATTCTTTTTCTCCGAGTTCTTTACCACTATAATCTTTTTTCCAGGCACATTCAACCCTTGTGGATTAGGTCCGCTTTTTGGGGGTGGTCCCCCTCCTGGAATTAATTTTACCATATTAGTCCGTTAATTTATCATATGCCGTAAAACCTAAAGATAAAGCTAGTCCTGGTAAGCCAAATCTACTAGATACCGTTCTTAGTGTTCTTGGATTAATACCAAGTCTGAGGATTTTTGCAACTGTTGGATTTACTGATCTTGATGCAATTGTGCTTGCAGGACCAACAAATGCAGCACCTAAATAGTTTAATGGATCTGTTGCTATATCTACAGCAGAGTCTCCTTCTGACAATTGTCTAGATATATTCATTGCTTCCATAGGTAATAGTGCTGCTGGTGTACCTAATGCAGCTAAACCTCTTCCTAAAATTTTTGCACCTGTTTTTATATTACCAATAGGTTTTTCTTCCACACCTAAACCACGATTAAATTTCTTAACAGCTTTTAATGTTTTAGGTGTTGCTGCTGCTGTTACCGCTGCAGTCTCTGCACCAAGTATAGGTAGCTGATAATCTAATATAGAAGGCCTTGGCATTTCAGTTGTAATTGGATCTGTAAACATATCAACCAACATATTTCTTTGTTGGTTTTCATCTGATAGATAAGTTGTTGGATCGTCATTTCTAAATTCTTTTACGGCACCAATTGCGGCTCCTACTGCACCAGCAATACCAAATCTTTTTACGCCCGGTGATTTTAAAAAATTTGTTGCAAAAGTTTTTACTTTTTGCATACCTGAATTTGTTGCAGGTGCTTCTGAAAAAACTTGTGCTGCTTTAATAGGGTCTTTATTAATTGCAGCTGCACAGTCTCCAGGCAGTCCACCACGCGAAAGTAAACTACAATATTTTAATTGATCTTTTTTACCTAAACCTGAAACAGCTTTTCTTAAGTCATCTTTTGTAACTTCAAAAAAAGGTCTAGCCCCTTTAACATCTATAAAATATCCTTTATCCTTTGCAAACTTTCTTATGTCTAAACCTTTCTTAGCATATCTATCTAAATCTGCAGGATCATAAACACTTTCAACATCTGTACCTTCAACTAAAGAAGCAAGTCTAACTTGATCAGCAGCTTCTTGTCCAAATTTTTTTGCTATACCTGCTAATCTTTTTGGGTTTGTTTGTTCATTAAATAATCTTATTTTTCTTTGAAACTTGGCTGTATCATTTTTGTATTTATCTAAGTAAGATATTGCTTTTGATAAATCAGATTGTTGTCCTGCAATATATCTATTTAAATCTGATCTTGTTAAATCTACAAACGCAGAAAAAGGTGCTATGTTATTTCTATAGGCTCCTTTGACAGGTATGATTTCATTAATTGATGTACGATATTTTTTATCAATACCCATCTCATCAAATATTTTATTCATCTCCTCGGTGTATTTTGTTTTAAAACTTTTAAAACTTCCAACACCTTTTAGTTCTTTATCAACCTGTCTTAGCCCTTGTTCATAGACAGGTGCAGACCAAGGGTCTCTCTCTTTAAGGTTTGTTAAACTTTTAAATATAAATCTTGCCTTATCTTTGTCAGGTTTGACATCAACTCCCCTAATCTTATCACCATCATATGCTCTTGCTAATGTAGACATTGCATAAGACGCTTGATAAGGGGTTGCGCCTCCTAAAACTTTTATGGCATCTGCCCTACCTTTTTTAGTCCATAATAATGGGTTTCTACCATCAAGATAATTTTGAATAACTTTTGATTTTTTAAATTTGTTTACTCTGTCTATAGTTTCTTCCGAAGCAAAGTCCTTGTCCATAAAATCTCTATACTCTTTAATTTTATCTTTAAGACCTGTTTTGCTTATAAAAGTTTTTTGATTTGGTATTACCGTAAAAGGAAATATTCTATTAAATTCTTTACCTCTAGCAGTGTTTTTGAATGGTCCTCTTAAAGCTTTTACATTGGCCTCACCTATACCAGATTGTTTTGAAAATTCTTTTAATGTAATTGCATCTTTAGGAATTATATCTGCATCTCTTTTTATTTTGGCTAATGTTCCTAAAGCCGTATTTAATTGGTCATTTGTTAAATCTGCAATTTTTGTGTTGCTATGTATTTTAATATAATTATCTTTAAAAGTTTTGTTTTTATCAAAAGCTTCTCCAAGCTGTTTTACTTTATTTCCTCTTCCCTTTTTTAAAGGAGTAATATTTTTTATATTTAAAACATTTCGTACTAAATAACTCGCTCTTTTTATCGCTGCTTCTTCTGATTTTATTTTTTCTACTTTTTGTACTTCTTTTATAAATTCAGCGTTATCAAAATATTTTTGACCTTGGACTGTAAAAGTATTATTTTTAATCCACGCCTGAAGTTTTTCCATTACACCTCCAGGATGTCGGCAAGACCACCTTTCTTAAATCCAAGACCAACATCTAATCCTAATCTTAATTGTATGTCTTTGATTCCATCTGGATAGTCATCTGGGTTTTTTAAAACTTTATGTAACTGTTGAAAGTACATAGTTTTCTCTTTGCCTTTTAAAGTTTTGTCAGCCCCTAAATTTGCAAACAGTCTTGAGATATCTTTTGCTCCGATACCATATTTACGTAAAGCTTGATAACCTATCTGGCCACCTCTAACTAACATACCTGCCATGTACGGCACACGTCCGCCGTCTGCAAATTCAAAATCAGAAATATCAACAGACTCAGGATCAAAAAATCTATCTGTTATTGTTCTACCTTTTGCATCTTTGACACTAACCAATCTTTCAGCAAATAATCGTATATCATCTGGTCCATCAAGTTTTGCAACTGCTGCTGTAACTTTGGGTCCAAAGTATTTCTGTACTAATAACAATGGATCGCCCATTCCTCCGCCTCCACCTTCAACCATAAATTTAAAATCATCTGCTTCCATAATACTGGCTAAAGTTGGATTACCTGGTTCATCAGATAAATCTTTTACTCTATTTAAAAATTCTCTGGCGTTTGCTCTTACAACGGGTTGAGCTGCATCTGCAACGCCAGCGTTTAAATAAATTTTATCTACTAAATCATTTACGATTAGATTATTATTTTTAACACTCTTAATTGCCTCTAAACCAGAACCTGTTGGTAAAATAGTTTCTGCTGCATCAACACCCTCTGACTTTGCTAAATTTTTTATTGTCTCTTCTGCAGATGCAACTGGTGCTGCAATATCATCTGCGCCACCTCGCGAACCTGGAGGTGGTAAATCTACTTGTGATCTTAAAGACTCTAGACCTTCTTTATTTAAGCCCCTGGTCCCTGTTGCAAGATCCGTGATGTTTGCCGGAGGGGCAGGTGGATCATAGACAGTCTTCATCGTATTCATGTTTTTAATTAATTGATTTGCTTGAATATCGTTTAACTTACCTGAAGTTAAATAACCCATGGCAGATTCTAATTCTTCTACTGCTTTTGATTTTGATAACACGCCTAATGCATCAGGGTTGATGTCCATATCAACCATTAGTTCTGAAGATTTACCTTTACCTAAAAAGTTTACATTCGTTCGGGTACCGAGGATCTTGGAAACATTTCCTCCTAGACTTTGATAAAGTTTTAATGCTGTATCTATTAATGTTCTACTAGCCATAATATTCTACACGTTTTCTAGGAACTGGTTCATCTTGATAATCCTCTGGGTGTCGAATCAGTCCGCCTTGTCGTATTCTCATTAGTGCTTGTGTCATGGAGTCGACATAGTCATCGTGTTCTCCAAACGGAAACGCAGCACACTCTTCCACAACCTCTTGGGCAAAATGCTCATTCATAGGAGCCCAAACTTTGCCAGACTCAAAAAGTGGTGAAACTGAGTTTACTCTTGCATGTTTATCATTTCCTTTGCTCGGTGTAAAGTTAACAACTGGTATTCCCATACGTCTTAATTCAGCCGTCAAAGGTATCCCTGATGCCTTGGCCTCGATCAAAGTCATGTCAGGCCTCCACCACAGATACTCTTCATGTGCCACGCGTCGGAGCTCGGGGAACTCGTACCGGTCTTTAAATGCTGATAATAGTATAATATTATCTCCACTATCCTCTGTTTCAAAGACTCCCCACGTAGTTATAGCGCTATAGTCGGCAGATTCTTTTTTTAAAAAAGCTGTATCGTATGATTGAATTTTGTATTTTATTTGTGGTGGATCTTTGTGTTCCCAGTTTCTCCACCAGTCACGTTTGATAATAGCTCCTTCTTCAGCTGTTGGCTGCTGCATATACTGAGCATTCCAATTAGATACTGGAATTGAAGACTTGGTTTTAGTTAATTCTTCTTTGGTCCAATATTCTGGCCATACAGGTTTACCGCTTGGTAATATGGCTGGCAGTTCTACAACTTCCCATTGGTCAGAGTCATCTTCTCCCTGAGCCTTGATTAATTGTCCAGTAAGATCTTTTGTAGACCAACGTGTCATGACACAAACTATTTTACCACCTGGCTGCAAACGCTGACGTGGACCTGACGTGTACCAGTTCCAGGCTTTCTCAAAAGACTTACTATCTTTTTTAATATCTTGTTCTTTATGTGGATCGTCAATGATTAGAAGATCAGCACCACGACCCGTGATTGCTCCACCAACACCGGCTGCAAAATATTCACCACCTTGTTCTGTTTTCCATTTACCTGCTGCCTGACTATCTTCCATGAGTCTTGTATCAAAGACCTGTTGGTAATCTGAGTCGTCTACAAGATTTTTAGTCTTACGTCCAAAGTCGATAGCTAGATCGGCTGTGTGTGTTGCTTGAATTATTTTTAGTTTTGGATTTTTTCCAATCATCCATGCCGGGAGTAAGTATGAGGCAAACTCCGACTTTGTATGTCTTGGCGGCATGTTAATGATTAGACGTTTAATTTTCCCCTTAGCGAGGTCATTAAATTTTTTATTAATAATTCTATGATGAGAACCTTGTATAAAGTCTGGCCAAACGTATTGAACAAAAGAAAGAAAGTCTTGTTTGATATAGGGTTTAGCTTCTTCTAATTTATCAATCTTTTCATTCTCAAGGTATTCTTCGTATTGTTCGGGTGTTAGGTTTTCTTTAATGTCGTTCTCAGAAATTTTTTGTAAAATTTTTTCAGATTCCATATATTATAGCCTTTCTTCAAATGAAGTCCTTAACTGTCTAAATCTTACATATATGTACGACCTTGGGACCCCTTTGTCAACATCAGGGTGGGCCCGCCCTAGTTTCCAAGCAAAAAATCAACATGTTGTGGTACCTCTATTGGATTACACTATGCATAAATGACATATGTTGTTTTTGCATGGGATAGTGTAGGATTTGTGGCTCATACCCAAACCACAAACCCTACTGCGAGATAATCAGAAGGGCATTTCTGATTGTTCCTCTTTCACTTCATCAGTTAATACTAATGGTTTCTCAACCATTGAGAAATCAACTTCTTGTAAGTGATAGGAATATCGTTCTCTGTCCTCGTTCAAAGTATCAAGAGCCAACATAATTTTTAAAGCAGTAGTAATATCGTACTGCTTACCTTTATGGATTGAATACTTTGGAGTTCCCAAAAAGATTTCTTTTTCAATTATAAAAAACTTTTTGTTATTTATTTCTTTAGTCATTTTATATTACTCCGATTATAGTTAAAATTATGTAGCCATAAATTAATATGGCTACATTGATAAAAGCAACTTGCCAACTCATAGTTTTATACTCCAACTATCAGAGGCAGTTCTATATCCATCTTGGTCGATATCAAAATAAGTCATCAACATTCGACCAGATTTTGATACCCAATATCTGCACTTATCTGTCCATAATGCATTTCTTGTTATTGTCTTTTTATCACTTGCTGAATAGTAAGTGATAACAAAGGGTTTATTATTTATCATTTATTCTCGCTTTCTATAACTTAATGTTATGGGATAAATATAGTTTATCCCATAACGATTTTCAACAACTTAATTCAAGTTATCAGAATTATTTTGTTGTTGTTGCATATATGCAACACGTTCTGCTATCTTTTGTTCTCTAGTTTTTTCGGTATTTTTCATACCTTTTATTCTTTCAGCTAGATTTTTTGGATTGTAGATAATTAAACCACTTGAGTTAGTTCTAATTATCTCATGGTCTTTAACATCAAGCCCAAGTTCGTTTGCTAACTCAATGCCCTCATCAAGCCATTTATAACCTTTAAGCCCAAGTTTGATTTCTTTCATTTGTTTCAAAATGCTTTCAATCCATTTTGCAT
>VTLG01010774.1_pt1 | contig 11726 bp, 13 predicted proteins | sample 4694571 | NCBI WGS metagenome assembly VTLG01 (sample SAMN12604809, study PRJNA352737) | marine metagenome | biome: ENVO:00000447; feature: ENVO:00000209|ENVO:00000569|ENVO:01000036; material: ENVO:00002151; isolation source: viral sequences binned using virsorter ... | reverse complement strand
GCAAGAGATTTGCTAGGGCGATTGCAACTTGCTTACGAACATTTACCAAAATGGATGCAACAAGGCGTTCTCAACTGGAACAAAGGTTCAATCGAATTAGAAAACGGAAGTAAAATCGTAGCGGCGAGTACATCTTCTAGTGCTGTTCGTGGTAGTACCTTTAACATTATATTTTTAGATGAGTTCGCCTACGTGCCCAACAATATAGCAGAAGAATTTTTTAGTTCAGTTTATCCTACTATTTCATCTGGTCAATCATCAAAAGTTATGATCGTATCTACACCACATGGTATGAATATGTTTTACAAGATGTGGATGGATGCTGTCAATAAGAAAAATGATTATGTGCCTACCGAAGTACATTGGTCAGAGGTACCTGGTCGTGATGAAGAATGGAAAGAACAGACAATTAGAAATACAAGTATTGAGCAGTTTCAAACTGAATTTGAATGTGAGTTTCTAGGTAGTGTAGATACACTTATCAATCCAACTAAAATAAAAGCAATGGCAGTTGTAGACCCAAGAAGAAGTCCTATGGGTCTTGATGTTTATGAAATGCCAAAGAACAATCACATCTATACTTGTACGGTTGATGTATCAAGAGGATTGTCAAATGACTATTCAGCATTTTGTATCATAGATGTTACACAGGCACCTTATAAAGTTGTTGCAAAATATCGTAACAATGATATCAAACCAATTGTCTTTCCAAGTATTATACAGAAAGTAGCAACACATTACAACAAAGCATTTGTATTAATTGAAATAAATGATTTAGGTCAACAAGTAGCAGACGCCATGCAGTTTGAACTAGAATATGACAACATGATGATGGTCACACAAAGAGGCAGATCAGGTCAAGTATTAGGTGGAGGTTTCAGTGGTCGTGGTAATCAACTAGGTTTGAGAATGACAAAAGGCACGAAAAAAATCGGAACTTCTAATATGAAAAGTTTGATAGAAGGTAATAAGTTAATCATAAATGACTTCGATATTATTGCCGAACTATCTACTTTTATCTCACGTGGAAAATCTTTTGAAGCAGAACAAGGTGCTACAGATGATCTTGTAATGTGTCTAGTCATTTTTTCATGGTTGGCAAATCAAAGATATTTCAAAGAGTTGACAAACGTTGATGTGAGAGGTCAAATGTTTACAGATCAACAAAACGCAATCGAGGCAGACATGGCACCTTTTGGTTTTATCGACAATGGGTTAGATGATCCAGAGGGACAAGACGGTTATTTTGTTGACGCAGGTGAAGTATGGCGACCTGTTACTTATCGTAAAGGACAATAGTGTAGTTTTGACATACTATAAATATATGCAAAGGGTTATAACTAATAAACTTAATATTAAGGAGAACTAAATATGGCTTTTCAAGTATCACCAGGTGTTCTCGTTACTGAAAAGGATCTTACTAATGTAATTCCTGCCGTTTCTACAACTGCAGGTGGTATAGTAATAACAGCAGAAAAAGGACCAGTTGATGAGATTACAACAATTGGTAGTGAACAAGAATTAGTTGAAGTGTTTGGTAAACCAAATGCAAACAACTTTGAAGAATTTTTCTGTGCTGCTAACTTTTTAGGATACGGAAACAATCTGAAGGTAGTAAGACCAATCACAGGCATGGTAAATGCCGTGTCAACTGGTACTGCTGTCTTGATCAAGAATACGACACAATACCTTAATGATTATTATTCTGAAACTGGCGCTGGTCAAGTAACTAACATAGGTACTTGGGCTGCAAGAGAACCTGGTACATTAGGAAACAGTTTAAAAGTTTCTTTATGTCCTAACTCAACTGCTTTTGGACCACACTCACAAAGTGGTACTCTAACAAATGACGCTTCTGCTGCGATCGGAGATACAACGGTCACTATGGACGATGGATCTTTATTTCAAGTAGGCGACATACTAGAGTTTGGAGACGCAAGTGCTGTGCCTTCAGCTGACGGTGCACCTTCAGGATTTTATTATAAGGTAACTGCAATCAACACTCATGTTCTAACAATAGCAAGATTCAATACTGCAACTGGTCAAACAGAAACAGGTGGATTAAGACACGCTCTTGTTGACAACTGTAAAGTGTTAAGACATTGGGAGTACTATTTTCAATTTTCAGGACCACCAACAACAACTGATGATGTATCAGCTGCTGGCGGTTCAAATGACGAAATGCACATTGTCGTTATTGACGAAGATGGTTCAATCACAGGAACTGCAGGAGAAATTTTAGAAACATTTGAAGGCGTTTCACAGGCACATGATGCTAAAGACGCTTCAGGTAATTCAAACTACTATGCTGATGTAATTTACAGACAAAGTAAGTTTATTTATTGGATAGATCACATCTCTACTTTATCAGATGGTGCTAGTAAAACAGGCACGACTTTTGATAATACAGTGGGTGACGCTTTCGTAATATCTAACACTTCACTTACTGGTGGAACAGATGACTTTGTTGCTACTAATGCTGAGATTGCAACTGCATATGAAAAATTTAATGACACAGAAAACGTAGATATATCTTTACTAATTTGTGGTCCTTCACAGACAAGTGCTGACGCTACTGGCGATACAAAAGCAACTGCTGTTATGGATATTGCAAGTGCAAGAAAAGATTGTGTGGCATTTATTTCACCTGCGAGAGCAGATGTTGTTAATGTTTCAAACGCTGTTACACAAACACAAAACGTTGTGGCATTTGCTGATGGTTTACCATCAAGTTCATATGCTGTCATTGATAGTGGTTATAAACAAATGTACGATAGATACAATGATGTCTTTAGATTTGTACCATTAAATGGTGATATCGCAGGACTATGTGCAAGAACAGACAATATTGCTGATCCGTTCTTCTCACCTGCAGGATACAATCGTGGACAAATTAGAGGTGCAGTAAAACTTGCTTTCAATCCAACTCAAACACAAAGAGATGAATTGTATAAAGCAAGAGTTAATCCAGTAGTATCTTTCCCTGGTCAGGGAACTGTATTGTTTGGTGATAAAACTGCTCAATCAAAACCAAGTGCGTTTGATCGTATCAATGTACGAAGATTGTTTATCGTTTTAGAGAAAGCAATTGCTACTGCTGCTAAGTTCCAACTCTTTGAGTTCAATGATGAGTTCACAAGAGCACAATTTAGAAATCTAGTAGAACCTTTCCTTAGAGATATACAAGGTCGTAGAGGTATGACTGATTTTTCAGTAGTATGTGATGACTCAAATAACACAAGCGAAGTTATTGATAGAAACGAATTTAGGGCTGATATCTTTATCAAACCTGCTCGTTCTATTAACTTCATTCAACTTAACTTTATTGCTACAAGAACAGGCGTTGCCTTTTCAGAAGTAGCAGGCGCATAGGAGGGATAGAAAATGCCAAATATTAATGATTTTAAATCTCGACTAGCAGGCGGTGGTGCTCGTGCCAATCAGTTTAAGGTAACAATGCCTTTTCCTGGTTACGCAGCAGTTGGTGGAGAAACTTCAGACCTAGCATTTTTATGCCAAGGGGCATCTATACCGGGACAAAATATTACTAATATTGCTGTGCCGTTTAGAGGTCGTGTGTTAAATATCGCAGGTGATAGAACGTTTAATCCGTTTGCAATCACTGTATTAAACGATACTGATTTTAAAATATACAGAGCAATGGAAAGATGGATGAATGGTATAAACAACATGACAGATAACGAAGGGTTAACAAATCCTACTGATTATCAAGTTGATGTGTTTATTGATCATTTAGATAGAAATGGTGCAACTATTAAGTCTTATACTTTAAGAGGTGCATTTCCTACATCATTAGACGATATCGCATTGGCGTATGACACGAACAATGCTGTTGAAACTTTTGGTGTATCTTTCATTTATCAATACTTTGAAACAGACACTACTACATAATATAAACAAGTTATAAGGAAAATATAATATGGTACAATTACTTGGATTCCAAATAACAAGAGCAAATGATGATAAGGAGAAACCGGCGGAGGCCAAACAGGCCTTCACGGTTCCTTCTCCTGATGACGGTACAACTACTATATCTGCTGGCGGTTACTATGGACAATACTTGGACATGGAGGTCACTGCCAAGAATGATGTTGACCTAATAAAAAGATATAGAGAAGTCGCACAACATCCAGAGTGCGATATGGCGATTGAAGATATCATCAATGAGGTTATTGTTTCGGATGAAAGAGATACTTCGGTATCATTATCACTAGACAAACTACAAATTTCAGAAAACATCAAAACAAAAATTCGTGATGAGTTTGAAGAGGTTATGAAACTTCTTAACTTTGATGAAAAAGGTCACGACATATTTAAAAGATTTTATATAGATGGTCGTATATACTTTCATAAAGTTATAGACCCAAATAGTCCAAGAAAAGGACTTACAGAATTAAGATATATTGACCCACGAAAAATTAAAAAGGTTCGTGAGGTTACAAAGAAAAGAGATACAAAGGGTGCTAAAGGCATAGAGATTATAGAAAAAACTGCTGAGTGGTTTGTCTATAATGAAAAAGGTATGACAGGAGCAAATACTAATGCTGGTGTTAAGATTGCCTCAGACTCAATAACTTATGTAACATCTGGTATTATTGACCAAACTAAAAATATGGTTTTAGGTCATCTACATAAAGCAATCAAACCTGTCAATCAGTTAAGAATGATTGAGGATGCTGTTGTAATATACAGAATAGTTAGAGCACCTGAAAGAAGAATATTTTATGTTGACGTAGGTAACTTACCTAAAATAAAAGCAGAACAATATTTAAGAGATGTTATGGCAAGATACAGAAACAAACTTGTCTATGACGCTTCTACTGGTGAGATTAGAGATGATCGAAAACATATGTCTATGCTTGAAGATTTTTGGTTGCCTCGTAGAGAAGGTGCAAAAGGTACCGAAGTTTCTACACTTGCAGGTGGTCAAAATTTAGGTGAGATATCAGACGTAGTTTACTTTCAAAAGAAACTATACAAAGCATTAAATGTGCCAATCAGTAGAATGGAATCAGAAGCAGGTTTCAATCTAGGTCGTGCTGCAGAAATTAGTAGAGATGAATTAAAGTTTACTAAATTTGTTGCTAGATTAAGAAAAAGATTTACACAAATGTTCAATGACATACTTAAAACTCAACTAGTTTTAAAAGGTGTAATGACAATCGAAGATTGGACAAACATAAAAGAACATATACAATATTCTTTCTTGAAAGATGGATATTTTGCTGAACTTAAAAATGCAGAAATATTAAGAGAAAGAATTAATCTTGCTGAACAAATCAGTCCGTATGTCGGTAAATATTATTCAGTTGAGTATATTCGTAAAAATATTCTAAGGCAAACTGACGAAGATATTGCTGATATTGATAGACAGATTGCTGATGAAATTAAAACAGGAATTATTGCTGCACCTCAAGGTGAAAACATGGAAGCAGACAATGAAGATCCTGATGATGGTGTTCGAAAAGATGATGACCTTCCAGGATAAATATAAATATAGGAGATGAAAATGATTGAAGATGAAAATATAAAGGACGATAACGTTGAGGCAGTAGAAACTGAAACGCCAGAAGCGCCAGAGATTAATCATGTAAGTAATATGGTTAGTCAACTCGTTGATGGTGATAATGTTGCTGCTCAAGATTCTTTTAAAAATGCTTTAACTGATAAGATCGGTAGTGCGTTAGATGATAAAAGAAAAACCGTTGCGAATGATTGGTTAAATGCTACTGTTGGTAATGAAGAAGAAACAGAAACAGAAGAGCAAGAGGTAGAACAAGAAGATGAACCTGTCGTTTCACAAACTCAATAGAGAAATAAACGAGCGCAGGTATAGTGGTCCTGAAGGCACGATAGAGTATAAAAAACTATCACCTAAAATGAGGATTGCTATTCGTGATGTTTACAATATGATAAACAAAGCACCTGATCCTATTGTAGGTAAACTTGATGGTATCATCAAACAGGCGGCAAGAAAACACAATGTTAGTGTAGATGACATTGAAAGTTATTTTGATAACGAAGCAATAAAGTAAAGGAAATAAAAAATGGCAATTGCAACAAGAACACTAAAAGATACAACTTTAGAATCTAGTAGTGGTGCTCAAGGTGGTAAGGTTACTGTTCTAGTAAACATGGACGATAACACTACTGCTAACTCAAACATATTAGACGCAAGTGGTTTATCAGGTCATGCTAATGGTGCAAAACTAGATATCACTAGAGTATGGTGGCAGTTAGTACAAGGCACTGCTGATGACAATACAGGTCATGTACAGATACAATTTAAAGGTGCTTCATCTGACACAACAGCAATTCAACTTGCTGGTACAGGTCACTATGATGGTACTGCTGGTAAGATTACAAATAACGCAACTAATACAACAGCAACTTCAGGCGACCTAGAGTTAAGTGCTTTTGGTACATCTGGTAGTGTTATTATAGAGTTAAGAAAAGACGAAAACTTTACAGCGTAATTCTTATGACAATTAAGAATACATCGGTTGTTGATACGACTTCTAAATACATTGTTCAATCACAAGGTATTGGAAACGAAGAAGATCAAATAATCGTTGACGCTGAAAAACTTACAAGTGCAACTAACGAATCACTAGTGAGTTTAATAGAGTGTTATTTTATTATCAAGGGTGCTGGCACTGTGAAAATAAGTGCCAACAGTGAAGAAGATGATTTATCTTTAACTGGAAAAGGTAAGTATGGTTTACGACCTGATCAGTTAAAGTTTGGTAATGATAAACAACTAAAACTAACAACTGACTCAAACGTAGAGAGTTATTTGTTAGTAACAGAATTTAGGAGAAATAATTAATGGCTGATGTAGTAACAAGTCAAACAATAGTAGATACAGTTGGAACAAAAACTGTTATGAAGTTTACTAATATAAGTGATGGGTCAGGTGAAACACTTGTAACTAAAGTTGACGCTAGTGCTTTAACTTTTGTAACCGAGGACGCAAATAGAGTTCTTGCAAAAATATATTGGTCAGTAAATACTACAAATGGTAAATCAGGTGTAGAGATATTGTGGGCAGGTAGTGGTGATAGTGCTGCAAATGCAACAATAGGATTTTTCTCTGGTCGTGGTTTTCATGATTATTTTAAAGATGGTAATAGTATACCAAATAACTCAACACTGACAGCAAATACATCTCCTGCAGGAGACATTTTGTTTTCAACAAAAGGATTCGTAGCAGGTGATAACTATACGATTATTTTAGAAATAAGATAATGGCTAAAAAAGGTTATGATCGCTCAAGAGCAATTCTTGAAAGAATAGTAGGTACTAAATCAAAGGCAGATTTAGCAGAAAAGTTTAAAGAAGCATTTGCTGAAAAGTACGGACTAAAAAAAGAAGAAATAAAAAAAGGTATTGTAGATAAAGTTTACAATCAAAAAGAAAAGGTGGAGAAATGAAACTAATTACAGAAACAATTGAAGATGTCCAAATCTTGACCGAAGAAACTAACGGCAAGAAAGACTACAAAATTAAGGGTGTCTTTATGCAAGCGGATATCAAGAACCGTAATGGTAGAATTTATCCAGTTGAAACACTTGCAAAAGAAGTTAGAAGATACACAAAAGAATTTATAGAAAAGAAAAGAGCATTTGGCGAGTTAGGACATCCTGATGGACCAACTGTAAATCTCGAAAGAGTTTCACACATGATTACTAGTTTAAAACCAGAAGGTAAAAACTTTATTGGTGAAGCGAAAGTCATGGATACTCCTTACGGTAAGATAGTCAAAAATTTAATTGATGAAGGTGCTGTATTAGGTGTATCATCAAGAGGTATGGGTTCTATACAACAACAAGGTGGAAGAAATCTTGTTGGTAAGGATTTTTATCTTGCAACTGCTGCTGACATAGTAGCAGACCCATCGGCACCTGATGCTTTCGTAGAAGGTATAATGGAAGGTAAAGAATGGGTTTGGGATAACGGTGTGCTGAAAAGCGTAACTGTTGAACAATATAAATCAGAAATAGAGAAAGCAAAAAGAACAGAACTCGCTGAGAAGAAGTCTAAAATCTTTGCGGACTTTATGTCTAAACTTAAATAAACCTACGCAGCATAACCAAAAAGCGTAAGGTTTAAAATGGTTATTTGTATAAATAATTGTAACATTAAATTAATTAATTTAAAGGAGACCGAATGTCTGAAACTGAAATTAAGAAAGAAGAAGTTGTTTCTGAAGCAAACGGCGTTGTAAATAAAGACGCAGTTGCTGCTGAACCTTCTCCCTTAAAAAATGACGCTGAAGATTTGGGTAAGGCAGTTACTAAACCTAGTGACCCTGATGGCCAAACTGCAGCGAAAAAGGTAAAAAAGGTATCAGATCAGGTTAATAAAGACGCAAAGGATGCTTCGTTACCAAAAGATAACGCACCATCTGGCATGAAAGAAGAAGAAGCAGAAGTCGAAGGTGAAGAAGAAATCGCTGAAGATAAAGTTGATTCTGAAATCGAAATTGACCTTTCTGATGATGTTAAAGCATTAGTTTCAACTGACGCAGATTTATCCGAAGAATTTAAGGATAAAGCAGCGACTATTTTTGAAACTGCTGTTAGAACAAGAATCAAAGAACAGACAAAGATCCTTGAAGCACAGTTCGAAGAAAAACTTTCAACTGAAAAAGAAACAATGAAAGAAGCAATGGTCGAAAAAGTTGACTCATATCTAAACTACGTTGTTGAAGAATGGATGAAAGAAAACGAGTTAGCAGTTGAGAGAGGTATTCGTACCGAAATCGCTGAGGACTTTATTACTGGTTTAAAGGACCTTTTCAAAGAACATTATATTGATGTTCCAGAAGAAAAATATAACGTGCTTGATGACTTAACTAACCAAGTCAAAGATTTAGAATCAAAACTTAACGAGCAGATTGAAAAGAATGTAAATCTTGCTAAAGAAGTAAATGATTCTGAAAGAGTAAATCTTGTTGCTGAAGTTTCTGCTGATTTAGCAGATACAGAAAAAGAGAAGTTTGCTTCTATGGCTGAAAACGTTGAGTTTGAAAGCGCACCAAAGTTTAGAGAGAAGTTAGAAACTATTAAAGAATCTTACTTCCCTAAAACAAAGATCGAAGAAACAGCGTCAAAAGACGAGGTAGACTCGGTGGCGGCGAATGAACCTGTTGTAGAAGCAAGTTCAGATGCTATGGCTGCATATACTGCCGCTATTTCAAGAAACCTTAAGAAATTAAAAGCTTAGGGGTGATAACAATTAACTTAAATTAAATTAGGAGAGATAAAATGTATCTTACTGAAAATTTACAAGAAAAGTGGCAGCCAGTCCTAGAGCATCCAGATTTACCAAAAATCGAGGACTCTTACAAACGTGCTGTTACTACTGTGATCCTAGAGAACCAAGAGAGAGCAGTTAGAGAAGACCGAAGCTTTATGGCAGAGGCAGCTCCAGCTAACTCAATGGGTGCTTCAAGTTCAACAGCGTCTGACGGATCTGTTGACATCTTTGATCCAGTTTTAATATCATTAGTTAGAAGAGCAATGCCAAACCTTATCGCATATGATATCTGTGGCGTACAACCAATGACTGGTCCAACTGGACTTATCTTCGCTATGAAGTCAAGATTTGGTTCACAAGCAGGTGCAGAAGCATTATTCAACGAAGCAGACACAGACTTTTCTGCTAGAGATGCTGCTGGCGATACTGGTTCACCAGACGCTCAATCAGGTACTAACCCTGCAACATTAAACGACTCACCATCAGCTGGTACTTATACTACTGGTTCTGGTATGTCAACTGCACAAGCAGAAACACTTGGTGACGGATCAGATGAGTTCGCTGAAATGGCTTTCTCAATTGATAAAGTTACTGTAACTGCTAAATCACGTGCTCTAAAAGCAGAGTACACTATGGAACTTGCTCAAGACTTAAAAGCAATCCACGGTTTAGACGCAGAAACAGAATTAGCAAACATTCTATCAAGTGAAATACTTTCTGAAATCAATAGAGAAGTAGTAAGAACTATTTACTCACACGCAAAAGCGGGTGCTCAAGTAAATACAACTACTGCAGGTATCTTTGATTTAGATACAGACTCAAATGGTCGTTGGTCAGTTGAGAAGTTCAAAGGACTTATGTATCAACTAGAAAGAGATGCTAACGCAATCGCACAAAAAACTCGTAGAGGTAAAGGTAATTTAATTATCTGTTCTGCTGATGTAGCTTCTGCTCTTCAAATGGCAGGTGTATTAGATTACGCTCCAGCACTTTCATCTAACTTAAATGTTGATGATACTGGTAATACTTTTGCAGGTGTGCTTAACGGTAAGTTTAGAGTATATGTTGACCCATATGCTGCTAACGTATCTGCTAGTCAATACTACGTTGTAGGATATAAAGGAACTTCACCTTACGATTCTGGTTTATTCTACTGCCCATACGTTCCACTACAAATGGTGAGAGCAGTTGGTCAGAATAGTTTCCAACCAAAAATTGGTTTCAAAACTAGATACGGAATGGTTCAAAATCCTTTCGCAACATCTGCTGGTACAGGTGCTCTTGATAACTCAGGCGCAGTTGCAGCAAGTGCTCAAAACGAATATTACAGACGAGTAAAAGTTACAAACATTATGTAATTTTATTCTTTGTAAGAAGAATTAAAGGGGCGCTTCGGCGCCCTTTTTTTTGCTCTATTATTCATTATAAATAGTAGTATGACAGAAACAAATGTACAACTCAGGCAACCTGCAAAGTTAGACTATGCAAGTCCAATACAGTTTAGGTTTAAATGCACAAAACTACCAGAGGTAGAATTTACTTGTCAAACAGCAAATATTCCTGGCATATCTTTAGGTAGTGGCACACAACCTACATCACTTGTAGATGTGCCTATACCCGGTGATAAAATAAGTTATCAATCACTAGATATATCATTTCTTGTAGATGAAAATTTAAACAACTATAAAGAAATACACGATTGGTTATTAGGTCTAGGATTTCCTCAAAATCATACACAGTTTGCTGATTTGCAAGCAGCAGGTGCTGATAGATTTCCTGGTTCAACAAAAAGTTCTGCTGTAACTGGAACTTCTACACCAGTGCCACTTGCAGAAGGCGGCATTTATTCTGACGCAACACTCACTGTTTTGAATAGTAAGAATATTGCTAAAACCGAGATACGTTTTCAAAACTTATATCCAACTAGTCTTGGTAGTTTATCGTATAGTGTTCAAGCAACCGATGTGGATTACTTACAAGCATCGGTAAGTTTCAACTATATGTATTACGAAATAGTACAGATTTCTACTACTTAAGCCTTGACAAACACACCGAAAGGTGATATAATGAATAGATTATGACATTAGAAGAATTACAACAATTAGTTGATAAAGATTTTAAACTTGACGATACAGAATTAGATACTGAATCGGTTAAGATACCTTTATTACACAATAAATATTTACAACACTTTAATAAGTTTTCTTTACTACTAAAGAAAGCAGAACAAGATCACAAATCACTTACAAGAGAAAAATGGGAATACTATACAGGTAAAGCAGATCCTGACATTTACAAAGACAAACCTTTTGATCTTAAAGTATTAAAAGCAGATGTTCACATCTATATGGATTCTGATGATGAACTACAAAAGGCAGATCAAAAAGTAGCATATCTTAAACAAGTTGTAAACTATCTTGAACAAGTTTTAAGAAGTATAAACA
>VTLG01008695.1_pt1 | contig 11727 bp, 21 predicted proteins | sample 4694571 | NCBI WGS metagenome assembly VTLG01 (sample SAMN12604809, study PRJNA352737) | marine metagenome | biome: ENVO:00000447; feature: ENVO:00000209|ENVO:00000569|ENVO:01000036; material: ENVO:00002151; isolation source: viral sequences binned using virsorter ... | reverse complement strand
AGATCACAAGTGTTAAGCAAGCTATAGAAATAGCCGGAAGTTTAGGCAAGCCTTCAAAAATGCCATGCAGAACATGGAATATATCCGCTACACACTGCATAACCGGGGGCAAACTTACTAACGTTAAAAATAGTGTTTGTGAAGGATGCTACGCACTTAAGGGGCAATATATCCAATTTGCACATAGTTTTATACCGGCATCCGAAAAACGCATTAAAGCAATTGATAATCCGTTATGGGTTAAAGCTATGGCATTTTTGATCTTGAATGAATCACAAAAATCAATTAATGTTTTTCGTTGGTTTGATAGTGGAGATTTACAAAGTCGCAACCACTTAGAAAAAATTGCTCATATCGCCCGGTTAACACCTAACGTTAAGCATTGGTTGCCAACCCGGGAATATAAGATTGTAAATGATTACATGAGTAGAAACATAAAGCCGGATAATTTAAATATTCGGTTATCTGTTCATATGGTAGATGCTAAACCTATAGCCAATAAATGGGATTTGCCAACTAGTAACGTTATAACCAAAAAACCTGATTATAATACTTTCATTTGTAAAGCACCTGAACAGATAAACCCCAAAACACAAAAGAAAAATTTTTGCTTAGATTGCCGGGCATGCTGGTCACCAAAAATTAAAAACGTTAGCTATTGGAAGCATTAATAAATAAATAAAAACTTTAAAGGAGTTAATAATGGAAACATATATAGAAAACGAATCAAGAATCAAACTTGATGCAGTTCATTCAACATTGCAGGAAGTTCTTAATGGTAATGTGGATAAAGTATTGGTTGAAGAAAGTTTAGCAATCGTTGAGGACCTGAGAGACAAAGAAGATTCAAAACATATTGAACATAATCCAAGAAAAACAAGTTAATCACTCACGATTTAAGACCATTAAAAAACATTTTAGGTATCAAACTACCAAAAACAAAACTAATAGGCCTTAAATTTATATCTAATTTTAAATAAACCAATAAATCAGGTCCAACAAAACACCAGGAGAATTGCTTATAAAAAATAATCAGGCATTTAAACCTTATGAGAATAGCGGAGGAATACAGATTAAAACAATAACCAAATAAACAAACATACATAATAATAGGCTATACGCCCAGCCGGACTAATTAAAATCCGGTTGGGTTTTTTTTTACCCAATGAAAAACCAACATACAACCCACAAATTAATCAAAAACCATAAACGACAATTATTTAATCGTTTTATTTTCAATAGATATAAAACCGGGATTATTTATAACTACCTATTCAAATTTAGGATATCTAACACATTCATAGAACACGATTTAATTAATGGTGTAGTGGTTTACTACCCAACACCAAACAAAACGCCCGCTTTAATTTTCGATTTAATCAATATCAATAATTCCGGCGTTGATTTATCCGGAAATATTGAAACATCCAAACCGCCGGAAATATTCATCATTAATCCGCCGGAATTTTTGAACCGCTGCAAGATCGCCCTGGGCGGAATTTTTCAAATTGGGGGTGCTGCCTATGAATAATGATTAAGTTTCAGGTTCGTGCCTGAAGTTTAATTAACGTGCCTGAGTCCAGTTTAATTAATGTGCCTAAATAAAAAGGAGAAATAAATTGATGCTTAAATTTTTAAATACAAAAAATAAAAAGGATTTAGAAACATTTTACAAGATAAGTGGTGAATCAGAACCTGATGTACATTGGTGTCCTTTTCGATATGGAACATCTGATGATGGAAACATCAACCAACAATCATGTCCTGTGTACGAACCATACCTTGATGAAGAAGAACTTCCAGATGATGGTAGCGGACAAATTTGTGCCTTTACTCTAATTGGCGGTGGTTATTACGGCAATAATTGGGGTTGCGAATTACTGCCATATCCAAATGGTAACTGTACTTGTTCTGGATGTAGAGATGGAGAAATCAATTTTAATGATTATCAAGTAACCCAAGGAGAATTAAATTGAAACACACACATTACTGTATAAATCACAGATGTTATTCAAGGTACGAATGCAGAAAGCCGGACTGCTTTACTCAGCAGTACAAAGTTTGTTTTTCGTGCCTGAATTTTGGAATCAAATTAAATAAGGAGAAAGTGGCGTAATGGATAATTTATCTACCTGTATGATTTGCGATATAGACCTGACTGATAAGAGGCTGCTTGAGAGGGCAACTGATACTACTAATGTTGTAGTCGTGAACGATGCTGACTGTTTGGGGTATGAGGATAGCAATGACATGGTAAGTTTTGAAGAAAGTACAGAACCATATAGAGCAGTTTATTGTAACAATTGTTGGTCAGCTTTAGTCGTTTATTCATGGAAACTTAAAGACCAAAAAACTAAAAAGGAAGGTGCGTAATGAAAACAGATAATACACATGGAAATTTTTTGGTAGTTTATACCGAACATACAAATTACGATAGAAGTAAATGTTATGCCGATGATGTCTGCAATTCAGATAACTGCAATAACCCAACATTAAAGGATTATTTTTCAGCACATGAAAGTTATGAAGATGCTAAAGCAGAATATGATGATTTGCTAAGGCGAGACAATAACGAAAAAGACCCTTTTACTTTATGGAGTATTAGCATAACGGCAATGGTTGAATCTTCAGACTATACCCCTTGGAAAGGTATAGACCTAAATAAACTAGAGGAAGGTGCATAATGGATAATAACCAAGTAATACCTAAGAATGGGTTCTATACCCTAAAGATTGTGTCTAGGCTTACAGGGATCAAGAAAAGAACTTTAAAATCGTGGACTGATAACAAGAGTAACAATCCGCATAAAAGTCTGATTACTTACAGGGAAACACCTAACTCATTGATATTGACCCCTGTAAGCGAATGTGACCGGATTATAGAAGCTATTAAATCAGGAGATATTAAAGTACAAAGTTAGTCCTGCAATCAATATCAAATTAAAACCCCTTTAGAGACGATTCTAGAGGGGTTTTATCGTTACTTAGTCCTAGACCTTATCGGAGTTAGAAAACCTAAACGCATATTGTGCTTGATATCAATCCAGTAACTGTAGAGAACCGCTCTGCAATCCAGGTTGGAACAACACAGTCCGCCTAAGAGGTCAGTTTTAATATTGTGCCTGAACTTTGACCTGTTCTGTTTCGTATCAAATAAAAAACTCGTAAGGCGTTCAGTCTCTTGTTTTCCACAAGCTACGCATAAGCTGAATTTAGGGTTCTCAAACAAATTGTACTGGTAATAAAATGTCCTCTTAACTAAAGTCTCTGAATAGCTGAACTCATTACATTTTTTAATCGAGATACATTTAGGTCTATGGCAACATTCCAAAGGTAAAAACATTTCTAAAGCAAGAGGTTGGTCAGGTACTGATTTATCAATGTCCGGCAGAAGCTGATGAATCGTTTTAAGTTTCACCTTCGTGCCTCTCAGAGCATTTACCGTGCCGAAAACATCAGCAAGTTTGTAATCCATGCCTCTAGGGAGATCAAGTATCTTTTCCGTGCCTAGATCACCATTCATCGTAGTAATAATCATCATTTTCATCCATTGACCTTTTAATATAACGATGCCATGAAGGGTCTGCTTTTCTACAATTCTCGCATCTCCACCCTGCATTCTCACAGTATCCATCTTCAACTAAACATGGGCAAATCAATCCGCATTTACCCCGACACGGATGTCCGTCTTCGTTATATGGATGATTCATCTTCAGGACTCCTTTTAGTTATTGTGAATATAGTTTTATTACCTTCTTTTTTATCAACCCTGTAATGCCCCTCGATATATGAAAGCCGCCTACCTGAATCATCGACTATGATACCTCCATCTACAAACGCATCTATGTACGACTTGCAACTGGCCAGTAAGTTGTCTAGATCACGCCTTCGTCTGTCATTCGCAATAAACTCTATCTTTAGAATCGCATTCTCATAAGGTTGATCAGGTAAATCTACAGTCTTCAGCGTAAATTCCATTTCTTCTTTAGCATCAGCTTTTGCCTTAGCCAATGAATAATGATGCAGCCGCTGATTCGGGTTCAGCTTAGGGTTTGGCAGCTCAGGTATTTCAACTACTGTTTTCATCCAGGATTTCTTCTCTTATTCTTAGTATTAATTATCTATCAGAATATTAACTAAAGGATATTCTGATAGATAATAGTATTAATATTCTTTGTATTAGTATTAATATATATATAAGACACCGGGTCCTCGCTTTATTTTTGACTGTTTGTATCTGCTGACAGCTAGGCTCAGTCTATAGACACCAAACTTGTCTATCTGTCAGTATCTGTCAGCACCCTCTGACAGATAACTTTTAGAATGTTTTTGAATTACAGGCTTTATGTTTACATCTGTCATAAATGTCGCTAGGCTCATACATTGACCTGCTATTTATTTCGATGAGGATAGGCTTGTATTTCATCTTAGGTATGATTTCTCCCTCAATGACCTCACATATATATCCAGCTGCGTTGAAATCAACTTCCTCTTCGTTTTTATGAATGGTATAACTGTTTTTATTTATGTCTACGAGTCCTGGTGCATCATGAATAAGACACCACATCATATGGTCACGATCGTAAACAATCAATGGTTCTGGTTTTTTTCTAAAATGTTTCGGCTTTCTCCATTCTTGCCAGAACTCCTCCGATTCATCTCCAGTAAATTGTTTTTCTTCCGAAGAGGTTTCATTTAAAACATATCCATCTCCAATATGACTGCAATAATCATGTTCTGTTGAACCAATTATTGCTTTATCAAATATCGGGTCTAGCATTTTATCGCCCCACTTTAAAGTATGCCGATAATAGTCTCCGATATGAACATAACAAACTTCTTCTAGGTTTTTTGGATCATCAATTAAAGGGGGAGGATTGCGGTATCGCATGGAAAATTCGGTAAACATAATTTGTTGTATTTGTTCTTGCATTTCAACTCCTATATTTTTTATCTGTCAGCAGTCCCTGACAGTTAGAATTAGTTTATAGACTGGTAAATGTAGATTCATGTTTTTATCTGTCAGACCGCTCTGATTGATAGGGTTTGATTTTATAAATGAGTTCTCTGCCTACTTTTTCTGACTCGAATTTACCGTTCTTTGCCAGTTCTGTTGATACTGTTGAACGCCCTATTTTTGTAGCCTCTGCAATATCTTTTATACTGCTGCTCCCGGTCTTTCTAAGATGCTCCTCAATCACCTGGGTTGTGCTAGGATCAATCTGTTCAGCAAGTCCGGGCCATTCATTAAGGCTTGAGCGTGCTACATCTGACAGCCCATACTCGTTATAGGAGTACTCAAATACCTTGGTTGTTGGAAAGCTGATATCATTTGCCTTGGTACACTCAAGACCTACCCCGATTTTGTTTTCCTGTTTAGCTGAAATCAGTTTTATCAGTATGTCACTAGCTGCATCGAACATCATTGATCCATAAAGGTTCTCTCCGCTTCTGGGCATATGACCTAGACCAAGCCATGTCTCACACATATCGTTAAGAAGATTCATTAAATCGTTTGCCGGCTTATTCAATGTCAAATCGCCCACTCCGGTGCGAGATATGGAGTCAAGTACCAGAAGCTCTACGTTATTGTCCTTTACGCTGTCCTTAATAACTTCTTTTAGATCAAACAATGATTTACCACGAGCATTAAGCATAAGAAGAGGCCTTGATTCCTCAAATCCAAATATCTTATTTATTGTTCCAAGTCTTCGGGCTAGTGATTCTGCACTACGTTCAAGATTTACAAACAAAGTAGTTTTTGGTGCAGCAACATTAAAGAAAGTATTGTCACCACTATCAACAGAAAGGGCTGCCAACAAAGCTGTTGTTGATTTACCCTTACCCTGTTCTCCGAATAAAACAGTTCCGCCGCCTTTTAATATCAAACCTTCGCACAGCCAACTAGGTGGTGCAGGAGATAATCCTTTAACAAATGTAGGAGCTGATGCCTTGATCAGCTTAGGATATGAATTAGAGCAGAATAAATCTATCTCGTGCTGTAATATTTCCTTTGGAAGTTTACCTTTCTGACCCTCGGTAAAATGCTTGTAAGCTGCATTGGACAGTCTTATCCTGTCCTCATGTCTCATTATGTTACATTCAGAATAAACAAGCGGAATGTTATCAAGCTTGATCGAAAGAACCCCATGAAGGCCTGTCCTTTCATTTCTAAAATTAGTCAGGCTGTATGTTAATTCTTTATTATCAGTCAGAATCCTTGTGTACCAGGTACTATCGATATCAGTCTTAATTTCGTTCAGATTCATATAAAGATTGCAATGCGCTTCCTGTTGAGATTTCCCTTTGTGTTTTTATCAGATTAACAATGTAATCAAGTTTCTTGTTCATAGAGATATTGCTCTTGTTTATCTCTTTGTATTCCTCTAATAAGCTGTCTTTTAATACAAGCTCTTCAAACACCTTTGGATTAGCCTCACAGGCATCCTCAAATGCTTCAGCAGAGACAAACGGACTGCGCCTGTATTTTTCAAGTGTTTCTACATCCATAATTTGCCTCCTTTTAATCTCTTATATAGTTCAAGTGCGGCGATGAAAGCTTTGTAACTTTCAAATAAATCGACTTTGTGAATTTTGAAGTTCGGCTGATTTTTATCAAGCATCAGTACAAATCCGCCGTGAATGATGTCAGGGTAAGCACCTGCATATGCAGCTATCTGTAGAGCATAGGAGTCTGAAACAATACCGGAACTACTGGTCTTATAATCAATTATGTATAGACGATTGAAAGAATCCTTAAAGATTGCATCAGCAGTCCCTGCGTAACCGTTTTCTTTGTCATAGACAAGCCGTTCAGTCTCAACTATTTCCATTCCTGATTCCTGTTTCCACAGCTTCCACGAAGCCACCCCAATTTTGGTGTCTTCGTCAGTTTCTACGTTTTCGCCTTCGCCTAAACTAAGTTTTTCTATTTGGCTATGTATTTTTGTTCCGAGTTCCATTGCTTGTTTGCCAATTAAATTCGGAACCTTTTTAGCCTGCTTTATCATCTCATCAAGAACATCGATTCTTTTTAATTTGTCTTTTGGAAGATTTTTAACCAACAATTCAGTTTTCATTGCAGCTGCCAGTTCTTTTTTTTGCCAAGGACCAAGCCAAGGTTTGTCAATAACATTTAATATACTCGTAACGCTCGGTAGGTCTTTGCCGTCTATTGTGTAGAACCTGTCAGCCATTCAATGCTCCTTTATTTTGCAGTAGAAATTCATCTACTGTTGCAAGAACAGCAGCTTGAGTTATTTGAGAGATTGTTTTACCGTTTTTCTGTTTGGCGAAACTGTGAAAGATTTTAACTTTGTCATGAGTCCAATCTCCGCCTTCTTCTATTGAAGGTAAGTCAAGATGAACTAACACTTTGTTTTTGATCCATGTCATAAAAAAACATTTAGGGTCTTCATGTTTACGAAAATGTGTGTCGTTATCGTATATGCTTGGCATAAGTTCCCAATCAATACGATGTTCTTCGCAGGTTTGTAATCTCCAGTCTTCTTCATCAGAATTAACTGCTCTTGTGTCATTGACCACCCTTTGAGCAACAGGAGATGGTTCAGGTTCTATTACTTCTTCAGCTGCTATTTCACCTTGCTCATCAACTTCAACTTTGACAACAGGCTGAGGTGACACGTTTGCGATCGATTGCAATTCCGTCTCGTCTGTACTACCGAGGCCGCACATTTGGAGTATCAATCTACGCTGTGCTTTCGTTACAGCCTTCATGATGCTGTTACTTAACTGATCGCCGCTAAGTCCTTTAATTGGAGTTATGCCAACATTTTCAGCAATTACACGCCCATCTGCTGCTTTTTCATCAGCACGAGTTCCTCTCACAGTTACAATCCATACATCCTGGAAAGCTTCCTGTTTCACAATCTCAACAGAAATAGACTTTAATTCCTGGAGTGCTGAAGCGCATGATTTCGTAGCATATAAAACCAATTTCCCATTCATTTTGATAAATTCAAATGGACGTGTGAAAGGATCTAGCCCATACTGGTCGCACACTTGGTAATAAAAATTGACTCGTTGCTCACCACTTAACGATGATAAATCTGAGTTAAGTATTATTTTTTCTAATTCCTGAGATTTGTTATTTCCAAATTGGTCTAATGTCATAATCTGTTCCTTACATGGTTCAATATTTTTTGTAGAGTTTCTCTGATAAGTTGTAATTCCTCTAATATGAGGTCATCTTTTGTGAGTTCTTTACTAACTCGTTTTTTGTTTGTAGAATTGTGCTGAATCATACTTCTTCTTGCGAGGAGTCAAGGGCAGTCCGGTTATCGTAGGACCCTCCTTTAAAATGTTTTTTGTGAGATTCTTTTAATCGGGCTGCCCACCTTTGATCTTCAAAATCCCAAGAAGATTTCTCCTTTTCGTTTAAATGACGTTTCCAGTTGTGTTCCATTTCTTCAATAATGGATTTAGTAGCAGGACTTTTTCTAGCAAGCTCAACGAAATGTTCTCTTCCATAAAGCTTTAATACTTTAAGTCCGTTATTTCTTCTCTGCTCTATTTGTTTTCTAGTTGCCAAAGATATGCTCCTCTTTTAAATTGAGGATACTGGCCAACAGCTCTCGTTTAGATTCAGGGAACTTCCGATCACCGTGCAGCATCTTGTTTAATGTGCTTCGGTCTATCTTTAATCTTCGGGCTAGCCAAGCCTGGCTACGCTCATGATATTTTAATTGGTCTAATACGGTTTCATACCAGTTTTTGTCTTGCATACCTGCTCTCGTTAAATGCTCTAATTTGATTAGATGATAATGTCAACACATTGTATTCTAATAATAAAAAATATTGCAACAAACAATTTAAATTGGTTCAGATACATAATTAAATAATTAGAGTATGCTCTAACTAAATTACTTGTTTATGTCAACAAAACGTGGTAACCTCGGTTCAACACAAGGGAGAAATGGATATAGATGAGAGTAGAGAGCGTTTTAGAAAACGTATTTTTTCATAATATATTACTGGCCAATTTATCATGTTTAAAATCCATGCAAATCATTATCAATATGATTGGATGGAATGTTCAGAATCATTCAACATTTGTATTTTTAGCGGACAAACTTTTAGGTAATAATCTTCACCAGGCGAATAAAGTGCGGACTGCATTATTCAAAAAGGTTTTCACTTCATATCAATTTGAAGTGCCGATAGGGGCTTTTCTCAGGCAGATAAAAAGATTTTTTGATAACGTCACAGACCCTTCGCATCTGGTTGATCCAAGAGGTCTGAATCAATGGCTCCCAACAACCCTCAATTCCACTCGGCTTCCTGTTTAAATAATTAATCTATTTATTTAATTATTTAATAGGAGGTGCATTATGTCACCAAGAGCTAAAGAGGCTATCAAGCCCCAAAAAGATAACAAGTTATTTAAGTACATTGACGATTATGTAACAAGCAGAAAAATTACATGGCAGGAACTTTGTGTGGAAAAAGCAAAAGTAGGCAATGGTGTTTCTACCGGGATCAAGAAAGGTGCTACTCCGCAGCCTGCTACCCTTATAGCGTTAGCTGAAGCGATGGGTACATTGCCTTTAGACCTGTTTCGTGAAGCCGGATACATTACTCCAAGTCAGTACGAACTGCTGCTTCAAAGGTCTGACCTTTCTGACAAAGAGTTGAAATTACTTGAACTCTTTAAAAGTCTTGACGATGATTCCCAGGACCTTTGGGAAAAAGTAGGACGCGCAATGCTCTGGAAATCCGAGGATCAGAAATAATGATTTCGTCTGGAATATCTTTTAAATCTACTTTATTGTCAAACACAAGTTTAACAGCCTGCTTTTTCTTTGACATAAACAACTCCTCCCTGAGCTATGTGTCAATTCTTACATGTAATGTGTTTAGTCCACATACAATAAAGAAATTCAAGGTAGTGTATAACACTCTAATGCAATTATCAAGTCCCATAAAAACAACAATAAAAACACAGGAGGTTAAGCGATAGCTCGTATTAGATTATGGGCTAATGTAATTTCGCCGTTTCTTGGTACAGTATATTGTATATTGTACCATTTTCAAAAACCCTTTTTAGGGCTTGAAAGACTATAAAAGCGGTGTTAACATACAAAAGTTATCGTAGAAAAAACATGATTTCTTACAATATTAGTGGTGATTTGGGTATTGATGGTATTGAAAATTCGTACAATATACCGTCAAACAGGTGGTTTACTGATAATCTTTCGCTCTATTTGCAATACTGCGAATCGAAGAATTTAGTACCGGGAACAATAGTAAGTTATTTTTTTGGGTTGGTTGAGTTTTTCGAATGGATAGATCAGAATTTTTCTGACATCAGAGACATCAGAAATATACGCAGACCTCATATAGAAAGACATCTGATATATCTTCAAAACAAAATTTCCCCACGAAGTATTAAAACTAGGCACATACAACTTAAAACTTTTTTTAATTGGGCTGCTGATTATGAATCTTTTGAAACTGATTCAATGGGAAATTTCATAACACTTATTGATGAAAGCCCAATGGCAAAAATCAGGCCTCCCAAAGCTCCAAAAAAGGAAACTGATTTTCTAAGTGAACAGCAGGTCGAGCTTTTACTGGACGTTACAAAAAAGGGTAAAGGCAGCACTTACTTTGTTGGTTTCCGCAGAAGGATATTGATTTATCTTTTGATAACCACTTTACTTAGAAAGACTGAAATGACCAACATTAAAATTTCCGATATTGACCTTGGAACTAACGAAATACTAGTCATGGGAAAAGGTAGAAAAGAAAAAAGAGTTCCTATTGTCGAGGGCATAAGAGAAGACTTCGCTAAATACCTTGCGGTGCGCAACGCTGCGCTTAAAAAGGGCGGAAAGGACCATCATTATTTATGGGTAAACCATAATGGGTTGCCTATGAGAAGCGTACATTATGTGAATCATGAAATAAATGAATTACAACGATTGTCAGGAGTGCATTTTGAAAGAGCTGTGCATATATTCCGAAATACAGGTGCTGCATGGGCATTGATCAAAGGAATGGAAGTGTGGGAAGTAATGCATTTAGGCGGATGGAGTTCCCTTGATATGTTGTTACACTATACACAGAAGCTTAAAGACTACAGAAAAAATGCTACAGCTACCTTTGCTACATCTCCAGGTCCAAAGGGGTTCTATCCTAGTCAATATTTAAATGATATTGAAAAGTGTAACGACAGAACACATAAGAATCCTAAACAGGCACGATATTGTATGTTTTGTAGGAAACCAGTTTAGGCAGCAGTTTTAATCTTCTGCACCTTTTTAATGATTACCCACATTTGTGACATGATGGCAGACTTCTCTTTCTTAGTGAGGTTGCCATCACTCACAGAGTTCTGAACCACATTAATCATTTCCACCGCAGGTTCCAGTAGGTCTTTATATTTCAAAGCATATTTTATAGTTTTTAACATTTCAAACTCTCCTTAATTTTTTTATCAGCAGGTATGTTCCCACTAAACTTATTGCCGTTGTTGTCGCTATTATTTTCTTTTTCATTTATTCACTCTCCAGGACTTTCATTCCAAGTGCTATGATTCCGCCTATTGTTGCTGTGGCTACTTCAGGTATGTTTTTATACACAGCAATCATAGCCAGTACTGCTAAAAGCAATATGGCCAAAAATATTTGTGGTCTTAATTTTCCTAACCAATCCATTTACTTCACACTTATATTCCTTTCAGTATTGCCTACAGAACTTAGACTTC
>VTLG01002051.1_pt1 | contig 11727 bp, 19 predicted proteins | sample 4694571 | NCBI WGS metagenome assembly VTLG01 (sample SAMN12604809, study PRJNA352737) | marine metagenome | biome: ENVO:00000447; feature: ENVO:00000209|ENVO:00000569|ENVO:01000036; material: ENVO:00002151; isolation source: viral sequences binned using virsorter ... | reverse complement strand
CCTACTTCTCCAAGGGCACGCCCTTTTTGAATGTAGTTCTCATCATATTTAGCGACTTCTTTGGATAAAGTCTTCAAGGGATACATTCTATTGTTGCGATTTTTCAATTCCGCTTGTAGAAAGACACCTTCAATGAAGTAATTTTTCTTGCCTTCTTTATCTTCGCAGATAAAATCAACGGTTGTAATTTCTTCAGCTATTAGTCTCATCTGTTGGTTCCTCGGTTGGTTCTACAGAAGAAGGTGCTGCATCAACAGGTTCGACTGCTGCTTCAGGTTCTTCTGGTGGATCTTCAGGTTTGCGACCATCAACTTCAACAGTTTCAGGTGCTTGAGTTCCGTCAGGTAGTTTATCTGCAATTTCATCTGCAGCATCCTGTGCGGTATCATCTAGTTCAAACCCCATACTCTTTGCCCATTCAACCTTTTTTGCTTGAATAGCATCGTACGCAGTTGCAGACAATGCATCATTCACGGAGTCAACCGCTTTCGCTTTGTCGTCTCCAAAGATTTGTTGAACTATTTGTTTAGCAATTTCAGTAGGCATAATGTTCCTTCATATTTATTATTTATAGTTTAGATTTCTCCCCTTCTCGCGTCACCCGCGTCTACTTGAGGAGTTTCTCCTGCGGTTGCTTCCCCATTTGGGGCAGCGCCAGGATCCATAGCGGGATCCATTGCTTGCTCAGGATCAAGTATAAGACCTGCCTCTCGCTCAGAATCCATTTGTTTGTCAATTTCTTTAATCTCCTGTGCAGTTTGTTTTAAGACCTGTGTTCGCATATACTCTATAGAGAAGTATTTACCAACGTAAGGATCCATTGAGTTCACTTGGTTCATACGCTCATTGCGGATTTCAATTTCCTTTAGTTCAGTAAAGTAATTGTCTGCAATAAAGTCAAACTGGATATGCTCTTTCATATCATCCCAGTCTTCAAGAGTCATTGTGCCCTTAAGAACTAGTTGAGTTTTGAGGAGATCCATGAACAATTCTGAGAATCTCTTGCGGAGACGTGCGATAAATTTCTGGAACTTTACTTCGTCCCTAGTAATTTCAGCAGCACGACCTATGTTAAAAGTCGTCTCAGTTTCAAGTCTTGATGACGGTACGTTCAACGCTTTGTATAACTTTTTCTGGAAATACTTAACGTCTTCTAGTTCACCAAGGTTTTGTCCGCCTGGAAGAGTTGTGATTTCAGTTCCTCTACCGCCTTCACGACGAGGTAACCAGAAGTCTTCCAACATGGACATGAACTTCTTATCATCTTTAATCTCACCAGTGTTCGCATCATATACTAACTTGTTACGATACCTACCCATAACCTCACGAAGATATTGCTCCGCTTTGTTTTTAGGTAGATTACCTACATCAATATAGAATATTCTACGTTCTGGTGCTCTTGATAATCTGTAGATTACCAGTGAGTCTTCGATCATACGGAGTTGGTTAACCGCTTTGATCGCTTTATGTAGATGACTTAAAGTCATATTCTTATTGAGATCCTGTATACCAGAATGACAATAAGTAATTGAATCAGCAGCAATTTTAATTCCTTGCTGTGATCCAGAGTTTTTCAAACCCTTAGGATTATATAGATAATAATCTGCAGATTTTTGTGTGAGTTGAGTATTTAGATCTAACCCACGGAGATCGTTAGGACGTTTTTGATCATATTCAACTACCTTACGGATCTTACGAGGATCGATGTAACGTAATTCTACTAGTCCATTACTAGGATTATCTGGATCGATAACCTTATGATAAAATAATCTCCCATCGACATACCAACGACGGAAGATTTCGTACGATCTATTATCAAAATCAAGTAAACGGAGGATGCTTTGAAACTCCTCTCGAATCATTGTTTTGATTTTTTCTGATTGCTTTAAGTTGGATAATTCAACTTCCACAGGAACATCATCAAAGTTCCCACATATAGTTTCGTTGACTATATCGTCAACTGCACTATCACATTCAGGCTGCAGAACCATCTCTCTATAACGAGAGATAAGTTCATACTCATTGCGGACTGTTCCATCGATATCGACAGAATATCCGTAGTAACCGCCACCTACAATAGGTTGCGATCCATCCATACTATCTTTCTGAACAAAAGAAGGTCCCTTAGGAACCTTCTTCGCTCTTTCAAGTGAAAAACCGAAGAGCTGATTTGACATTATTTAAAGTTTTAAATTATTGTTCCCGTTCTATTTAGTAGGTTAGTCGTTGGCGTCTGCTAGAGGAGTCCAATACTGAACCTGCATCTCAACGGTGAATTCTTCAATTGCATCGTTGTTTCCGTAATCTAGATCAATCGCTGCGATTGCACTAGGGAAGATGTTATAGAATTTATATGACTTGAGAACTTTTGGTTTCTCTCCATTCTTTATATCTCGTGCTAGTTGATGAACCTTCATATCTGCGAAATATCCAGTTGCATCATCTGCATCTCCAAGACCTGATGCGGAAGTGAAGTTTTCGTTGTATGCTTGAATACTTGATGCCCACAATTCAAATGCGGATCTTAGAACAAATGCACTGTCATTCATAACAGTAATTGTCCAAGGTTCAAACGTTCTGTCTCCAGCTATCTTTAGCACACGTCCTCTAAAAGGAACTTCAATAACACCAATCTGGGAAGAAGGAAGATTCGCTGCACGGACAGTGAACTTACCAAGGTTTACCAAATCAGAATTATTAATGATTCCAGAGGGAAATGCTAAATCAACTTGGAATAGGTTAGGACGAGCAAAGTCTGATGCGACATTTGCCTTAAAATCGTCAATCGTTCCTCTTTTTGCCATTTTTTTAGGTGTCTCCGTCAGTTATATTTAGACTAATAAAAATTTTCAGGGGGTACCTGTGCGGAAACCCCCTGAAAAACTATGTTATTTTACTTAAGATGCGACTTCGCTAAAGGCAACTCCAGTTCTAGTTGCTACGAATGTCAATGTAATGTAGTTGATTGTGCGTGTTGGTTTCACGAAAATCTCCGCGTAGAACTCTCCACGATCAACTGCCTCTGGTGGGTTATTAGATGCATCACACTTAACTAAGAAGTCAGTTACACCACGACGACCCTGAACATCTCTTAGATAAGGTTCAATTATATTCAGGAAGAGTGATCTCTGTGCTTCATCGTTCTGCTCAAAGAGTTGTGACTTAGCAGCACCTGAGATAACACGTTCGATGGTGAGGAATAAACGACGGACGTTGATTCTATCAAACGCGGATGCGAATCCGAGGGCAGTCTTGTCACCAAAGAGGACGACACCTTGACCAGGGAATGATACGACAGGGTTGATTCTGTTTGCATACAAGCGATCTCTCTGTGTTTTAGTTGGTGTGTATGCTAGTTTGATAGCATTTCTTAGAACACCACGTTGGAAACCTGCGGGTGAGAACCATGGTTCTGCAACTTCAGTTGTCTGTAAACATAGACCTGCGATGTCACCGTTACATGGAACGTATCTGTATACATCATTATACTTATCGTAGATATACTTGTATCCAGAATCAAATACCATGTAAGAAGAACTTGGTAATAGATCAAAGAAGTCAACTATATTTGATGTTGCAGTAGTAGAGTTAGTAACTCCAATTACGTTTCCTCTGCGAGGAGAAACAAATACTAAGCAATCTCTACGCTCTTCAGCGATATTAACTAAAGAAGTTACTTTAGCGATTGCAGAAGCATCATCAGCACCAGAAGGACCAGTAAGGATGAAGTCTATTGTTTGTGACTCAGGATCTTCAGCAAGACCATATGCAGTTGCAAGAGATGTATTTGTTACGCTGTAAAGTCCACCAGATACACCGTAGTCAACACCACCAGATAATCTGTAGTAGAATGTTGCGTTGTTCTTAGAACCTACAGTTGTTCTTCCTGCAGGATAATCAGTAGATCCATCTGCAGAACGTAGTAAGTTGAACTGTCTAGAAGCAGCTGCTAAACCCCAGTTTCCTGCAGCAGCAGAAGCAGTTGCATTGAATACTCCTGTCTCATGTAAACCCCAGTAGATATACTCGGACTTTTGCTTCAATACTTCTTTATAGTAGTTTGCTTCACCAACAGATGTCTTAGCGTCAGATGCCTTAGAAAGACCAGTAAATCTTTCAAGAACTGCACCTGATGTTCCAGTAATACCACCGTCGATATCAATAACTAAAACGTGAAGTTCGTCTCTATGTCCACCTGCATTACTTGCATATAATGAAGTGCCAGGACGAGCAGCAGTGTTAATCCATTTTACGCCAGGTAGATACTCACGCTCTGCATACTCAGAACGAACTGAACTAATTGCAGCAGCAGTTGAGTTAGTATCAGAGATACTATCAGCAGCAGCAAATTCAATACTACCTTTGTTTAATCCAATATATACTCTTCTTTCGATACCAGATGATGCAATTACACAAGTATTAGTTCCTTGAGTTACAGTCTGACCATCAGCAAGGATACCAGTGATACCACCAGAAGGCATTCCGATTTCAAGTTTCTTGTTAGTAGGATCCCAAGCAAGTACGTTAATTGTCTGGTTAGAACCAGAGATTGAAACAGTTGTAGTAGTGCCAGGAACAAAATCTCCAACAACAGTTGTGACTGTTAATACTACACTATACTTGAATACTTTACCTGCAGCACCAGAAGTTGCGGAAACTGCTTCGTCTGCAACATACTCATGATCGTTACCTGAACCAGGAGCAGGAACAACAGCAATCTGATCAGGACCTGCGTCAGTTACGAAGATACCGATTGAGTTACCTTTTGTTCCAGAGGTTCTTGCTGCATATTTCCATGTGTTTGTAGCTCCTTCGTAAGTAGTCTCATACTCACTTAAATTCTTTACTTTAACTGCAGTTCCATTACTAACTGCGTTTTTGAGAGATGTTGAGTCAACACGGACAGTTTTTAGTAGTCCACCGTAGGAAAGGAATTGCGCTGCAGTATACCAATACTCGTAGTTATAGTCGTTAGGTTTACCAAACTGCTCTGCAAGATCTCTTTCGCTAGATATTTCGACGATTTCCTCAACAGGACCAATATCAAAAGGTGCAGCAAGCACACCAACGTTGGCGGTAGATAATGTGGTAATAGTAGTCAGGTCTCTCTCCTGTACCACTACACCTGGCGATAATTGATTAGCTGCCATGGTTAATTTACTCCTAGGTTAATTCCAAGATCTGTTGTCTAAGATTATTTATATTTTTGAAATCTCACTTCCAGTCCCACATATAGGACTTATCGGTTTCATATTCCGCGACTTTCCACACATCTCCTTGTGCATCCGCAAAATATTCATCTTCCATTCCGTCAGTTACAAAACCAAATGGTGCCATATCTTGATCAATCATTTCTTTTTGAGTCTCGTAGATACGTTGACGTACGTCATTATCATGCATCTCTTTGAAGTATGGTTGTAATGCCATCCATCCAAAGATTACTAAACACATAGCAAGGTCATCGTTACAACCTTCTTCCGCTTGGAATGTTTGACCCTTTGCAATAAATGTAGTTAACTCTGCAATAGTGTCGTAATCATTGATTAGTAGTTTATCTTCTTCTATTAATGCTTTTAGGTTAGAACAACCAACTTGCTTTGTTGCTGTAGACATCTTAACACCAAGTTGAGTTTTCTTTCCAGAGAAACCTTGACCTAATTGTTGACCTGCTCTTCCGCGCATAGCAGCCATTAGTAGGTTCTCATACTCTAAATCAAATTGAATAATATCTGCAACCTGTCCACCAATATCATTTACTTCACATAAGATATATGCTTGATTGTAATTCTTTGCTACGTCTACAATAATATTTGGTAGAACGATAGGTTTTATTTCATTGTTCTTATATCTAGCAACCATCTTATAAGGAATAGTTGTGGTGTCCATTACACAAAATGCTGAGTAATCATTACCAACACCTCTTGATACGTCAACTGTAACAATATAATTATGTTCTGGAATTACTTGTTCGTATACAGCAAGTCCACGATTAGTTGTAATCGGATCATGATATGGCATGATTCTCAACTTACTAGGAGCGATCAATGTATCAACAGATCCTAAAAACTCACACTCAAACTCAACACGAAACTGAGATTCTGATGTGTTTTTAATTGTTTGTTCTTTCCATACATCATCTCTACCTGGCACTTCTGACCAGTGAACTTCTGTAGGCACATATTCATTCGTTCCACGCTCTGCATCATGCCAGAGTTTGTAGAACATGTTCATCCCATGAGGTGTACTAATGATGATAACCTTGGTAGATTTACCAGATGAGATAGTAGGATATACAGAACTAAAAAACTGATCAGCGATATGATTCGGAATGAAAGCGAATTCATCCAGAAATATAACATTAAACGACATACCCCTAACAGCAGAAGCAGAAGTAGATGCAGCCATGATCTTACTTCCATTCTCCAATTCCAGTGATCCTCTGTTCCATTGGAGGATTCCTTGCTGTAACCATTTTGGGAGGTTTTCATATGATAACTGTAAACGTTGTAGCATTTCACGAGCAGTCGCTGCCTTGTTAGCAAGGATTGCTACATTGACATTTGGATTAAATAATACATACCAAAGTAAGTATGCAGTAACAATAGTGGACTTACCACTCTGTCGTGGTAATTTTGCAATATTAAATCTGTGATCATGAAATTTAGATACCATTTCCTCTTGGAAATGATACATGTTAAATGGAACTAGACCTTCATCTAGAGATACAATCTTGATATAAGTTTTGATAAAGTATATTGGATCTTCTTGACACCTCAATACTTCAGCAACCTCTTCAGGTTTGAAGTCAATTGGTGTATTGACTTTTTTTAGATTAGGATTACCAAGATACTGATCATTCATTGAAATACTTTTCTATTATATCAATGCGTTCTTGTTCTTTAGCAATGACGTCAACTTGATCTTGAATAGCACCTAGAACATCAGGATGTTCTCCAATACCTACAGGGTTAGCAAGATAAACTTCTACATTCATCTTTGCTTTTTTAATACTTCCAATAGAGAGTGCTTTGAGTGCCTCTAACATTTCTCTTCTCATAATAGAATCGCTCCAATAATAAATCCTTTTACAAATGTAATACAAAGCATTTGATAATCAGTCAAGTTAAACTTGTCCTGTATCTTCTTTGCCATTTTTTTATCCCATTCTTTCAAATGATATAGGCGATGAACTACTGGGTTCATCTTTTCGTGGTCGTTGCAAGACATGGTTTGTCAAATAATACGTTCTGTATATATTTAGTTGCCCACGGATTATCGAACCATTGGGATAGCACTGCTTCAGTTTTCTTGTTCTTCATCTGTGATGTGCAATACCATAACTGATCATCATACCTTCTCATAGTCTTTTGCCATTCCGTTTCTCTTTCTGCTGTTCTAACTATGTGACAGAATACCTCTAGGTATTCACTGCATAACAATAAGAAGTTATCATACTCATCTTCATTCAGTCTTACAAACTTACACCATGGTGAAAATATCTCACCCCACTCTGGTAAGTTTCTATTCTTTTTAAAACTATATGCTATATTACCTAAACTATAATCTACCCTATGCACTGGTGATACATCAACTATAGCAGCAGTCACTTTACCACCTGCCTCTACTATATCACATCCAAAGATAGGAATAGGAAACTCTGGATCTGGAAATAATACGCAGTGTAGTATCTCAATCCCTTTACTTGTAACCGCTCTTTCTATATGTAACTTTCTTAAACCCTTAGAATTCCACATGTAATTATAGATGGATACATCACCTGTATGCACCTCATCATAATCTGAAACAAGTTCTTCTATATGTAACTTTCTTAAACCCTTAGAATTCCACATGTAATTATAGATGGATACATCACCTGTATGCACCTCATCATAATCTGAAACAAGTTCTTCTAAATGTGGTAACCTTGAAATCTTAGTCCTAATTAGCGATGCTAAATTAGAGCAGAGTTCCGAAGCTACGTCTAATTTCACGGAGTTCATCAAAGTTCTTTTGTTTAGTTCCACCATCGTACGACCATGCGTACCCTTGGACAATCATTTTTTCGTTGAGTGATACATCGTCATCGCCAACGTATAACCAACCAAGAAGCCTACCATACTTACCCATCCCACCTTTGAGTTCAGTTCGTATAGTGAGTTCGTCATCTCCATCGATTGCTCCTTCTAATTGATCTTTCATCCAGTTAGTAGCATCTAGTCCCAATGCCTTCTCTTCCAAATCTCTTGTTCTCTTCTCTGGCGTATCAACTCCTGCAATTCTAACTCTTTCTTTCTTGTATAAATCAAACCCCAGATCAATGGTGACATCAATAGTATCCCCGTCAACAACACGATTAATCTCCGTTACTCTAAAATTATAGCAGCTCTTTCTGCTCGGTGGTTGCATCGCTGCCATCGTTCATTTCCTCGTAAGCATACTTCATTATATAGGCGATAAGAATGGTAACTGATATCACTAAAATTAGTACCATAATATTCACAGAGTGAACTACTGTCATATCATCATCATTGCATGTTGTAGTTCTTTAGCATGCTTTAATTCATCCTCTGCAATCTCCATAATCTTTTTATCTTCTGGATGATAAGCACTATACTTGACATAAGTCTCATAAGCATGCTTCTCTATCTTCATGTTGATGTCATAAGCGTTAGCAGGATCAAGAAGATAATACCCAACCATGATCCAATAATAAACCAAAACAAGATGTTTGGCAAAGAAGCGGTCAACCCAGTACTTGTTACCTTCTCTAAGCTCCATTTCTTCAAGGTGTTCAGTTTCATTGAGTGCCTGATAGAAGTGTTCTTTCATTAAGTATATGTGATCTTCACCTCGAAGTCCTAATGACTCGCGAAAGTGTAACACACTGATAAAAGAAAAATAAGGTGCTCTAGCAATTACTTCTAGAACCCAAAATCTTTGGAAGTCTCTACCTCTGTAGAGAAAGTCTAAGATATAGATTGTTGTATCTAAGACGAAAGTATTAAATTGTTTCATGTAAGTATTTATGCTTACTACTGCCAATACTCATCCAAGATATCAAAAGTTTTGTTAAGATATTCATTTGCTCCAATACATTCCCATTGACCTTTCTCTCCGATCTCACACTTATAGTGCAATTCTCTTTTGAGTTTCATAAGTCTGTCTGTCATTGCCACCTTATTGAGTCTACCATTCATCTTACTCCTCCTTAATACAATACTCTGCAGCATGTGGATTATTAAAACCGCTTAGGTCTTCCCTTGCTTGCTTTATTGCGTTGTATGCATCATCAGCATACTCACATATTTCATAGTGATGATTCTGGTTATCGTGATAACCAACTGTGTAATGGGACATGATCTTTCAACTCCTTTACCACCTATTATTTATTTCGGTGAGTGGTCTTTCATACCATTATGGTTACCATCTCCTGGCAATTTGCCGAAAGCAACATATTCGATTGCTTGCATAGAACCTTCGAGTCTAGTTAAATCTTTATCTAACTTTACATACTCATCATATGCACTTTGTAATTCTTGTTTCCTTGCTGATAACTGCATCGTACGTTTAGTAAAACGTTGAATTAGTTGTTCTGGACTTTCAGTTTGTTTTAGTTTCATGGTTTAAGATCTTTCAATTTTTTCTCGACCCAATGGTCTTCATTTTCAATTCCTGCTGCCTTCACATATCTCATGATATGATCATCAATCTGATGGAAGATTGGATGTAGATCCAAATCCATATTGATATCATGTGCAATATCTGCTACTTGAGATTCTGATAAACAGTGATCTGGATGTAACAAATCACAAGTTGGAATTCTTTGTTCGATTAGTTCATTGAGATTAAGTCTAATCTCATAATCACGATAAACAGGCATTACTTACCTCCATGCTGTAATTTTTCTACTACTGTTTCTTTTTGCATTGGTGCAACATCATTTAAACCAGTGGCATCAAACCATGGTGCTTCTTCCCAATCAAATCCTTCACCGAATGTATTGTCAGGTGCCATGACATACCAATGACACTTAGCGTCAGGTATATCTACTGCACACACTGCCCAATCATCTGCCCACTGAGGAACTTGCACATACATCACTGGTAAGTGATTTGCAAACAATGAGATTATGAAGGAAAAGAAAATCATACTTTACGTTTCTTCCTTTTGATTGCTAAAATAGATACGACTGCTGCAGAAGCAAACACAACTGAGGCAGACATTATCATAAGTGTCGGGTTAAACAACACATCTGGTTGAGTTTCCCATGTGCCAGGCAAAGTGTAGACAGATGGGTGTGATGCAAAAAACATTTAATTACCTTTTAGTATACTATGTAGTTAGGTTTTCTTTACAGAAAAATCCAATGCAAACCTTTTGTCATCAGAGATAATTTCATCTGCTGCGTGAGGAACCCTTGGATCAAATATGCAAAAATCGGTAGGTCGTAGTTTATGAACTACCCCACCGTGCATAAATCCACCACCCTTTGTTTCTACATCCCAATCGTGATTTAAAATACCCATAATCTTAATTGTATCATCTCTATGAGGATCATCTACATGCACATTATCTCTTCTATGTTTATCCTTTATCGAAACTCCACAATAAAAAATCTCAGGAATAAATTGTTTCCTATCATTTAATTCCCAAATCTGCACTAGAATAGCAGATGTAATACCTGCTAGAAAGTCATCTTTCATGATACCATCTTCTACAATATCTAATTTTGGATGCTTAAGATTAAAAGATGCATCGTTAGGAAACTTCCAATGCCATGTTTCTCTACTAATAGAGGTCTCCATTATAAAATCTAAAAGAGATTGACTACATGCATTGTTAATTATGTTTACCATTATAAAAGTCCCTCTAACCAATGTTCCCATGTCTGACCACTAGTGGATCCTTTACATGGGTTGATACAACTATCATCACCATAAACATTACAGACTAATCCTGCAAGATTATGATGACATCCCTCTTCTCCTGTTGACAAATATAACTGTCCTTCTAACCATTTTGAGTCACATGATGGACAAACTTTCATGATGTTGATAGATCTACTATCTATTATACATCAACAATTCCATGCACGCAAGCTTTTGTTAATTCTTGAATCTGGATCTCTTGCTGTTTTTGCAGAAGTTAATCTCTTTTTCATTCCTTTCATTCTAGCGCAGAAGGATGCCCTGCGGGGGTTTCCAACTTTTTTGCTAGGTGCTTTAAGGTCAGATCCAGGATTTTCGCGTTCGTAACTTTTTCTGCCTTTTTCGTTAAGTCCACCTGACTTTGCTTTTCCTGCTTTCCTTGTCCATGCTGCTGATGCTTCTCTGACATGTTCTAAGTCTTCCTTTTTTACACAGCGGTTGTACGTTTTGCCGAATAGTTTCTGGGTTCCTGTTTTCTTATAACCTGGCCAACACTTCTTTGCTTCGTTGGTTGTTTCTTCATGAGTAAACTTCATACCCTTAGTTGCTTTATCCTTTAGTGCTTGACGCTTCTTAGGATCCATATTCTTTTCATAGTCTGCTAATTTTTTAGCATACTCAGGGTTATCCATTTTCTTGATTTGCTTTCTGTCCGCTTTGTCAGGTCCTGTGTATTCCTTTGCTTCATTCTTAGGACGACAATCGTTTACTAACTTACCACCCTTCATTTTCATACCAACTTTTTTATGAGTCTTCCAACATTCTGATTGAAAATCTTGGAATCCTTTTACCTTCATAT
>VTLG01000375.1_pt1 | contig 11727 bp, 3 predicted proteins | sample 4694571 | NCBI WGS metagenome assembly VTLG01 (sample SAMN12604809, study PRJNA352737) | marine metagenome | biome: ENVO:00000447; feature: ENVO:00000209|ENVO:00000569|ENVO:01000036; material: ENVO:00002151; isolation source: viral sequences binned using virsorter ... | reverse complement strand
ATCATCTAAAGCAAAAGAACCAAATGCACAGTTATAATCACCAGTTGTACTTTCTTCTAATGCTCTAAATCCAACTGCAACATTATATGATCCTGTTGTATTTGCTTCTAATGCTTCTTGACCAAATGCACAGTTAAAATCTGATGTAGTTGTACTTTTTCCAGCTAGTGCTCCAAAGAAATTATTATTAGATCCAGTTGTTACTGCTGTACCCGCTAGGTATCCAAATGCATTATTACTATTACCTGTTGTATTTGCTTCTAATGCTTCTTGACCAACAGCAGTATTATTATCTGCGGTTGTGTTTGAATACAACGCATTTGTACCAACAGCAGTATTACTTGCACCTGTAGTAGCTGTTCTTAAAGCATCACTACCTATAGCAACATTATTAGAACCTGTTGTTAAATCTTTTCCTGCATAATTACCAACACCAACATTATAGCCTCCAGTAGTTACATCTTGTAAAGCAATATAACCAACAGCAGTATTTTGCAGTCCAGTAGTACAATACCTCATGGCATTATCTCCGACAGCAGTATTGTAATTTGCAGTTGTATTTGTAGTTAATACTTTATTCCCTATAGCTGTATTTTGGCTTCCAGTTGTATTTGAACCTAATGCTTCATGACCAACAGCAGTGTTAGCGTTTGCGTCAGTATTTGATTCTAACGCACCTTGTCCAATAGCAATGTTTTGACTACCTGTGGTATTACTATATAGTCCTCTTCTACCTAGAACTGTATTATGATCACCTGTTGTTATTGCTGTTCCAGCATCTCTACCTATTAATGTATTATTAGTTGCATTTGTACCATCAAAGCTATCTCCAGCATTTGTACCAGCTACAGTATTTTCTTGTGCATCACTTGTTACACCTGCTGATACTTCAGCCCATGTTAAACCACCAGCATTACCTGATTGAGCTGATAAGAAGTAGCCATTAGTAGGTGAGTTACTTATGTGTAATTTACTTTCATTTACAGCAGCAGATTGAATATGGGCTGCAATAATAGAGTCGTCAGCTATCTTAGCTCCTGTTACAGCATCATCATTTATATCAGATGTACTAACAGAATCAGCAGCTAATTTAGCTCCAGTTATAGCATTATCTGCTATCTTAGCATTCGTAACTGCAAGGTTCTGTATCTTAGCTGTAGCTACTGTATTATCTCCTGGTGTAGTAATACTTAAAGCTGAACCGAATTGTATAATAAATGCAGTAGATCCACTAGGAGGTGCAGTACAGAATCTAATAGTATCGCTATCAGTTAAGTAGAAACCTTCTTCACTAGCACTATAAGAACCAGTATTAGGTTTTTGTACAACTCCATTTAATACAATCATTAACTGATAGACACTAGTTATACTAGCTGCACTACCAGAGTTAGTAGCTTCTTTTAAATCAAAACTTGTATCACTACCATCCCATGTAGCTGCTGTAGTTGTACCAGCATCAACAGGAACAAGGAACTTAAAGTCACCAGTAGAAGTTACTTCACCCCAAGATGAGCCATCATAGACTTTCATCTTATTAGCTGAAGTATCATATACTAAATCACCTTCATCATTATTAGATCCAGGTTCTCCAGCATTTACTCTATATCTAGCAGCGAAATCATTTATATCATTACTTAAGTTCAGTAGATCAGCTTCTTTAAGTGTTGCTTTATGGTAGTTATATATCTGACCAGAGCCAGTAGAACTAACCATAAATGCTACACCAGCATCAACAGTAGAACTATTAAAGTTAGAAGCAATATTATTTATAGTAACTGTTGAACCACCTACAGTCCTACCTGTAGTACTAGTTCCAGATCCATTAACAACAAGACCACCAGCGTCAGCTATACTGATAACTACACCAGCTGCAGGTTGAGTATTAGGGAATGCTGCATCTGTTGCTATAACTTCTAATCCACCAATAGGTGCAATTTGAGCAGCAACATAATCGACAACAGCTCCACTAGTAGGGTATGCGGCATCAGTATCTGATATAGTAGTTTCAACAGACTTACCGTCAACCACCGTATTAATTTCGGCAAGAGTCGCAGTAAGAGCAGTACCACCTGCCAGGATACTTGCAGTACCTGTCTGCATACCAGCAAGCGTTGTGAGTTCAGCATCAGCTATCTCCGTAGTTGTAACAGCGTTAGCAGCTATATGTTCTGAGCCAATAGCATCATCAGCTATCTTAGCACCAGTAATAGCATCATTAGCTATCTTAGCTGTGGTAACTACGGTAGCACCAAGAGAATCTGTCGTAACTGCATTTGTATCTAAATGAGTTGAGTTAACTGCATCATCTGCAATCTTAGCTGCTGTTACTGCATCTGCTGCAATCTTAGCTGTGGTAATATTAGCGTCTGTAATTTTAACAGTTGTGACAGCTGCATTAACTAACTCAGCGGTACCTACAGAATTATCTGCCATCTTAGCCAGAGTAACAGCATTGTCTGATATAGAAGCTGTTACAACAGCACTAGAAGCTAATTCATCAGCTCCTACTGCATCATCTGCTAGTTTAGCTTGAGTAACTGAATTAGAAGCTAGAGCTGTAGCATCTACAGACCCTGGAGCATAGTGTTCTGTGTCTATTGAGTCAGCAGCTAAGTGCTCTGAATCAACAGCATCATCTGCTATCTTAGCACCAGTAACCGCATCAGCTCCTAAAGCTGCTGTATTAATAGCATTAGCAGCTATCTTAGCATTAGTGATATGACCATCTGTTATATTTTCTGTATTTACAGAATTGTTAGCTAATTTAGCATTAGTAATTGCGTCTGCTGCTATCTTAGCTGTAGTAACTTGAGAATCAGCAATGTGTGAAGTATCTATACTACCATCTACTAATTCCGAAGAATCAACAGAGTTAGCAGCAAGAATTGTAGCAGTAACTGTACCAGTATCCCCAGTCGTTATCACTGTACCTGTTACGTTAGGTAAGGTGATAGTACGATCTGCAGTAGGATCAGTTACAGTAAGTGTAGTTTCATGGGCATTATCTGTAGCACCTTCAAAAGTTAGTGTGACATCTTCGCCTAGCGTAAGATCTCCAGTGATAGTACCACCAGTTGTTTCAAATGCTCTATTACCTACCTCTTGTGTTTTATACAAGTTCTGGGTGAAGTTATCATTCAAATCTTCTGATTTAATAGCTGAACCTGCATAGAAGGTAGCTGTTAAACTGTCAACATTCGTTTTTCTAAGTATTTTGATTTTGGCTCCACTAGAGGGAGCAGTATTAAATTGTACCGTGGTAGCATTGGCAAATGTCCATGCAGTAGTCACGGTTGCGTCAACTTGAACTTCTACGTCAGTCGACTTAAGATATGGGAATGTAAAGGAGTAATTGGTGGTGGAACCATTACCCGTATACGATTGTTCTGTAACAGCCATAGTTTAATTATCGTGATCCTCCATATTGAAGGATTCTTTGTGTTTCTAAGTTCTTCCTTTGTAAATCACTAGCACCTTGAACATCACCACGTTTCATCTTTAGATCTACTGATCGTTGATCTGTAATAGTATTAACTATATCAGGTCTCTCATTAAGAAGTCTGTGTTCTGCTAGTTTCTGTGCATCTGATACTATCTTATCTATCGCTTTGAATAGAGGTAATAGTTCAGTTTTTAATTTAATATCTGGATTCTTTAAATCATATCCAGCAGCTCTATGTCCACGTAATAATTCTACATGTTTATTATACTGAGGATCTTTCATAAGAGGTATCAGTTTTTTATATAACTGCATCTCTCCTATATATTTGTATATTAATTCTCTTTCATCTTCACTGTATTCATATGATCCAGTTGAATCTTTCTTAAGTCTACTTAAACCATCCCATCCAGTAGTAAGTAACCATTTTCTCCATGGTTCTTCTGTACCACTAACTTTAATAGGGTTCAAAGCATTAAGTACTCTAAGGAATGGATTGTCTATATCATTAAGAGGTTCTCCTGTCCAGAAATCTCTTTGTTCTGGTAAGAAACTAGAAACTATAGGTAGCTTATTTTGTACATACTTTATCACATTAGCATCAATATCTTTCTGTGTAGAAGTAATAGAATTACTTAATACACCTAAAGCACCAGATAAAGGTATCATAGATCTCAAAGAGTTAGCAGTAAGTCTAGTCCATCCAGTTAAGTCTCCATTAAATGCAGCTATAAGAGGTTCAATACCTTGTAAAGGAGTTTCGTTAAGGAATGAAGCTGAGATAGTCCACATTAATTTAGCTTGAGCATCTTCCATAAATGATTGATCTAAGTCTCTAGCATAGTATGCCATATCTCCTAATATACTTAATACAGGATCTACTCCTGGTATACCTTTAAAGCTAACCCATTTACCACCAATATTAATAGTTTTAGTTTCATATCCAAACTGATCTCTTTCTTTTTGTCTACGACTAGCATTGTAGTGACCATTGCCTCTAATGTTACCAGCCATAGCATAATCCCACCCTGTCTTAGTTAGGATAGAACTGAAAGCTACTCTACCAGTATACTCAGCTCTTAGGTTCTCAAATAAAACTCTAGCATTCTTTGTAGTAGCAAAGTCTATACCATGTTCTGCTAAAGCTGCTGCTATTTCATCATCAGTTCTAGCCCATATAGTTTTACTATACTTATTCATACCTGGAATCAAACTAATTGGAGTCCAAGATAATGAGTTCTTAACAAAGTTACTAGCAGTTCTAGGAAACATGGACAAGAACTTAGCTGCAGGATATGCAGTTGTTCCTTTATTAATCCAGTTAGCTAAACCGTCATCTAAGTTTAAAGAAAGTTCTCCTTGTATAGCTTTTAATGCATCATCTTTGATCATATTGTTAGAATCAAACAATGCAGAATAATGTTTCTTTTCTGCTATAGCTATCTTCTTCCAATCAGCAAAACCAAATTCACTAAAGACATCATCATAAGCTCTCATTCTAGCTAGATAATGACCTAAATGTGTTTGAGAAAAGACATCAGGAAATACCATACCTGTCATACCGTAACGTAATCCTGGTAGTTTTGCCATATCTCTCATGGTTTTAGCCATGTCATATTGCAATATCTTACCATAATTACCCTCAGCTTCCCAAACTGGTCTCATGTCATCCATGATTTCCCACTTCTTATCGTTCTTAAAGATAAAGTCTTTACGATAAGATTTCATCATAGCTTCTGGATCTTTATGAACTTTCTTCATCATAGTCCAAGCATCTTTCAATGCTCGTCTATTAGTTTCATAGATTGCTCCATTATAATATATATGCCTCTGGAATCCTGCAAACTCATCTGTCATTCCCCATATACCATGCCCTAGAGCACCTGTAATAGGTTTTAATATAAGCTGAGATGTGTTACCTATAGCAGCTCTGAAGGCTGATATACCAGATAGTACATTATTATATATAACACCCCATGCAGACCTAGCAAATAAGTTAAGTTCTTTAGGATCAGGACTCTTAAGCATTCCTGTAGGAGTTACTTGCTGTCCAGCCCATGTCATTAGTTTAGATAATGAGTCTACATCTCCATTAGTATGAACGAAAGCATCCATCAATGGACGCATAGCTAGTGGATTCTCTTTAGATAATCTCTTTAATTCTTTAGTAAATTTTAAGTTCTTAGCATGTATTGCATTCTCAGCAGTTTTGAATTCCTCTGTTAATATCTTTAGTTCTGAATCTAATTCATTAGGAGGTATCCTATCAAACCAGTTCTTATTCCTTAACTGCCAACCAGAGATATACTTATTAAGAGCATACTCATCTAGTAAGAATTGCATCTTATCAATAATAAGATCCATAGATTTAGGATCATCATACTTAGAGATTTGTTGAGCAGCTTCAGATAAAGTAGATATCTCTCTACCTAAAGTATCCATTACTCTAGCACTAGATTGAGCTATTTCTCTACCTAAGAATCTATCAGTTAAATCTCTTAAAGCAAAGGCAGCAGCAAGAGCTGATTCTTCACTAATATACTCAACTTGAACTTTACCTAAGAATAGATTCTTAACGTCTTTGTTCTTAGCAAATAAAGCTTTAACTTCATCTAGTGATGTTTCAGGGTTAATAATATCTTTGTAGATAGCCCATGCAGCTTCATCCATCTCTTTTTGAGAGAATCTAAATCCATCCACAAGAGCATTGAATCTACCTAGATCTCTAGCTTGTTCAGCTACACCTAAGACAGCATCTCTTGAAGTACTACCTACTAGTAAACCTTTAGTTCTCATTGCTTCTGTTATGACAGGAGCTGGATCACCTACAGAGTTACCGTTCTTGATAGAGGTAGTGTCAGCCATATTACGTGCTACATTACCTGGAGGTACTGATTGTCTTCTACTTTCAACTATACCTGGAGTAACATCAGGATCAAAATCCGTTGGATCTGCACCTGACTTCATCTTACCAACAGCAGCTATGTTCTGTTCTTTAGTAGCACTTCTTTCTACAGCATCTAAAGCAGCATCTAAATCATCTACTTGATCTAAAGATTGTACCAGCTCTTCTCTAGCTGCAATAAGTCTATCTTCCATACCTCTGGAATTCTTACCAGTAGCTAAAGCATTATCAATTTCTTGTATCTTAAGAAGCTTTTCAATCTCAGCTTCCTGTACAACATTAGCTGCTTTATAAGCACTAGATGCTTCATCTAAAGGTTCAAACCATTGCATTGTACGTTTATTACCTTTGAAAAAGACACCAAGAAATGTACCAAGAATAGCCATAGGACCAGCTTCTACTAACATATTCTTCCACTTCCTGACACTAGGACTATCACCATCTAAAGTCTTAGCCCAATCAGGAATAGGAAGACTACCTTCAGTACCAAATATACCTGGAAGTGTATCTGCTATAGTCCTTGTTATAGTATCTTCTTCACCTACATCACTTAGTCCGATGACAGCAGCTTCTTGTGTTCCATAAGCTCCAGCAGATATTAATAACTTTTGCAATGCTGGCATATTTGCTGGTAACTTATCAAGTTGTTTACCAACATATTTACCAGATATAAGAGAAGGTACAACAACAGAAAGCATACTTCTTAACTTCTGATGAAATGCATTAGGACTCTTAGTACGTCTATCGTAGAAGTCATCTAATGGACCTAATCCAGGTAAGATACCGATAGCATCCATTACCCAGTCGGAGGAGGCACCCATACTAATATCTGTTAATCCACGTATTTTATCACGGAATTTAACTAATGGTGCATCATATTTCTCATAGTTTTCTTTCTTTCTAGCTTCGTTGGTTGCGTAATCCATACCGTAGTATTTTATAAACCAAGCATCTCTTAGAGCCTCTCTATTAGCTGTTTGCTCATCAGTACTCTTACCATAAGGAGTAAATGGATTATGTCTACCATCACGGCCTAACATGTACCACTCACGGTATTCTTCCCACATTGTATCCTGATTAGCTTTATCAGAAAGATCTACTGAGCTAGTAGTACCTGGACCACCGTGACCTTCAAACTGTCCTTCAGGAATATTATTTCCTTCAGTTACTGGTGATATAACTGGATCTATTTGGGAATGAGCTTGTTGTTCAGCATCTAGCTGTTTCAGTTGAGCTACATACTCTTCCTTATTTTCATCCTCTTCTATAGAGGTATTGTTTATATCAATCATGGTCTCATAAAGTAAGGTATTGTACTACCTGTAAAGTATAAAAACGGATCTCTTTGTGGATCGTTTAAAGCTGCATAACCATCTTCATCAGAAAAGAATTCTAAACCACCAGCATTATTTATTATATTATCTAATACTGTAGATGTAGGCCATTCATCAAATTCCATTCTTACTGCATTGAGCATTGCAATTTCATCATTATAATACTTTTCCTTATCAGGTATATTCATAGTAGCAGATTTAGTTCTATCTATGAATTCATAAAAAGAAAAAGCACCTTTTGGTATCTCTATACCTAATACTTTACCTGCAAATTCTTCAATATTTTTAGAATCACCAGGAGCTATGTTATATAGTTTCTGTAAAGTATAAGGTACTGCTACTGTTTTACCTCTATCTATTTGTAGAAGTAATTCATCAACATCATCTTGATCTGCTATAAGTTTGATACCCTTTTGATGGTTGTGTATGATAGTTGAAACTACACCTTTAAGAGCTTTTGGATCAGTTACATTTTCAAAGTCATCGTCTATATCATCATCAGTAAGAATGCTCTTAGTATTTTCTCCATCTTCAAAGGCCATGAATTTTGTCTTACCTCCTGTACCCTCTCTCCTAAATACTCCTTTCCCAGATTCAGCTAAATTATCGACATATATTCTAGCTTCATTAAACTTTTCGTTAGGATCACCTTTTGTTTCTCTGAATTTTTTATAGAAAGCATTCTCATATGCAGTAATGACATATTTATATCTATCAGCATTTTTATTGAATATAGCTTCCCCACCAACTATATCAGTTATAATTTGTGTAGCATGTTTTCTTACACCTGTACCTTCTTCATATCCATCTGCTCTTGTCAGATCATCCATATCCTTCAACAATTTATCAAACTTAGCTTTAGTTTCTGCATTGAGATAAGGATACATGCTAGCAAAATCTTCTGGCCTACCATTTTTCCAGGCTTTAATAATCTCTGCATCTAAGTATACTTTATTCTTACTTTCAAAATCAAAACTCAAAGCTTCGTTTATTAACTCTTGTGTTTTTGTACCTTTTAATGTATTTTGAAATTTAGTCAGTTGCTCACGACCTTCCTTTGTAGTCAGATCAGTCTTTGGATCTTTTAAAAAATCTTGTACTGTTGTTAGGTTATTTTGATCTTCTAATTTATCGTTGTTTGTTTTAGCTTGGATTCTCCACTTATTAGCTTCTGTCCAGATTCTTTCAAGCTGCTCTTCATCTGCAAGTATTTTTCCTGGCTTTGAATACCTTTCATTCCAAGGTATAGGATCACCGTTCTCATCCTTCGGATTAGCTACATGCATATTCTGGAAATCCCTAATAAAGGCATCCTTATCTTTATAGTAACTAGCAGATATTGTAGCAGCTTGAATACGAGCTTGTTCAAAATTAGCTTCACCTACTTGGTATTTACCATCTCCAATATCAATAGTAGAGACTTTAACTGCTCCAACTAACTTATATACTAGATCTGGTCTATCTGCTTCATTAGCAGCTTGAACATTCAAAATACTATTTTCAATAAGTTCTTTATCTTCAAAAGCATCTTCTCTAGTACCTGCTTTTAATGCAGCAGCTGTACCTCTTCTAGTAAATAAAGCATGTAATTCCATAGCTTCTTTACTATTAGGTCTTATACCAAATTCAGTAACTAAATTTCTTGCAGCTTGTTGATAATGACCTGCTATTGTAGAAGAATTCCATTTTAATTGACTATTAGGATTATTTTGAATATCATTTATAATAGTCTCTTTTAAATTCTTTTCAAGTTGATCAATATTTTCTTTAAAATGTTCAACCTTCCTTGAATCAGCATACCTATTAGTATGATTCATCATGTGAAGATTGGTTCTACCCTCTACTCTTGCTTCTTCACGTTTGGCTTCTTCTATTGGATCATCACTTTTAGCTGTTCCTATTGTTTTATTTAAAGCTTCTTTTAGTCTTTGATCCATTGTTGCATAAGCACCTTCCCTAAAATTATCAGCATCAAACTTAATTAAGTTTGGATATAGAGACTCATGAGCTTCTTGATACTTATTAGCCCACATCCTATCTTTAAATTCTAGAGTCTCTTCAGCTAATTTACCCCATTTAGCAGCGTAAGTAGTAGAGAAATTTTGCCAAAAAGTAGCTTTGTTTTGATATTCTTTAGCTTGTGTTTCTAAAGATTTAACTTCAGTATCTCTTCTTATCTTAATATTATCTACTTTATTAGAGAAAATCTTAGATTCTAAATTATCTAAGATTCTATTATTCTCTAATTGTTTAGATGCTGCACTTTCTAATCCAGAGATTTGATCAGCACTAATTTCTTTATCTTGTCTTTGTTGAACCTTAATAGCATCAATGATGTTTTGTTGTTGTTCACGGTAGGGACGTATCCCAGCATCACCGATATCAGTTCTTTTGAAACGACCTCCCTTAGAATGTCGTTGATAATTGCTTGCCATAGTTACATTCGAGTTGAATTAAAAGTGTCTATTGCTGATCCTACATTACCAGCTATACTTGATATAGCAGTACCCCATACTTGATTAGCTGCTGCACTTGGAGAAGCATAAGCACCTCTAATAGGTTCAGGTCCAAAGTCATATTCACCTAATGCTCTAGGTAATTGCCACTGTGCTGTTGGTGTAGCCAACGGTGTTAATGGCATTGGTAGTGTACCAGGAGGTAGCATCTTAGAAGCAAACGCTGCTAAGTCTGCAGAGACTCTATCTTGAGAAATTTCTTCCATCATAGATCTAGCCATTCTACTAGCATTCTCTTCTGACTCATTAATACGACTCAAAGCTATACCTAAATCAGCATAAGTAACTTGAGCTGCTTTACCAGCTGTCTTACCTTTTGTTCCTCTAGCTCTAAATTTTCCTTCATTAATGAGTTGTTTGATATTAGCTTCCTCTGCATCGAAAGCAGCTTCAGCTCTAATATCTTCTAATTTTCTATACTCATTATCGAAAGCAGTTCTTTCAGCTAAAGTGTTTAAAGTAATTTGATCTTTATATAAGACATCTGATTTAATATATTGCTGATTTAAAGAGTCTTGTTCTCTATTTCTAATCTGTAAATTATACTGATAATTCCTTAGATTAGAAGCATCTTTAAAGTCAGCAACTTTTCTTTCATTCTGAGCCTGTAGTAATATATTTTCTGCAGCATGTTGTCTATCTGCAGTTATCTTTTGTTGGTTTAATTTATATAATTCAAGGTCGTATTCATACTGTTTATCAATCTGGTCATTCTGTGTTCTAGCTGCATCTTTAGCAGCTGATGAAGATTTATGAGCACCATAAAGACCAACAGCAGCACCTATTATTGTACCTATCATAATTACCTTCTCCTATAAAATCTTGGTGAGTAGTTTCCTTCCCACATCATAGAGTTCAAGGACACAGGAAATGGTGAGTCATTAAATATTCTAAGTTGGAAGTTGTTTGTTTTCTGATGAATTGGTATTGTAAATACTGATTGTTCTGATAAAGCAATATCATTAGCTAGGTATGTATCAGCTGTTTGTGTAGGATTTAAGTTATACCATTCATCAAGGTATATAACAATCTTAACTGTATTAGCTGGAGCACTACTAAATGTTATTTGAGTATCTCCTGATACAGTAAATGCAGTAGTAGCAACACCATCTAGTGTTACTTTTATCTGATCCTTATCTATATAATCAAAATCTTCTACAATCCAGTTAAATACAGTAGTACTACCGTCTCCAGTGTACTCCTTCTTACCTTGTCTAACGCCTGTAGATTTAAGTTTAAAAGCCATAAGACCTGAAAGACCAACAGCAAACTTCATTCTGTTAACTGTAAGGTTAGCAGTAAAGTCAGTTAATCTGTCACTTTCATCTAATCTGAAGTATGTCTTAGGTAGTATTATATCGAAGTCATACTTATAACCTACAACTACGTCACTAGCTATACTTGTTAAGTTCTTTCTAGGTACGCTGAAATAGGCTCCAGTACCGTCGGAACCAGTCCCAGGGGTGATAGTAAATCCAGAGTCAATGAACTGCCCTGTAGCCGTTGTACCCTTGATTAGAAGGACAGGAGTTA
>VTLG01010179.1_pt1 | contig 11729 bp, 9 predicted proteins | sample 4694571 | NCBI WGS metagenome assembly VTLG01 (sample SAMN12604809, study PRJNA352737) | marine metagenome | biome: ENVO:00000447; feature: ENVO:00000209|ENVO:00000569|ENVO:01000036; material: ENVO:00002151; isolation source: viral sequences binned using virsorter ... | reverse complement strand
TGTAGGTCCTGTCGGCCCTGTAGCTCCATCACTCCCATCATTTCCTGCTGGCCCTGTGGGTCCACTTGGCCCTGTGGGTCCAGTTGGTCCAGTTGGTCCAGCAACTGTAGAATCAGCACCTGCGGGTCCTGTAGGTCCTGTAGGTCCAGTGGGACCTGTTGGTCCTGTAGGTCCAGCGGGTCCTGTAGGTCCACCGCCAGATATTTCAGCTACACTTCCATCGTCTTTTTTTGTAAATAATTTACCATTATCGGTTCTTACAGCAACTTCACCTGTAACTAAATCACTAGCACTTGGATCGCTACCAGATCCCCTTTTAAGTCTAATTTCGTTAGCCATTGGCTGTTACCTCCTATGGTCTAATAGGTTCCACCATCTATGTTAAAACCAGACGTTGCACCGTCTTCTAAGAACGTGACCAAATCGCTGAGTGCTACTTGTTTCATCGTTCCAGCATCGTTAGTTACAAAGCGATCTCCTGTTGCGAGAGTTGTAGCAGATGCAGATGTAGTTCCATCACAGGCTGCATTTATTTCTGTTGCTGTTGCTGTGACTCCATCTAAAATATTCAATTCTGCTGCGGTAGAAGTTACTCCGTCTAAAATATTTAACTCAGAAGCAGTAGCAGTAACGCCATCGAGAATATTCAACTCAGCAGTAGTTACAGTCGCACCATCAAGAATTTGTAATTCTGTTGAGGTTATTGCAGCTAAAGCAGAAGAAGCACCTGATTGCATCCCTGATAGGTTGTCCAAATCAGCATCATAGGCTTGAACATTTGTACCGATTGCAAGACCAAGAGAAGCTCTAGCAGTAGATCCACTTTCAAGGATAAAGTTTGAGCCATCCCCAACGATAAAATTACCGTCAGTAGGTGTTAGCCCTGCAATATCTGTTAATTGTGCATCAAAAGCCTGTACATTAGTTCCAATTACAAGACCTAAAGCTGTTCTAGCTGCACTTGCACTTGTAGCACCCGTTCCACCGTCACTAACAGCAAGCGTTCCTGTAATTGAACTAGCAGCAAGATCAACAGCAATTTCAGTTGATTCAATAACAAGACCACCGTTGGCTTTAAGATCAAGAGATAACGTATTTCCAGATTTATCTAATCCATCTCCTGCTGTAATTTGACCAGCACCAGAAAATTGTGTAAAGGCTAAGTTATTTGTACCAACAACCGCAGATCCTTTATTAGTACTACAAACAAAGCCATTGTCAGCATTTACAGTTCCTTGATCTACAAACACAAATACAGATGAAGCATCATCACCAGCAGCTAAATCATCTGTTCTTGACCACCCACCAGCTTTACATAAATACAGTCCATTATCTGACGCACTACTTTGATCTTTAACAAGTACTCTTTCATCAGCAGATACCGCAACACCATCAATAGTTTGCGTACCAGATAAAGTAATGTTTGCTGTGGTTGCTACTTTCACAGCTTCCTTAATATCTAATCCCTGACTAACACCATCTACATATCCTTTCGTTGCAAAATGAGCATCGGCTGTGGGTGTAACTCCTGTTACTGGATTGGTTGCAGCAGCTAATTCGTCTACTCTATTTACTTGTACACCTGCATCAAAATCAGATATCTTTGTATGTGCAATGGAAGGAATATCAGCAGCAACCAAACTTCTAAATGTAGGAGCAGCAGCACTTCCAGTTGTAGGGCCAGCTAAAACAATATTTGCGTTTCGGGTTGTTGCTTTATCAAAAAATGCACCAGAACCACCTATTGTAATTATTGAACTTGCTGCTGGCGGTGTTGCTCCATCATCTCCAAATCCATAATATAACTTAAGATCGTTTTCGTTAAATGCTACTTCAGAGGGAGATAAACTAGAAGGTGCACCAGCACTACCACTAGCTGCTCTTTTTTTAATTCTTATAGTGTTAGACATGACCTAAAAATTTCCTCCATTAACGAGTGTAAGTTTGGTAGTAGTATCATCTGCTTTAAATGTACCACTAGATTGGTGATAATACACTATGGAGTTATCAACTGCACTACTTGAATCAATAGCAGTCGAAGCTCCTTGTGGACCTTGCGTAGCTACAGTGACAACAGAAGTCTCTCCATTAACAGTAACAGTATTTTTAGTAGTTGAAATGTTTACAGAAGTCATGTTGCTGTGTACCCTTCACTTACAAATATAGTACCTTCTAAATAGTATTCTTTGTTGCCCGATCCATCTACTAATAAAACATCATATTTTAAAACATCTGGAGTAAAAGTAGCTGTTTGTACATCTGTCAATGCAATACTTACTGACCCTGCTGGTCTATCTGTATAAGTTGTTGTAAAATCTGCATATTTTGTGGTGCGTGTTTCTTCCCAAACCTGTGCTACTACAGTAAATCCTGTTAAATTTATGGCAGCATTATTTCCATCTTTAAACACCAAAGGAATTGAATGATCTGATCTCCTTTGAACTGTAAAATTATATGTTCCAGGTTGGATTGCCATTAACTTCCCTCAAGTGTAGCAACTTTAGTTTCTAATGTTTCTATCTTAGCAACTGCTTCTTGTAATGCTTTTGTTAATGTAGAAAAGAATGGCAAAAAATCTATACTTTGTAGTCCTTTGTCTTTTTCTTCTTTTACAGCGTCTGGTATAACTTCTTGAACTTCGTGAGCTATAAAGCCTTCGTGTATATCCTCTGTTTGTTTAAATATACCGTAATCTGCTGATTGATATTTAACAGGTCTTAATTTTTTAAGCCTTTCAATTCCATTTATATCTAAATTTTCTATATTTCTTTTAATTCGATAGTCTGAGGTTCCAAATTGAAAATATCCGACTCTAGTATTATCAATAAAAAAATATGCGTTTGGATTATCCCACCAAATATTAAATAAATTACCTGTACTTACACTTGCTGCATTACCATTACCTGAATCAGTAGAAACACCAGTTCTTGTACCAAATCCTATTGCATTTACAGCACCACCCGTCGTACTTGCAAGACCGAAAGATGAGCCAATTGCAGTCATTGCACCGCCTGATTTTATTTCAAATCTATTTGCATTTTGTGTACTAAAGTAAATAGACGCAGCATCTTGTGTCAGGAGTTGTAAAACACCTGTTCCTCTATGGATAATATCAGACCTAGAATTTGCTCCTCCAGAATTTCTTATTATTCGTAAACCAAAATCGGTATAAGTTGTATCTGCAACAAAATCAATGTGAGATGAATTACTACTACTGCTATCTAATGCGGTTATATTTAAAACGGCATCTACGTTTGTTGTATATATTGTTTGATTTCCTAAAACTGTTAATGTTTCACTTGGTGCGGTAGTTCCTATTCCAACTAATCCAGTGTTTAAAACACTTAATTTTTCGCTTCCACCAAGAAAGAAACCAAGTCTTGTATCAGCAGGTAATCCCATACCACTTTGAACAGCAGTACCCGAACTATTTAAAAATCTATAACCTGGAATAGCTGTTGTACCAGGTTTTGCGATATGAGTTCCAGCCGATGTTGTTGTAGATATATCAAGAACAGGTAAAAAAGCTGAACTATTATGCACTTGATATTGATTACTGCTTGTATTAGCCCAACTCATGTAACTTATTAAAGAAGTTCCAGTTGGGGTTGTGCTAGTACTGTTATTACTTTTTAAAGCCTGTAAATTGGTCTGTATATCTTCTCTTACGGTCTGACCTGTGGCATTTGCTATTACTGTATCCGTATTTGCCATTTAACTAAACTTTTATGATATTTCTATTATATTACAACTTTTTACCAAAACCACTAGCAGCATAATAAAACTGTTTATTAGTTAAAGTTGCTCCACTTGAATTTTTGAAAACAACATTAAATCCCGTTGCGGTTATACTAGTGACTTCAAAAAACTCTCCAGTTCCTAAATTTTGTGGATTGATAGTAACAGATGGTGTTCCTCCTGTTAACCCTCCAGATCCCGTACCAAAGAACGCATTAGTAAATGTATAACTGGTTGTGTTTGAGGTTAATAACGCACTTGTTTCAGTTCTTCTATTCATAATAAGCCTACAACCTAATGTATTAGTACTAGCATCTCCAGGAATAATTCTTGTGTTTTCTGTTGTTGTTGTAGTTTTTAGTTTTGCAATAAATTTAAGGTATCTAGCAGTTATAACTGTTCCTATAAAACTATTTGCAGAACTGTAGGTTACGTTATCATCACTTGTTTGCACCTGTATTTCAACAGTTGCATTTTCTAAAATATCTCCATCAAAACTTGTTAAAGCATCTACACCACCACTTAAAATTGCACCATCAGAATTAACAACAATTGCTGGTACATAACTATCAAAAAGATTACTGTCAGTAAAACCCTCAAATCTTACAATGCTTTCAATAATAACACCTGAAAACTTACCACCTAAATCAACTACGTTACCTCCATCTATAGCAAATTGGTAAGAACCCTCTAATACTCCAGTATCTCCATCTAAAGTATCAAAATTACTAATTGTATCTATAAGTGCAGTAATTGAATCAATCAAAGTATTACTTGCACTCTGATTTATTTCCATTCCACTTGAATCAGCAGATAAAGCAGTTTTTACTCCGCTAAATGTTACGTTTCCACTACTATCTGTATTTTCTTTAATAGTTCCAATAACGATCTGGTCCATAAGATCAGGGGTAGTTATTATTGCACTTACAGAGTTAGTTGATTGTATTAAACTCTGATCTTGATATTTAATTAAATATTCTCCAGTAATAGTCGGTAAAGTAACACTGGTTTGTGAACCATGAACTATCATTATTGTTCGAGAATTTCCCCAAACAGCAGCACCACTTGTATCATCATTATGTTTAATAATTACATGCCCATTGTTTGTTACATCGACATCTCCAGAAAGAGGCCATGTTAATTTGGTATCTCCTGATTGGGTAAACTCAAAATTAAGACTTGTTGGTGATACTGGTGGAGCTAATTTACCTAAATTTTGTATTTCTTTTATTGTTGGACTCGCTGTATGCTTTCCTTTGGCATTGATTGAAAAAACTTCAACTCTATAAGTACCTACACTTGCATTTTCAATCTCAAATGTTAAATCTTCAGTAATAAATTGATTTATATAAGTACCATAATCAGCGAGGGGATTTAAAAATACTGAAGGTTGTCCATAAATATTTGTTCCTTGATTAGATATAGCACCAGGTTTAAATTTATATCTAACAAGATATTTTTTACAACCAAAAACATTTGTAAAACTAACTGATAAAACTGATATAACTTGACCTTCTTTTTCCCTTAAAAAAGTAACACCAGTTAAAGAACTGGGGCCACCTCTATCTACATCTAAAATACTTGTAACTCTATTATCAATAGGAAATACTGGATTTTGTAAAGAGTCTGTTGATGATCCTAATGCACTATTACCATCAACAAAAGCATACTTATTACAATCGTATGGAATACCTGTCATCTTATATAGAATTTCATCTTGCTCTTCTACATCAACAATCCTATAAAGTTTAGACTTAATAACATCTTCAATTAACCAAATTGTATTAGCTTGAAAAGTACATCCTATACTTGGTGCTAAAGCAGAAGATAAAGTTATGACCTTACCACTAATTGAACTAATAGTTCCTTGTTTTGTTTGACCTTTACTATCTACAATTAAAATTGTTCTATCGCCAGCAGCAGGTAAATCAGTAGAAGCACTATCATCTACTGTTAAGGCAGTTAAATTACCACTTCCATCTAAAGTTACAGCACTTACTCTCCCTGCTCTTCTTATCCCTGCCCTCACTGGATCATTAATACCAACAACCGCACCAGGTCTAACGACAACTCCACTTTCTATGGATACATCAAAAGTAACAACATCTGTCTCATGATTCTCAGACCAAATTATATTTCTAGCGTATCTAGCTGCTTGAAAAAATGAAGTACATCCAAATGCTTTTACTTTTTTTATATTATGAGTTTTAGCAAAAACTTGATTATTAGTTATTACAAGGGTATCTGGTTGTCTTGTTCTCATATTAAAATATTCAACAACAATTTTTCCATGTCTTGTTTTTAGACTAACTCCAGAGTAAGAAAATCCATCTATAGTATTTGCAAGAGAAAAAGTGTAAGTAGGTATTTGATAAGTACAAGCATCTGCATCATCTGGATTTATAGGTCTATCTTGAACGAGTGTTAATTTTCCTCCTGACCATATTGGATAACATCGCATCATCCCACTAATTTGTTGTATTAGATTGTAAGCCTCTGTAGTTTTATTTATAACACCGTTAAAAGCAAATCTAGGTTCTAAACCTTCGGAGGTTTGTATGAGTTGAGCAGAATATTTACTTGCCTCATAAAAAGAATACAAATCAACCTCGGATTCTTTTATATAATTACCAAATCCATATCTAGTATTTAAAAGTAAATCAAGAAGTATAAAGGCTGGATCTGTTGTCCAAAATAATTCATTTGTAATAACTCCATTAAATATATAATTACTTGGATATTCTATTCTTCCATTTCCTGAAGTATCTACAGTCGGAGTTATACCTCCATTAGTATAAGGGATTCTTACTTTTACTCCTCTATATCTAAATGTTCTTTTTGGAATATTTTGAAACTGGTACGCATCGAATTGTAAGAATGTATATGCGGTCATAGGGTAACTAAATTGACCGCCTAATATTGTTGTTTTAACACCTTTTCCATCATCAATTTGAATATTAGTATCTATTGTTTGCCCTTGATAGTCTGTAGCTGGTCTTTGTATTTCTGTCATAGAGGAGAAAAATAAATCATCCTGTATTTGATCATTGTCCTCATTTAAAGGACTTACCCGTGTCACAGTTATTTCTAATGGATAGCGTAAAAAGCTATCTCTGTTAAAACTTTCTGTTGCAAATAAATGCTCTCTTCTGTACATATCTCCAGTTCTTCCCTCAAACTTACTATGCAACATTTGAGTAGGTGATAAATCTGCTACTTCCCCTTTATATTGAAAAAATATTTTATATTCTACAGTTCTTCCTAAAAGATCTCCCTTATCGTTTGACTCCTGCAATGAATTAACATGAAGTGTTACTTTTATTCTTTCTGGAGCTAAAGATTCAGTTGATGCTAAAGATGGTCTACCTACTGTAATTTGTTTTGTAATTGAAGTTGATACCTTTTGATTTACAGGAATTATTTTTTCAGTTTGAAGTGTTCCGTCAGTTGTTAAAACTTGTTGATGTAGCGAACCATGTCTTACATCGAGTGATCCATCACTAGGTTTATGAAATCCATTGAAATTAGCTGTCTGATAAGTTCCGTCACTATTCTGTAACCCTTTTCCACTATCTCTAATAGGGGTATCATCTAAAAATATATCTTCATGTGCAAATGCAATATATTGATCTTGAAGAGCACCACTAAGACTATATATTTCTTGTATTTGATTATAATTATTAATTACAGTGCCTTTTGCAAATTCTTTGGATGGTGTCGCAAATCCTTCTGTAATGCCTTCTGAAAGTATTTCAACAACTTTACCTGTTTCAGTATTATTTAAAGTGTCAGGATCTCTTGTGGGCTGTCTACCACCGCCTCCAAAATTACCTGTAATATTTTTATTATTATTAGTCATTAAACTGACTCTCCTGTTACTAACCCATAGTAATATCCAGGGAAATAATCAGGACCATGTGAACCATCATCAAAGGCAGGTCTACCTTCTTCAATCGGAGTTCCTATTGTTTCTTTTAAATTTCCAGGAAAATACTTTGTTTTGCCATTTCTAACAAAAGCACTGAAATTAAATTGATTTTTATTTTGTGCTTTATAAGAAGTTATAAATTCACTTCCAGTAGCTGTATAACCTGTTCCTAGATATGTGTTATCTCCTACAACAGCTTCAATTTTAATTTGTGTAGATGATAAACTATAAATTCTTACATATCTTCTTAAAGAAGTATCCGAATTATCTCTATCGTATTCTTCTACAGGTTGATCGGTGTTTGGATCTGTTGGAATAGAAGTAGTTGCACCCCTATGGTCTTGAGCAACAGTAGAGTTTGATGTACTTGGTGAACCATCAGCAGTTTCTATACCAGCACTAATAACAACCGATCCAACAATATATTCTCCATATAAAATTGGTATGGGAACTGTAGCGAGTGTAGTATTAATAGCATTAGAAAAACTGGCAGATAATGGATCTTCTGCATCTGGTTGTTGTGTCGGTGTAAATAAATCAGCGACACCAGATAAAACTAAATAAGCTCCTACATAAGCTAATGACTTTGAAATTAGACCAACTTCAGCAAATTTTGCTGCACTGAAACCTCCTTTAAAAGCAAAAGCCATACTATTCGCTCCACCAAAAGATATAAACGATAAACCGATCAATGCTGCTCCTAATAATATTTTTCCAAAACCTCTTCCACTTCCAGCTATTACAGGTACTATTTTTATCTCAGCAATACCTATTGGATCGTGTAATTCAGTTTTATCTATATCTATATTGTTAACACTAACTCTATAATATTGATTTGCCATTTCATGTTCCAAAGTTGGAAAGTTAGCTATTAAAAACCTAACTGCTTCAGCAGTATTACTAACTTTTGCCTTAAAAGATGAACGACCTGTAGCCTCTTTTAAATGACCATATAGTTTAATCTCAGTTGACATACCGATACCTCTTATGAGTACATCTTATATAAAATTCACTATAAGGTTCAATACAACTTAGCCTTTCATTGCAATGATGAGCTATATTACCATTTCCTACAAAAACAGCAACATGACTTGGCTTTGGGTGTAATAGTTTCATAAGAAAAACATCACCTTTTTCAAAAGATTCATTATGTCTTAATTCTCTAAATCCAGTTCTCCAAGCATAACTTTCAAATAAAGGATCTTCTAAAAATTCTTCTGCTGTAAGAGATCTTTCATAATCTTTTAAATTTATATTTTTGACTTCTTTATACCAATCTCTTAAAAACGTATAGCAGTCTGTTAATCCCCAAATCCAAGGTCTACCGTATAATTTTGGTTGATATCCATTAGGTTTTAGTTCTGACCAAGTATTGTCAAGAGGACTATAAATATGCCAAGGAAGTTTTGACGCTTCACAACTAATTTTATCTGCGTCAGACGGTTCAGAGGATCCTTTAGGATGGCTATGAAATATTCCTACAATTTGACCTTTTTCTTCACAGGCTGCATAACTGTCAGGATCTAAAATAAAATTATCCTCATCTTTGGAACGATTAGGACAATAAAAAAATACTTCTTTACCTTTTACATTAACAACTAAACCACAGATCTCCTTTGGACTTTCTAGTTTGCTATCTCTCATAGCTATGTGTTGCCATTGCTTCATCCTTTAAAAATTCCTGCTGATGGAAACTGATCTCTGGTCACAAGTCTACGAGGAGCTTTAACTCCTGCTAAATCAAAATTAGCAGCTAATTCAAACTGTACCACCTCTCTATTTTCTTGACTTTTTCTATCTATAAAATATACTTCCTGCGGAAATTCTGGATAAGTAGAGTCAAAAGCATTATAACTAGGAACTGTTGTGTAATTAGAAGTCGGTAAAAATTTTTCTAATGTTCTTTTTCTAGTAACTTTTGCACCTGTAAGATCATTATTAATTAATCCACTACCAATAATTGAACCCGTTATATCTACAGAAACACTGTTAACAGCAGCTAAAATACTACTAAATGTACTTAAAGCATTTGAAAAAGTAAGAGTAGGTCTAGGTAGTTGACCTCTACCAAATTTAAACCCTTCAGCTTTTACAGGCAAGGCAGAATAATTTACTACTGTATTATTTGTATCTCCCATAGTCCATTTAATTGTACTTAAATTGCCATTAGTTCCAGCATGAAAAAAATAACTTGTATCGTCTACTGTTGGCACACCTAAATTTTTTACATAGTGTATATTTTCAATTAAATCAAGTTGAAATAATTCAATGATTGCAGAAGGATTAGGTTCTTGTAAGTTTTTAGCAATTTTCGAGTTAGGAGTATATGTCATACTTGAAACACCTCTCTAAATGTTGCCTGTATTGTTGCTCTATTTAGATAAGGAATCTGTTTACTCCAGCTTTCACATACAAATTTGGAAGAACTAGATTCTCCAGGAGGTGTAAAATCAAAACTTGCATTATCTAAAGCCCTAGCGTCAAGGAATGTTTCTATAGTGTCTGCATCTGTTTCTGACACTTCAAAAGTTAAATTAAATACTTTTGGATTTTGATGGCTAGCCAAACCAAATAATATTCTTTGTTCAAAACCATCAGCAAAGCGAACAACACGGGTTAGTGGTGCAGATGTTTTTCGTTGCCCATATTTGGGAGTTATAGAAGGGAAAGTAGCCATTATGCAAGTAAACCTCCTGGTCTTTTTTGTTGTATTAATTCAGATTGTACTGCTGCTGATATAGCAAGTCCAAGTTGTCTGCCTTGTTCTTCATCACCTTCAGCAGAAGAACCAGAAGCATCTACGTTTACTACAATACTTGTTGAACCCATAGCATGATTGGGAGTTACTGTTCCTGTAGCTCCAGGTGTAAATATTTCTGGGCCACGCTCTCCAACCATATAACTCTTATTTGCTTGAGCCGTTCCACCATTAGCTAAGTGTCTTGTTAAATCTTTTGCAGTTGCTCCTATACCTTTTCCTCCTGTTCCAAATGATCCTGATATTAAATTGCTACCGCTTGGAATCCCCGTGCCAAAAGAATTTGGTATGAAGCTGCTGAAGTTAAATAAGTTACTAAATAAACCTAAAAATCCTCTTTGTATTTGAGCAGCCATTAATCTTGCAGCCGTATCTAAGAAGTAATCTGCTATTCGATTTAACATATTTCTAAACGCATCCTTAACACTCATTGTTCCTTTAATAATTCCTTTAAATGATTCTTCAAAACCTGTTCTTATTGCCATACTTAAATCTAAAACTGTTCTTAATGGATTTATTAAATCTCTAATTTCTTCAGAAGGAGCATTAAATTCGCCAATAAATTGTAATTGCTCATTTATTTTTATAGAGTGCTCAATAAATTCAAGAGATTGTTTGTTAGCTTCTGCAAATTTATCAGCAAACTCTTTTGTTTTCTTTACTCTAAAGTCTAATCGAGCCTGTTCATCTCTAAACTCAGCTTTTAAATTACCTCGTTTGTTTTTAAATACTGAGTCAAAATCAAAGTTTCTTACGGCTCTATCAGCAAATTGTTGTTTCTTTTTATTGAAAATAGCTTGTTCTAAAGCAACTTGAGCTTTCAATGAACCTTCGGTAGCTAAAGTTGAGAATAAATTATTTCTTGTTTCACGACTTATTTCTGAATTAAGACTTTGAATTTTTTCTAATACGGCTTCTGACGTTCTAAGACCAGATAGAGTTTCAACAGTTTCTCTACTACCAAAAGCATTGATTAACATATCACCCATTTCAGCCTCTAAATCTTTAAATTGACTTACTAACTGGATCGCATCTTCTTTTGTTATATTCATCTCTTTTGCTAATTCTTTTATCCTTTGTCTTGAGAATCCACTACTAATTCCCATAGCTTCCATTTCTTCGTCAAGCTGTCTAACAGCTTTTCTAAATGCTCTAACCTCTTGAACTTGAGCAACGATAGCAGTAGCAGCAATAGAAGCTGCAAAACCTCCACCCATAGCTAAAGCTCCACCGCCAGCACCAGCAAGACCACCAGCAGCAGCAGAAGCACCACCACCGCCAAATAGTAATGGAAAGCCACCACCG
>VTLG01008468.1_pt1 | contig 11729 bp, 19 predicted proteins | sample 4694571 | NCBI WGS metagenome assembly VTLG01 (sample SAMN12604809, study PRJNA352737) | marine metagenome | biome: ENVO:00000447; feature: ENVO:00000209|ENVO:00000569|ENVO:01000036; material: ENVO:00002151; isolation source: viral sequences binned using virsorter ... | reverse complement strand
CATTATCTGTGTCTCCCGCGCAATGCCATATCCATAACTTATATCCTTCTAGATTATCAAATACAGAAGGATGGCATTGAGAAGAAATAAAATATTTACAATCTTTAGACAAAGGATTAATAAATCTATTATTAAATTCCCTACTGTCTAACATTACCATTGCCGAGGGAGCCAATCCGTGATCCATACAATATTTATGACTTCCATTAACAGAAATAACGGGCATCCCCTTCTTTTTCTTTTCCAAAAGATCAGGAAAAGTCTCCTCTAAAGTAACCCCACCCACCGCAAGACCAACCACTTTATCCTGAGTTTCGTAAGGCTCTACTTGAGGAAGTCCTCTTTTTATATTGACTCTTATATTTTTCCTGATCTTTTCTGGGTCTTCATTTATAGAGCATACAACTTCTGGAACGGGAACTAATCTTCTCTTAACTTCAACAGAGGGCGCATGAGATCTTGTATAAGATTGTAGCATTATGCTCCTTTAAATTGCATTCTTATTTCCAATCCATTGGCTGCGGTTCCTGTAGAAATTGCATCAATGTCAAACCTTATCACATCCGCAGTAGCCACTGTATTATTATCTGAATCCACTACCGGCGCTGCCGCAGCAGTAGAAGAATCCGTCTCTCCAGTATCAATAGTAATAACAGTAGTCAACATATCTACAGCCTGAGTAAGATTGTGGAGCATTATATCTGTAGTTCCGGTAGTTCCTGCTGTATAAACATGCGCGCCCAAATCGCCCGCTACAGCACTTAAAACAAGACCATTCAATGCAAGAGGAATTGTTATCGCCGCAATTCCATTTCCTACATATGTTGGAATAGCGTCTGGTAATACTTTTATTATAATAGTCCTATTAAAAAACACACTATTTATTGGAGTTATCTTTTTAACGGCAGTGGCCGCAGTATCATAAAATGGAATAAAGTCAGCCGTTGAACTCATTACTGTATCAAGAGGAAGATTATTTACAGTGTCATCCTTACCGCTATTCAGGTTATTGAAATTAGCGTCCACTTGATCATGAGTCAATGGTGAACCTTTTCCAGATCGTGTAACAATAGTAACTGCCATAATTTAACTCCTAAGAATCCTGTACTCCCTGTACATCATATTGTGCATAACCAACAACCCAGTAATACGGCTCAACATAAGGCGTTGTTCCATAAGGAAAAGCCCTTGGAGACTTTTCATAGAACTTCTGACCATTGGTCATTCGATAGGCAACTCTACGAGGCGGATGTTTTCTTCCTCCCCCTATACGAAATCTTCTCGCCATTAGTATCTCGCCTCTGTTTCCGGTTCCAATGAGTGACGCCTTCTAGAAATCGGCGGCATCGCGTCCATGTCGTATATTCGAGAAAGGGCATCCAGAAAGTCTGGGTGTATGGTAGGAAATAAAAGATACTCATTTCGTTTTACCCAGTCAGCCAGATCGTATAATTTCCCTTCCTCATCTTTACGCATGATCTTCTTCGAGATCAAAAATTCTTGCTTCTTGTTTTTGTAATCTTTCTGATGAGAGGTCAATCTCTTCTCGTCTGTGGGATAGGGAAAAAAGAATGAACCATCTTTTAGGTCTGGTTCGAGTCTTTGTATTCTGTCCTTCTTAGACTGCGAACCCCCTCCCCCAGTCCAGTTTAATTCATAAATAGGAAATGAACTTGCATCTATTCTCATCATTTCCTTAAAGTGTTCTATATCAGATTGCGCCCCGTATCTCTCGTATCCAATCTTTACTTCCCTGATTCCGGGAGCTCTTTTCCATTTTGTTCTAAGAGTCTTTATAAACTCCCACCGCTCTGAAAGAGAAAGCCGGTGGCATATTCCATCCAGAAGAAATTTATTATAATTTGCATCAACTCCAACCACCGCAATAGCAGTCCTGTTAGATTCTCTCTTACGCGAATGCGCGGGATCGCACATAATGTATGCATTCAAAGTATATGGCCGAACCTCCCATTGCTGCCACCACTCTTCCTTAAACGCAATATCAGAACCCGCTATCGGATTAAGTAATTGTTGACATGCGACCGTATAGGTAGATGTTGTCTTCTTAATCTCTTCCCATCTCTCCACTTCAAGAAAGACAGGCTCTCCATCCATCTTGCCATCTACCGTGGCTGGATGTATTCTCGGCTTTACCGCAGCCCTTTGAAGGATCGTGCCGTAGGTATCCCCATAGGAGTATCTCGTACCCGCATACTGGAATCTAGGTCGGTGGGTAGACCCCAAATTAAGTGATAATTCCCACTGAGTAGTGGTTTTTTTGATCTGTTCTGGAGTATTTACTGACTCCTGTACCACAATATCATCGTAAACAATAAGGTCGAAATGGCGCCCAGTAGGCTGTCCATCGACTAATCCATGCGCCTCAATCGTCTGTTCCTTCGGATTCGCTGTCCTTTTAACACAAATTCCCTCATTTTCAGCCCACTTTGGAGCCTGAAGCCGGGGCTTATCCCACAAAATATCAGGATAAAGTTGTTTAAGTTTCTCATTAGAATCGAATTCCTGCATTATCTGCCTTAAAAAAGGCTTTGCTTGTCTAGCGGAGAACGATAACAACCCTATCGTGATATTTGGATTGCAAAGAATTTCCTGTACAGTACCCAAAAAAGTAATGATTGAACTCTTATAATGGAACCGAGCCCACAAATCTAACCTAGAATCCCTGTCTCCCTCTACTTCCCGGCATCTGTCATAGATCCACGGATGTAACATATCATGGCGGTTGCAAAGAAACACGCCAAGGTAATAGCGATCCAACTGCCCAAGAGTCCTAATGAAAGAATCATCAATATTAGGATCACGATGACAATCAGCATACGCTTCAACCACTCTTTCAAACGGGGCAGTGTGCGCCCATTCAGCAAACTTTTGTGCGGCATCTGCATTGTTGTTCTTGTGGTGAACGCCATCTGCTATAACGGGCAACACACTGGCACCCTATTATCCTCTATATCCAGAAGCATGAGCAGCCGCGGCTTGCCTTTCCGCTTGCTTTCTAGTTGGGTAACATTTCCCCTTGTCACCCCATTTCCACCCTTTCTTCCCTTTGGGAAGAGCACATCTCTTAATTGGCATATTTACATTAGCGGGAGAATTTCACCCGCCTCCGCTTTTTGTATTAACATTCTTAAATAATCACCATCCTGAATAGCCCTCTGCAAAACATTCTCAGGAAGATTCCTAGCCCAAGGATAAATTTGTCGCATAAAATCAGTTGTCCCGGCTTGAGCCTGAGCATAATCCTGAGCCATAAATCCCGGATCAGTTTGTCTAGATGGTATATTCCATTGCGAATATTCACTTTCTCCGGGTCTAATAACATTTTCACTCACAGGCACCCGGCCTTGAAATATTGCCGCAGACTCTGGAGATTGAAAAGGCTCCCGACCCATAAGATTCCATGCTTGCGGATCTGGATGAATTGTTCTTCCCTGCTGTCTCGCTAGATTATTATAAACCTCAGTCAACTGATCGGGGGACATGCTAGTAATATCTGCAAATTCTTCTGGGGATAATGAATATCCTTTCATCTTTTCAAGCAAATCAACAACTGCCGCCTTTAGAGACTCGCCCATTGCAGCAAGCCCTCCTTGCTCCGAAGCGGGAGAGGCAAACAAACTTTGCGCCTCGCCTCTAGCCATTGATTCGGGATGCGCATCTGATGGTGATTCTCTCCAACCGGGAGGAGGGCCAGTGGGTCCGGGCTCCCAAGTTTCTGCTTCTGTATAATTTCCACCGGGAAGATTCTCTGGAACAATAGGAGCGCTTGCTGGCCCGCCACCTCTCAATTCCTGTTGCCCCTGTAAAGTTCCGGGCAACCCTAACCCTTGTGCATCTATACGGGCTCTAGACCCAGCATCAGTTCTGTCTTCCCTTTGGCCTGTATATCTTGCCGCCGCCAAGAAATCCTTTACCTCTGCACCGGCGCTGGCTAAGTTACTCTCTTGACCCGCGGTCCGCATGTCTCCGCCACCCATCATATCTTGAGCCGTAGGACCAACCGCACCACCACCTCTGCCTCCTTCCTCTCTCCAACCCGGAGGAGGCTGGCCAAAAGGGACAACTGAGGGATCAGAAGACGGAGGAAGATTTGCTAGTGTATCAAAATCATCGCCAGCCCATTGTCTCCAAGCCTCCTCTGACTCATCAATATTCAAAGGAGATGACCCAGTATGAATTCTTTCACCGGGCCTTAACCATTGTTCTTGTGGAGCAATAGGAGACCCTTCTGTTCCAGTGGCAACAAGGATTTTTTCTGCAGCCTGATCTAATACATCAGCCGCGGTTTGAGCGTAATTAGTAGCCTCAAATCCATGCTGTTCAGTAACTCTTCCTTCTGCCATAATTATTTCCCTTGGTGGAGGCGGCGGGAATCGGACCCGCGTCCAGAAAGTGAATTAACTTTTCTTTCTGTCGAAACCATATCGCCCCCTAGTGAATGGTCTTCTCTATTTCTTCAACACCTTTCTTGATAGCCTTATCTAGAATGGCATCCACATCTACTTTCTTTTTGACTTCAACCGTATGCTCGATTTCCCTCTTCTCTTCCTTCTTGCTGTGAGAGGAAGTCCATCCAAAACGATTGACCATATTCATCAGCCAAAGGCCATGATTGAAACCTCTCGTTTCGAGATTCTCACGGCCCTGCCGAATCCACCATGCTTCCGAGGCCTCTTTACCAATTTTTACGGTCTCACGAAAACTCTCCTTTTGCTTATCCGTGCTATTAAACCACTTATTTAAAGTGGACCTAGAAACCCCCATTTCTCTAGCGGCCTCAATTAGTGTACCACCACGATCAAAAAGAGACTCCAATCGTCTTTTCATTTTTAAATCCCATAAAGCGGGAAACTTAGATTTAGCCGACACGAGACCTCCTTTTTACTCTGTCCGTCTTACCCTTCGGTCTTCCCGGACTTACACTTCTGTTAGCGGATCTACTCGCCAAAGTTAAATTACTTCTCTTATTGTTCCTTGGGTTTCCATCTTTATGATGGACATCCTTACCGCTTTTCCCGTACTTGTTATTAGCGTTATTTCTTGCCGCCCTATTTTTCTTCTGTTGAGGTTTAGAATGATATCTGTCGTATTCTAATCTATAACTACGAGCCATTTTTCTTTTTACCTTTGAATTGAATAGGTCCGGGCATCAACCAAGAGAAGACCATCGGAACAATCACTACAAGAATAAGCGCCCAACCACCCATTGAGATCAATTTTCCCAAGAGCGTCCAAAAGTTGTCAGGTGCTTTATTAACCACCGTATCTGCGGTTATATTAGCCGCTTTACCGGGCTTTTCCGCACTCAAAGCAGAGGCAGTCGCAGCCGTCAACCCCCCTGCTACCGCTGGTACAATCACACCACCCGGCAAGACAGAGGTCGCAGCCACAATTCCGCTCGTTGCCGCTCCCGTTATAAGGCTGCTCTTCAGAGTCCCGCACCCCGTCACACTCAATAAACATGATAGGATCAGTCCCCGAAGAATCCACCGATTATGATGATGAGAACTATTACGCCCCATATCCAAGGCTTTGATCTTACTTCTTCCCATAACTTTTTTAACGCATCCATTTAAAATCTCCATTAGTCTAGTTGAAAACTTGATCCGCACCCACACGAATGGGAACCCGTAGGCGGAGTGAATTTAAATGATGGTTTGAACGGGTCATCATTCCAGTCCATCTCTGCATCTCCCAATAAATCTAAGGAAATAGAATCAGAGAAAATTGTATCTGAAAGCATCTTCGCGTCCGAAGGAATCTCCGAACTTCCCTTTAGTTTTATCTGATAACCAGAGCAACCTCCACCTTCCAAACAAATCTCTAGGAAGCCGTCTCCATTCAAAACCTGATCGACTTTGTTTTTTGCCGCTTCTGTTATTCTCACTTTTTAAAGCCATAAGTACCTTTAGGTTTACGAGTTGCTTTTGAAGTTTTTCTACGTCCAGCCGCAGACATTTTCTTTGTAGACTGTTTGCCTCTGGTCATACCAAGTCTTTCATCCAACCGCGCATTATAACCCTGTTTTTTTGCCATCTTTATTCTCCGTATTTTAGTCTAGAATTTTACGAACAACTTCTCTGCCTTCCCAATTATCTTCTACTGCAACCTCATGCTTTTCACAAGCATATCGTGTGTTTGTATCAGCGTTATCCTTCCAACCATTTCGTGACAGGGTTCTTTTCATAGCAAGACAACCGGGTACACCCATCTCTACCCATTCTCCTTTCTCATTCTCATGGTGACCCATGAATTCTATGACGCTGCCATTAAGGAATAGCATAAGAACAAACATTATTTTAATAGTCATCGCGCATTACCATTGTGTGCCTTCAACTCTGCTACATTATCCTTGAGTATCTCTACCTTACCCTCAAGAGTTTCTATTCTCTGCCTGTAGAAGTCTAAAGTAAGTGCTTGCTGTTGGTCAAAGGGAGCCTTGCCTGTCTCAATGTTGTGGAGAAGTTTGTCGAACTCCCCAGATAAATGTTCTATGAGCATGAACTGCTCTGAATCGGCTGGCAAACTGCCCAGATTTCCGCGAGGCCACTCTCTAGAGAAAATTGTGTTCTCTGTAACGTCATTCTGCATTAGAATGTAATTTGTCTCAATGGTATTCAGTCTTTCAATAATCCCAAAGTAAGCCCACACACCTACCGCAACGGAAGCAATCAATGAGATCAGATTGCGAATAGGCATCGCAAACTTTGTCCTATCGCTCACGTCGATAGGATCGTTCGCTACTCTTGGGGATTCATCCATCGTTCGTTAAGAATGGTATTTAGTTCCTTTATCCTATCGGAAACTTTACCTGTAAGAATCCACGGACAAAGACCATGTACTATGGAAACAACTGCAAGAATGAGAAAATCAAAACTAAGTTGTAAAGTAAAACGTAAATGGCTTCCATAGGATTCCTTAACTATTTTTAAGTGATTGCATTTCATCTGAAAATGTACCAGAGAAGACCAGTTAGCGCAGCAGTATCTACACAGATAGACCAGCATAAGTAGGCTTTAAGAGCCACCTTCTTCCACTCATCGTGCCTTCTGATATACTGGGTTGGGTAAAACCATTGCATCTAACTTTTCCTCTAATCTTATAAGGTGATCCATTATCTCGCCAAACTGATCATCAGTTCTGGCGACAACGCGCTCTAATCTATCTTCAACAGTCTCTAACTGGAAAGCCTGTATCGCTACGCTCTCTCTTAAATCATATATGAATGTAAAACCACCGATAATCAAACCTGCAGTGGCTATTACATGGCCTACTGATAGGCTCTTACCGAGTTGGTTTCCATTGCTCATATTTCTAATTTCTCCGACTCATCTCCGGGATTTATTATCTCCCACACAGTTCCACCCGTAATAGAGCAGATTATCACTGCGTCCTGACCGTCTTTTTTGTGGAAAGTTAAAAATGTCCAAGAGGGCTTATTGGGATTGTAAAGGATGGCTCCAAATGATGGGCCATCCTTACTGTTAATCCAACCCTTTCCAATAGGATATTCACCTAATATCTCCTGATGATATTGAATGACTTCGGCTATATCATCCCAACACACCGCTTTTATGGGGAACTCGGTTGGAAACATTCTTGCTGACCCCGCTAACGGTAGAGCCAAGAGTAAAGCCAGCAATAATTTTTTCATTTAGTAGCCGGTCTTAATCTTTTTAGTTTTCCTAACACCGGCCTTTGGTGATTTCACGGATGTTTTTTTACCGCCCACCCTTGCGCCGCCTCTCTCCTTTCCATTCTTAGCGGCCTTTCCCCAAGAATAAACTGATTTAGCCATTATCAATTACCTTTCTTTGCTTTGCCGCCGGTAGATTGGGTGGGGTACTTTGCCCCCTTTCCGCCGCGCTTTGGTGATTTAATTTTCTTTGCTTTGATCTTTGTAAACTTTGGTGTTGCCATTAAACCACTCTCCTTGGAAACCTTCCCCTCTTGGGGTTTTTTCTTCCTTTTTTGTAAGCCGCATATTCTTCCTTAATCTTCTCGGCCCACTTGTTTGCCGCCCCTTCTGATGCAAATGTTTTTGTTTGACCATAGTAGGAGGCCTTCCATCGGCCTTTCCCCTTTGGTCCGGGTATTTTTGTTACTGGCATTATCTCCTCCTATATGCCGAAGAGTTTTTTAACTCTGTTGATTGTGCGTGCAGCCCGTGCTGGCGTCTGGCTCTTAGCCCATCTAGAGTCGGCCATCTGAACTGTTACTTCGTTCCAGTCCTGATTCTTAATTCCTTTCCACATCTTCTTGAATTTACTCAGTCCTGTGGCTCCCATCTGGAAAGCCATCATCATCAACTCATCACGAAGGGCTGGAGGAACGCTCCCTTCAACATCAAACTTCTTAATCAAGCGATCAACCGAAGCATACGCGCCAGAAATATCTTCTTCTAGTAAACGCCTTGCTTCAGCATTACTCACACTTCTTTCCTTTTCTCCCTTCTCAAATTTATGCCCAATACCAACAGCCTTATGTCCTGCGTCCCCATAAGGTTCTAATTTAAAACCCTCTTCCTTCGTAAGTATTGCTCGCACGTCAGAACCGCCCATATCAAAAACGTCTCGTCTGGATGGGGCTAGAGAGACTTCTTCCTGAACGGAGATCTCTTCCGCTGGTATATGAAGAGGCATCGCATTAGCCCATTGCGTCAACGCGCTCTTTTCTGATTTAGGATCATAAACGGAAGACTTCTTGAACTCTTCCAACTGCGAGGCTGTTATTGCGAGTTTCTTTGTGCCGCTCTCGGTGTAAAAGTATTTCTCGTTTCTGGCTTGCGCTTCGGCCACACTTCTGGGTGGTTCGCGAGAGACAGCCTCCGCCTGAGAAATAACTCCCATCGGAACATTCCTTTGACTTCCAATTGTTAAAGCGCTTCTAGCCTGTCGTTCTCGATCAGAAACTACATTCGGCAAACCGGAGATAGCATCTTGAGGGGGTAATGGGTCTTCCACCATACCACTAACACCACTCTGAGTTCTTGGGGTAATGGCTTCGGTTAGAAACTCCGCCACTGGTTCAAGGCCCCGGTACATGCCGCTCCAGAGTTTTTCTCTACCTTTGTCCAGCCAACCAACCCCGGAAGGCATTATATCAGGATGCTGAACTCTAAATTCTTCGCCATGAATATCTCTGGTTCTACCAGTATCATGCCAACCCTTCATTGGGAACCCATCCACTTCATCTTCTAGGTAAAAAGTTTCTCTGTCTGATGCCATCCTATTCTCCTCTGGCGCGAGCGGCAACGTTGTCTTCGTACCATGTTAATTCCTCTAGCCACCCTTCCTTCCCAAATATATTCTTTTGTATGTACTGGTTAATTTTTTCTATGGCCCTGTCAGCATACCGCCCTTGCACAAGAGCATAAGTTATGGGATCATATCTGGCGTTCTCACCAAGAGCCGCCTGATTTTCTTTTCGATAAGTAACAGGGACCTCATAAGAGGATTGCACATCAAACTCAGGCTCCATTATTAATTCTTCTCTAGCCTCTGTTGTTCCGAGCATAGGAGGTGTCTCGGCTCCAGTAAGTGGATCAGTCCAAAGTTCTTCACCTGTTATTCTATGTTTTCCGGGCTCAACTAAATAAGAACTTCGCTCATCTAAAATATTTTCCATGAGAGTCGGATCTCTTTGCATGGCGCTCACCAGTCCATGTCCCCCTCCCAACAGATCTGATCTCCCCGGCATCACCATTCTGTCTACCGGGTCCATCTGCATTATATCATAAAAATCTTTGAGAGTTAAATTCCCTTTAGTCCACCACTGACCATCCTTAAACTTAATATTATCTCCAAGCCACCCTTGAATCATATTTCTTGTATATCCTGCAAGTTCCATAGCCCTGACAGAATCCCTAAGCATTCCACTCATCTCTTCTGCAAATGGAATTTTTTCTAATGCATCCATATGATCAAGAGCGCTCAAAACAACATGACCGGGGCCCTCATGCCGAAAAAGATTTACAGCGTCCCCCTCATGGTATGTATTCAGTTTCACAATAGGGGTATCAATCTGCTGAACCCCCGGCTCATCCGTATAAGGCCAAGCCAAACCTGCTGTCTCCCTGTACTCCCTATTCGGGTATTGTTGGCGCCACCTTTTTAGACGCTCATCCTCGGAAGTGGAGAAGTCGACCCAATCTAATTCCCCACCCTTTGTCCTGTGCTCCCTCTGGTACATGAGTTCCATAGGAGAGAGCACATCAGGGATAACGGGACCTGCTTTCCATCGGGCCTGACCCAGACTCCGCATACCCTCAAGAAATTCTTTATCTGGATCGGGATCAAATTGTTGAACTGCTATCTCCTCTACAGGGGCACCTGTACTAAAGCCCTCTGCGCTAAACCCTTCCGATTTAAAAGGCTGTCTCTGCCCTTGCTGAATAAGACCTGTAGCCATTACACTCGAATTCCCTTTTTCGAATACTTCTTAATCTTTCTCTTTTTTGTTTCTCGCTTTTTCTTCTTAGCCATCTGCTTTGACGCTGAAGTGGGAGTGGTCCCTTTAAGGCGATAGGCTGTGAAGCCCTGCTTAGTTGTATATTTCTCCCAGATTTTTGGATCGTACTTTCTTCCGGCAACCGGAGGGGATTGCGTCTCGGCCTTTACAGCCTTATCCGTGGTCTTACGTACCCCATTCCTATCAATGATCTTATCCGGTCTCTTTGTGCTGTTCTTTGCCACGATGCCCCCTCAGACGCTCTGTATTGCCCTACACGGGCTTTTTAGGAAGATGTAGTGTCCCAGTAAGCCTTTGGGATTTCTCCACTCTACCGGCCTGTCCCGAAGCCCCCTGCTCTAGCCCCTTAGAGATAGCCTCAGCCTTATTAGTGGCTGATGTCACCTGTCCCTTTGCGTGTATAAGGGCTGAGTCCGGACGTTTCTCTGGACCTCCCCATGTCATTCCTGCCATTATTTCTCTCTCCCTATTATGCCCTCTTTGGGCCTGTATCCCCTATGAAGGGGGCCATACACTTCCTCAGCGGTTCCCAGATTTATGTCTACAGGAATGCTGGTTTCCTTAAATGGAGGGGAATGTAACCTCCCCAATAAGGCGGCGTCATAATTTGGTTTACCAGTAAACGGGGCAGAAAGTACTGACTTGATGGCGGTCCACCAAGGAAAATTCCGCTCAGTAGGCCACCCACTTTTCTCCAAAGCATTCTGTAGATTCTCCTCCGTGTAGGGCGTCGCTCCAACAAGCGCTCTAAGGTCAGACCAACTAAAGTCTGCTTTCTTCATTGCCGCATCTAGTTTATCGGATGTTTTCTCCGACCCCGGGCCCCCAAGACCCAAATACTCCTCTAGTGCCTTCCCCATATAGTACTGGTTGAAGTCGTACTGATCCTTCGCATAAACATTACCATCCCGGGTTTCAAACTGACCTCCCCCTATGGTTCGACTTATATCGTCAAGATCATGTAAATAGGGATTCAACCTTTCCCCTGCCTCCTCTGGGTGAAGTGCCTGTCGCCTTCTAAGCAACTCCCCGTAATCCCCTCTCTCCAACATAGGAGCAGAGACTCCGGGGTAATCTATATTAGATCTTCCCTTCTCCCTAGCCAGTCTGGCCATGTCCCGAAGAACATCTAAATGCTCTGGAGCGTAATCAGCCTCCGTAAAGCGGGCTTCTTCCTGCTCCCCTATGGGAGTCTCCAGAAAGCGATGATACCACTGGCCCTGCACTCCCCTGCCCAT
>VTLG01017136.1_pt1 | contig 11730 bp, 19 predicted proteins | sample 4694571 | NCBI WGS metagenome assembly VTLG01 (sample SAMN12604809, study PRJNA352737) | marine metagenome | biome: ENVO:00000447; feature: ENVO:00000209|ENVO:00000569|ENVO:01000036; material: ENVO:00002151; isolation source: viral sequences binned using virsorter ... | reverse complement strand
AGACTAGAAACAGCAGTAGATATTGCAGTTACAGCAGCAGTAGCGGCTAGACCTCCTGCAAATCCAGCTTGCCCACCTAAGAAACCTTGACCTAAACCTCCACCAAGAGCACCAGCAGCAGCCGTTACTGGACCTTGACCAAATAACAGAGGGAAAGCTCCACTAATTAGAGCACTAGATAATGCACCACCTCTATCAAAACCAATATTTCCTCCAAATGCCCGTGGTCCAGGCATTAATTGTCCTCCTACATAATTCAACATAGAAGAATTACCCTTCATTGCTCCTACTTTTTTACCGTAAGCAGGAGAGCCAACAATATCTGGACGACCAAATACAGGAAAACGATCCGCACCATATAGATCTCTTGCTTGTTGTTGTACTGCTTGCCTTTCTTTGTATCCTGTGCTTGTGCTATAACCAGGAGATCCTGGAACGTAGCCACCTGTAGAAAGTCTTCCTGTAACAGACATCTTAGGGGCATTTCTTATTACTTCTTTCCTTTCTCTTTCATTATCTCTGTATCTTCTATTTGCTTCTTTTGATATTCCTTTTTCTGTTACTAAGCGAGCACTTAATTCGTTTCCGTAAGTCTTAGCTACCGTTAATTGTTTAGCCGCTAAATCATAATTTCCTTTCTGTACACTCTTGGCTGCTTTTACTGTGTTTATTCGTACTTGATCTAGTTGAGAAGTTAATTCTGCATTACCTAAAGTATCTAATTCAAACTTATTAATCTTGGATCTAAATCCACTTATCTGTTTAAGTAAGCCTAATCTAGTACCTAACTTTCTATTGGACTTAGCTTGTGTTGCCTCTAATTGTTTAGGCGATCCAACTATGTCAGCACCTCCTCTGACAGGCATCCTATCTGTTCCGTATTGAAGTCTTGCTTGTCGTTTGAAGTCATTAAATTCTTGTACTTTTACTCTGTTTGCTTCTTTTTCTAATCTGATTCTTTCTCTTGTTACTTTTAAACGTCCCTCTTCTACACGTAATACTCTTCGTACAATAGATAACTGCCTATTAGCAGCACCCATTTGCCCTGTTCTACCCTGTAAAGTAGATAATTTTCCTATTTCTCTTCTTAATTTTCTGGTTCCTGAAGTAGGACCACCAAAAGCAGTTTCTAAATAATCGGCACGTTGTCTTATATCTGTTTGCTGATTTCTTAAACGTTCTTTTGCTTCTATGGAAGTTCTTCTACCTCCCATTCTTGCTCCTCTTGCTGCAAAATCAGGAGAATAAGGACTATTAGGAAAAGAAATCTTTTTGCCTTTATTAGCCTGTGCCCCAAGAAGTCTTTCTTGTTTCCTTATTTCTTCTGTTTGTTGTTTTTCTAAAGCTAACTGTTGTTTCTGTACAGCTACAGTTTGATCCATTCTACCTCGCCATTTCCTAGAAAATTTAAGCTTTCCTTCTTGTAACTTACTTACAGCTTTATTGAACTTTATTTCAAATTTATCTACTTGAGATTGTTTTAATTTTGCACCTAATATTCTTCTGTAAGAGTTTAGTAAAGCTGTAGTTTCTCTAGTGACAGCAAGCTTTCCCCCTGGTACTACAGCACCTCCTTTTTTACCTCCTCCTCCTTTAGCTCCACTAACTGCTGCCTTGCCTAAATTATTTACCTTTGTCTGTAAAGTTTTTAACTGAGCATCAAATTGCTTAGTGTCTAATTTTATATTTACTTTGTACTCGGCTCCTAATGCCACTGTCAGTTCCTATTTAATATAAAAATTCTACCTCATGTTCCTGTATTGAGCTTGTCTACGAGACTCTTCATACGCTTTTTTCTCTGCATCTGCTTTTAATGTGTAGTACGCACTCCAAGCATATAGCTCTTCCGCAGTCATCCCATTTCGCAACTCAGTTATCGTTTTACCTAGCTTTTCGGCTACAAAAAACTGTAAAAACAAATAATTATCATTCTCCAGCCGAGCTTTTTACGGCATCGGGAGTTGCCTCCTCCTCCATGCTTTGCATCTTGCCCATTATATCCAGGAGCAAGGAAAGAGGTAATTCTCTTCTTAATGCTGGCCTATCTGCTTCAGAAAATAATCTTTTACCTATTTTATCTTCTGCTTTATTGATGATGACTTGTAAAGCAAAATCAAGACTTGTTTCATCGTCAGCCTTGTTCATGGCTTTTAGTGTGTTATTTATGGCATCCCTATCCGCTATTGTTATAGGAGTCCAATAGATCTTTAATACAAGATCATCCCCGTTATAAATAGCGTAACTACTACGTTTTTCGACACTAAAAGCTTTCTTTAGTGCTTCAATAGCCCTTTGTGTAGCCATAAGATATTCAGATTATTTCTGTAGTATAACTCGATTAGTATAAAGTTTTAACCCCTTCTTTGTTTTGGCTAACAGTTATGCCAAAACCTGCCTTTCTAAAACCTTTAGTAACGTCCTTCATAAGAAACTTACCCTTACCCGTCTTTGTATAAATATTGAACCAACTAAATACAGCAGGTCTAGGAGTAATAGAAAAACTTTCAGAATGTTTTCTATAAGTAACAGGCTTGCCCATCAAATTTGGCATCCTTGCCTTCGGATTATTAATTACAAATCCTGCATATTCTGTCTGGTTTCCTATGTATAGAGGTTTACCTATAGGTGCTGGAATATAAGGATACTTTTTAGGAGCACCTCTTTCTGTAGGATCTGGAATATCAAAGGAACCCGAAGGAGGATCTCTAGGAACTGTAGGCTCTACAGCAGTAGAACTTACGATCCAGTTTTTATTGAAAGTACCTGTCCACCAAGGACTTGTGTACTGGAGCGAATAATGTATTTCTGTTGCAGCTATAGAAACAGCCTCTTCTACCCTCAATTTAATATCGTTGGGTAACTGAGATATGTCTTTAATGCTAGGCATTGGCAGTAAAATCGCAGCTTACAACACTTAAATAATGGCTGTCTCCTTCTCTGTTTACGGAAGTAGGACCACTTATTTCTGATACACGGGGAGAAACAGAATAAGTATCGGAATAATTTGCTGCATTTATAGATGTAAGTCCATCTATTACAGATTCAGATACAGCAGCAGCTACAGCACTTCCTTTGTTCTTAGGTGTCATAATTCCACACCTTATAGAACCACTGTAGTAATCAGATGATGCTCCCTGTGCTTGGTACGTTGCTTGCTCGAAATCCAAGCTGACCATCACATATTTCTTGGTTTTACCTGGAGTGGTAAAAGGCATGTTGTCAAAAACAACTGTTACTGTGTTATCCGCAGTATTTACAGCGTTTTTGATTGCAGTCTCGAAGGCTGCCCTGGCTTTAACTAAAGTCATTAGAAAACAACATCCACACGAAAAAGATACTCCTGACCACCTTTTAAAGTTCTAATATCTACTATTTTCGCTATTCTTGTTGATCCAGAAAAAGTAAGCGTTATTTCATCTTGCAATAAAGGTTGGCTATCTCCAATTAAATCTGGAGTAATGTATAACCTTGCTTTATTTTCTTGAAAACCCGCTTGCTCACTTGAATCTACAAATTCAACAGGTACTTTTATTGAGTAATTTGTGTCTGTTGTTGTGACCGATCCAGTGGCAGTGTTGTATGTGGGGGATGTTTTTCGTGTGTAAGTTATGGACGCATCCATAGCAGATCCCAAGTCTGCAACAACCTGTTTTGCTACTTGTTTGAAGAGGGTGTCTAGTGTACCTGCCATTTATCCTCTCACCACCCGTACTTGATAGCTGCCACTTCCACCAAGACAATAAGGACCAAGATAGGACTGCAACCAAGGATAAACGTCAAAAACATTGTTAATCGTGCCAACACCTTGGCTATCGGTGTTGTATTTAACTTCTATTTCACCTAGTTTGACCTCTTCGTAGGTTCCGTCAGTACCTTTGTTGCCAGTTATTGCATCTGTATCATTTGCTAAAGCTTTTGCTAGTTCATATTGTGCGTACTTTATGTTGTTGGGTATCGAACTACAAGTTAGCTCTACATCATCAACTTGATAGTTATTTCGAGGCCATTTTAGTGCTTGCGATTCATCGCAACGATCACCGTAGTAATTAAGACTATCTATCCACCGACATGCAGAAATTAATGCCCGATTTTTTTGATCGTCTGTTTTATTTGTCCACGTTGAATCGTCAGGAGAAGTTTCAAAGTAACTATTGGCATCCGCCAATGTCACATAGCTATTGGAGCTTTCTCCTTTCAAAGTGGCGTGAATAGTAGCTGCCACGCTTATCTCTCAAACATTGTTTTTATTGTAGCGTCATAAAAAACCCCCACCAAATAAATGGTGAGGGTCTTCCATCCGATCTAAGTATAGATCAAAGAGTTGAAGTGTCTAATGGTGTGTTAACTGTTAACTGAACCATAGGAATTAGGTCTGCATCATAAGTTGCAGTCCAGTTGTCCTTGTTACCAAGAACACTATTGGTTGGGTTATCAGCAGCGTTACCCCACTTAGTACCCATAACGTGATACGCAGTGTGGTAGTCAACAGAAAGTACATCCTGTTTTGATAACACGTTTCTATCTGCTTCAATTCTGAGGTCTTGCTGAACACCCTCAAGGATTGTTCCAGATTTAACCAAGTAGCAGTAGTACTCCTTGATATGACCAGAAGTTCCAGGTTGAACTGCGTTCACCTGGGAATCCATGATTACGTTCATGCCAGCGAAAGTACCAATGCTTCTTGCATCAATACCAGCACCGCCGCCACCCCACTGGATACCTGTTCCAGTTGAAAGTGCAGAAGTAGAGAATGTTAATAGTCCTACCTGATAAAGATAGAAACCTACATTTGGGTGAACGATTAGTGTGTCTAACTCATCGCCACGCTCTCCAAGAAGTGCTCTAGCTTTAGCAACGTTAGATGCTGAAAGATAGTTTGCTTCTGCTTGACCTGAAGATGCTGCTACCGCATAGTCACCAGCATTGCCACTAAGAGCAGTACCGAATAAACCATGTAACTGGTAGAACAATCTTTGGCTATTTAGCTTGTTGATTGCATCTGCAAGCTGGTTGCGGATTGCGTTCATTGGGTCTTCACCAGCAGCCAATGTTGCAATGTCGTCCACAGCGTATGCGAAACCTCTGTGGATTATTGTTGCAATTTGGGTTGCTGTACCAATTTTCTGAGGAGTCATGTAGCCAGCACTTGAGGTTCCCCAAGTAGCTGTACCGTCCATAATCTCTTCTGTTGGTGCAACAGGGTTAAACTCAGGAACTTGGATGCGTGTACCGCCTTCTCTTGAATCAAGGAAGCCGTTTCTTACAACTGCTCCACTTTTTACAAAAAGACTGCGTTCTTTAATTGCCTCTTGCACGTAGCGAGACAAATTATTCCTTTTTACGATGTCCGCTAATAGAACACCGCCTGAATAATTCTGAAACGGGGCTGCCATTTCTATTTAAAAAATAATTTTTTGCAAATCCCAGTCACAGACTAGGACGTTAGCCTCACAGAAACTAACTAGGAAGCACCTGCCTCCTTCTTGAGCACAGCAGCAAGATCAGGTTCGGTGCTTTCAAGGGTCATCTGCCTTGTTATGTTAATACTACCTTCTTTCCAGGGATTAGTCATACCTGGAGAGACATTTGATGTTGGTGTAGGCTTTGCACCCATCCCTGCCGCAGAGCTAGGTTTGAAGTGGTGTTCCCATCCACTACCAGGATTTTTTAGGTTCCCTATATAAGCATTAAGATCCTGCTGAACACCTCCATTTAATACAACAACTTCACCCTTATCGTTTTTCTGAAGTTTATCTTGCAGTAAAGATAAGGTCTGTTGTGCATTAATCGCTCCAGAATCACTGATTGCTGAGAGAGCAGAGTTCTTAATGTTTGCAGACTCGTTAGAGCTTTTTAAGTTCTTTAATTCCTGGTTAAGTTCTAATATTTTTTGGTCTTTGTCTTGGGCTGTTTTGTTGGCTTCTTCCCAGAGGGTTTTCCATTGCCCTTGGTCTTCGAGGTCTTGTTTCCTTTTGTCATCTGCTTTTTTGTAAACATCATCAAGTTTAGTCTTGATGCCTTTATCTTAATGTTTGCAGACTCGTTAGAGCTTTTTAAGTTCTTTAATTCCTGGTTAAGTTCTAATATTTTTTGGTCTTTGTCTTGGGCTGTTTTGTTGGCTTCTTCCCAGAGGGTTTTCCACTGCCCTTGGTCTTCGAGTGTTTGCTTCCTTTTGTCATCTGCTTTTTTATAAACATCATCAAGTTTAGTCTTGATGCCTTGGAATTTTTCGCCTTCTTCAGCAATTTTTGCTTCTAAAGCGGAAATTTTGCTCTCGTACTCAGCCTTAACACTGTCAAGGTTGGGTGCTTGAGGAGTTGCAGTCTCAGCCACAGGCTGTTCAGCAGGAGCCACAGACTCAGGCTGGATGACTTTCTCTTCGACCATAATTAAGCGTCAGTTTTTGATTTAGGTGTTTTTGTTGCTTCGGAAGCAACAGTTTTAGGGGCTGGCTTGGTAGCAGGAGCTTTCTTAACCTCTGGTGTTGTTACTACATTACCAGCGTCAAGATCAGTTGCTCTTACACCAGAAACAGGAACCCATTTCCCATTAACTAGCTCTACAGAAGGCATAATAAAATGTTATTCAGATGTAGTATAGAGCAGAATTAAGTTAAAAACATGGCTTTCTATAGAGGTACGGAAGGTTCCGTTAAGTTTGATGACGCTGGAACAAGTGCAGCAGCCATAGCGAGTACTACAGGATGGACGCTAAATGTAGTAAAAGAGACTGTTGATACGACCTTGATAGGAGATAGAACAGGATACAAAGGAACAGAGGGTGGAATTATTTCTGGAACGGGTACAGTCAAAGTTTTATACACCGCTACAAGTGGAGACGAAACAGAAGCTTTCTTAAAAAGAGTTAATACTACGGGTAATACGGGTAATAGTTTATTTGAACTTTATACTGATACTTCTGGGTCTAAAAAGATTAGTTTTAAGGGTGTAGTTACAGGAAGTAGGATTAACTTAGACCTGGATAATTTAATACAAATAGATATGGATTTTGCAACTAATGGAGCTATAACTTACGCTATCTAAGTTAAATCTGTATTGCCGTCTTCTGTAGCTGCTGGAAGGACTTCTCCCTGTACTAATATTTGTCTAAATTCATCTCTATCTATTACTTTTTGGTCAAATAGTGATGTTAGAGCACTTACATCTTGGCCTATAAGTCTGTCGATGTCAAAGTCACGGCTAATCTTTACTTCTGGGGGTTCTATTTGTAAATAATCGGCTGATAAATTAAATGCTTTTTGTAATTTTTGTTCTAATTCCATAGATACCATTGAAAGCATAGAGTTTGTATCTACACGGTCTAGTCTTCGGGCATCTGCTGATTCTGCAACAAATTTTTGCTGTGAAAGTGTACTAATTCCTAATGTTGCCATTTGTAACTGCAATTCTTGTATTTCGTTGGCTTGAGCTTCAAATGCACTAGCGGCTGGCTCTACATAATAAATTTTATTGCCTGGTTGGGTTGCCATTGCGTAATTTACGCTGATAGCCATATCTTTAGTCTGGTCGTCCCAGCCTTCCATCACTAAAAGCGGTTGTGAAGCAACGTGCAAACTATGGATTAGGTCAGCCTGACGCTGAAAATGTGCCAAATTTAAGTAAGCAATATCTAATAGGGGTGGCTTACTCGTTAATGTGTCTGTTTTTCCAGAATAAATAGTTACTAAAGGTATTTCACCAAGGGAATAATCACCTGATTCGACTATTTCAAAGTCAGTATCGTTTGCAGGAGAGTCAAAATTACCTGCAAATGTATTGTCTTTAGTGTACATATCTTTAGTTGTCTCTTTTTTCCGATAGATTCGATATGCTCCAGGTTCTATGACACGTACTTGGTCATATACTTTTTCACCAAACTCACCGTCTGCTATCACTGCTTTTTCGGCTATTCTTACTTGCACTAAATTTCCGTAATTTACTTCTCTATCTAATCGCCAGCCATAGATGTTTTCGGGGTCTATTTCTATCCAATAAGGTCTTCTGTTTAGTTGTCTTTCTTCTGCAAGACTTTTTGCTCCTGTTGGTGCAGGAAAATCTACTAAAACGTGGCTATGACCGTAGGTTAAAGAGCAAATAATATTTCTTCTAGCGTATTCATCTAAATCTGAGCCGCAGCCATCTACGTCTTTTGCAAAAACATCTGTCCAATATGGATCGCCTACTAATGTAATAGGTTTTCTAAGGATTAAACCTGTGGCAGCCCTGACTAAGCGTTGGGTGTAAGGAGAAAATACAGCTCTGTTTACTCTGGCTAAATATGCGTCGTAATCTTCACGGGGTTCTAATGGTAGAAACGCTTGTGAATTGTCACGCAAATATTCAGTGCCCAGAGTAACAGCTTTCATTATTTCCCACCCTTTTACCTGATCTAATACAGCACGGGTGCGTGTAAAAGGATTGTCGGAACCTCCTAAATAAGTCTGACTGACAATATTGGTGCGAAGAGCACCAGGTACGCTGTAGGTCACAGGTTTAACCGTTATTTATTTGGACAATTAAGCAGCACTGGTTACTGCACCTGAAGTTTGGAAACCTACGCTTACTGTTTGTAGATCACCAACAGGAGTACCAAAGTCTGCACTGGTGACTACACCACTGAAACTGATCTTTTTACTTCCTGATGTATCAAGAAATAACTCGAATTGTGCGTCTCCAGCATCCTCAGTTGTTAGGACATCTGTTAACAATTCGTTAGTTTCGTCTCCGCTAGATGCTGTGTATAGAAACTCAATAGATCCCGTTCCAGAGATTAGTGATCCGATGTAGCTTCTGGATGTTGCTCCTTGAGCAGTGCAATCTAAAGTATCTTTAGTTAGGCTTAGGTTCCAGTTTGTTGTGGACGCAATAGCGGCTGTAGTGCCAGTAGCGTTTTTGAATTTTACGGAACCTTCTTCACCACGGTAAAATGCCATGACTTATTTAGAAGATGGAGTATTTGTTTCAGTGTAACTGGTACTCTTCGCTTTTACAGTGCTTTTTGTAGATACTTTTGGTTTATTCGCTAAATAAGATGCACATCTAGGATCCCATAATGCAGGATTACGTTTACCTTTTACGGCCTCAATAGCGTCGAGCATCTCTTCTGTAAAGTCCATACTTACCACTTAGTTTTATTTGCCCAGTATGCTGCACTCATCTTTCCTTTTGCAATATAGCTTTAAATGATCGTCTTCTTGCCTTATCTTTTTCACTTTGTGGGTTTTTTCCTGCACCACTAACGCCTTGCTGTCCAAAACGTATTAATTTTACTTGATCTCCTTGCTTTGCTAAGACTGCATGGGACTTAGTTGCATGACCAGGTGTTCTTTTGGGTTTGTTGTACCCACTAAATTTTTCTTTACCTCTTGTAACTGTCATTTTTTCCTCTTTTTAGCGGTTTTTGCTGCTTTTTTGAAATCTGATGCCTTTGGAGCACCTTTACTGCCAGGTTTTCTCATCTTTTCTCCGCTACCAGCAGCAATACGTTTTTTCTTCGCATTAATATTAGCGTAAAGACCTTTTTTCTTTTGAGGCATAAGTCTTAGTAAATTCTATAGTCAGTCTGACCTAAAGTTTCAGGTTTTGCCAAGTTAAATTGTTGTAAACATAGATAGCCGAAAGCATCAAAAGCGTGGTCAACACCAAGATTTTTATTTGGTAGTCCTGTGTTGGGAGCATACGTTAAAGTTCGGAGTGATTTTATTAGATGTTTGCAACGGGGATGGATAAGTGTTCGACGTTGATTGGATGCGTCGAGTAGTGCGGTGTTGACTGCGGTTATTTTGTCTCGGACTTTCCAGGGTGCTTTTGGTGCGGATACTCGAAATCCGCTTCTGCGTAAAATGCTGTGGTCTGTTGCTCCAACTCCTGCTGTTTTTCGTGCTCCTCCTGTGGGGTCAGGGCAAGCAATAATTCTACGGTCCACACCGTATCTGCGGGTTACTTCTTCTGCGAAGTCCCAGGTTGTTGCACCTCCCGTCATTATTATTTCGTCGAAAACGTAGAGGGTGTCGCTGTCTCAAGTCCCAGGTTGTTGCACCTCCCGTCATTATTATTTCGTCGAAAACGTAGAGGGTGTCGCTGTCTCGTACAGCACAGATTCCACTCATGGGATCGACGTTGAAATCTACTCCTAAAAGTACGGGCAATATGGAGATGTCTTTTGCTTTGGTGGAAATGTTGTCGTCTCCAAAGGAAACTGCAACTAATCCTGTGAGATTTTCAAAGCTTGCTTCAAATTCTTGTTTGAAAGTGCGGGGGTCTAGTTGTGCTCTTGCTGCTTCTACTTCGACTGCTGGTACGTTGCCCCCTTCGATTGTGGTGTAACTCCAGCGAATCCAGTCCCCTGTTTTGTCTTCCCTGTTTTGTCTTCTGGGACGTAGCACCATAGGTCGTAAAACCAGCTTGCAGTTCCGTCGGGTGTGCTGATGAATAGTGTCCAGCCTTGTTTGTCTGCGAGAGCAGGTCGGATTACCTCGAACCAGACTTCTGCATCCATGAAGGCTGCTTCGTCTAGGACTACTCCTGCTAGACTTCGGCCTCTTAGGGCGGTGGCGTTTTCAGTTCCCTTTAGTTCGATTAACGATCCATTGGTTAGTTCTATTTTTAGGTCGGATTCGTGTTTGCTTTGGATCCATTCGGGAGGTATTAGGCGTTTCATTTCTTTCCAGGCGATGTCTTTTGCCATGCGGTAGGTCGGGGCACAGTAAAAGTAGGTTTCGCCTGGTCTGTTTATTGCTGCTTTGAGGAGTTCGATGCAGGAGAGGTAGGATTTTCCGAAGCGTCTGCCAGCTACGAGGACTCGGAATCGTTTGTCGCTGTTGAATACTTCCCCCTGTGCCCAACGTAGAGATAGGTTTTCTTTTGTTGCTGTGGTCATGTAGTAAAGAATAACGCTTTTTTGCGTTTGTATCTGGGGAGTATCGACTATTTATGGGATTAGGGGGTATCATTTCTTTAGTAGTACGAGTTTCTGCCCGTGGCTGAAGCGATTTATAGACCAAATGTTGATAGTCCTAACGCTCCATTGGGAGGGAAGGTTTATGGGAGAAGGAATCCTGATATTGTGATTGAGGCGAGGAGACAGAAGTTGTATCGGAGGCAGTTGGAGGGTTTGACGACTAGGCAGCTTGTTATTGATCACTCCAAGAGGGAGAATATTGGGATTGATACGGCGTGGAGGGATTGGAAAGCTGTGAAAGCATGGAATGATGAGGATTGGGAGAAAGAAAGGGAAACAATGTTGGCACGTTTGCAGGGTATGAGGATCAGGTTGTATGAGAAGGCTGTGAGGAAGGGGCAGTTGCAGACAGCAGCACAGATTTTGGATTCGTTGGGAAGAGTGATAGGGGAGAGTGTTGAGAATGTGAACATTAACGCTCCACAGCTTTCGATAAGTGTGGAACCTAAGAGTGATTCGTAGTGTAGTAGATAAGATTGGAGGTTTGTTTGTGTACAGATCTCCAGAATCAAGACAAGGTTACGCTAGATTTCTTGAAACCCTTCCCTCCCGTAAGCTTAGACATTTAGCGGGTACTAATGCACATTGGGCTAAGAAGAAATTGGTGGCAAAGATATTGACAGAGATGGATTAATAGTGTAGTATAAGTATGTACTACATAAGTGCTTAATTTGACCATAATTATCTAGGTTCGGGGGCTGACGTTTTATAAAAATTTTTCCCGCTACCCTCCCCGTCTTTTTTGTTCCTCGGTTGTCCTGTGGATTACTA
>VTLG01015413.1_pt1 | contig 11730 bp, 18 predicted proteins | sample 4694571 | NCBI WGS metagenome assembly VTLG01 (sample SAMN12604809, study PRJNA352737) | marine metagenome | biome: ENVO:00000447; feature: ENVO:00000209|ENVO:00000569|ENVO:01000036; material: ENVO:00002151; isolation source: viral sequences binned using virsorter ... | reverse complement strand
CTGGCTACAGACTTTGATCTAGGCCACCCTTAAAGTTTTATCCTAGTTTTGTCTAGCTGGGTGCAAAAAAAGCAACCAGGCACCATTTTTGTGCTGTCTTTTTTTATATGTGCTACAGCTACACATGATTAGTATATAGTCCCATTATATCTTATAGTCAAGACTTATTTTCTATTTGTTTTACTTCTTTTAATTCCTCAAATGTTGTTTCAATACTATATTGCTTTTTCAATTGATCAATCTTCGCTTCCACATCTTCCCGATTCATTGAATCAATTGACCCTGTTAAGATCTCTTTCTTGTCAACATATAAACCAGCAATCTGTCCACGCCGAGTCTCGGCAGCGACTGCCGCATTCCAATTACCTGCTTCTGAAGCTTTATCTCTAATTCGTGCCAATGTAGAAAGACTGCGCTCCTGCGTGCATTGGTATCTTTCAACAATAGCTCGGCGTTCTGATTCAATAGCTTGTGCAACCAATGGAAATTTCTGAGGGTTCTGTAGTTCAGACGCACGAACAACAGCCGATCCTTTTGCGTATCCTGCTTGAATAGCACAATGGGTAGCTGTGTGTAATCCTTCACTATGCACTAATAATAATATAAATTTTCTTTGTTTTCCTGTTATTTTAGGATGAAACAATGAATCTGATAATGCTTCAGGTAGTTGTACTTCTTTGTTTTCTTCCATAATGCACCTGTTATATAAGTGTTTCTTCCCAGAAAATATACAATACTTCGAGGTTTTATGCAATGCGAGTTATGTTTGTATATATAGAAAAGGTTACTTGTAAAATGATAGAGGTAACCTTGAAGTAACCTTTTTTTAGCTTCTGATATAGGAAGTTACTTGGTTACCTAGGATACCTCTTGTTTCAGAAATAAAAAATATTTTTATCTTGGAAGAAACATCTATAGGAGACCCTATTTATAAATTATTTAACCCAGGTAATGATTACATGCCTATCTCCGTTGGAAACTGGCGTAATTGCGTGCGGAAAACAGAAATTGCTTGGAAAAACTACAGCACTATTGGCTTTTTTAGGAACAACATGTTCTCCTTCAAAAAATCTAAAGTCCCCTCCGTCATAATTGTCATTTAAAATTAAAGAACAAGTCAAGATCCGTGGTTCCTTAGCCGTGGAATAGTCAACGTGATCCTTATACTCTTGCGACTTGGAGCCCATGTAAAGAACATGGTCATAGCCCGTACTCTCTAATTTAATAGAATCAAAAAATCTAAATTCCTTAATGTAGGATTTAAAAACATTTAAATATATTTTAGAGATCTCATCATTAAACTTTTCATCTAGTTTTTTAATAAAACAATTACGATGCTCGTTTATTTTTCCGTTGTTCGTGGTCGCTGGATAAAACGCCAGGTCCAATTGTGAAAGGATCTCATAGGAGAGGTCATTAGGAATGGCATCGTGATATTGCCTAATGTAGTTTTTAGTAAATTTATATTTTTCTATCATGCATTAAAGAAAACAGGGTTTTCTCTAACATTTTGCAATATTTTATACAATGCATCATTCCCTTCTGTTACGATTATTTCCCACTCCGCTTTCGTATAAGAACGATTATGGGCAGGATTATAAAAGTACAGGGAAACATTGCCACATTCAGGGCAATTAAATATTTTTCTTACTGGGCTGTTGGGTAGCTTGGGGTACATAACGTTTTATCCTTTGTAATGGAAATAAAATCACGTTTTCTGGGAGATTTTTCTTAAAATAGATGGAATCCATCAGATTCATTTGCTGTTGATATTCGTGGGGGGTGGTCCTGGATGCAAGTAAGGCGTCAAGCAAATCACGTTGCCTCAATATTTCCTTATCGCTCATTCAACCTCCTTTAGATAGCCCCCGTATGAGCCGAGCTCTTAACAGGGGCAATCAAAGTGAACGGGCGAATTATAGCCTATTCATCACAGAAAAGCAAATTAGCTCTTGTGAATTTGATAATTCTTAAAACTGTCGTAATTAGTTAAAAATGGTCCAAAGTAAAATGTTCGTGATTTTTGGCCGTTAAATGCTTGTTCTTCCCAACTTTGGTTGTAGTGTTTTCCTTCAATAAGTTCTCCTTGGGAATTGCACACGTCGCATTGGAAAACTTCTTCGTCCGCTTCCCATGTCATTTTATAGAAGCCATTACCCTTGCAGTTGGGACATATCAATGATGCCATATCTTCCTCCTAGTATTTTTTTTAAACGTTCCCACCTAACTCGATTGACAACTTGTGGCCAAGTCTTTGGCTCTCGTAGAGCTTTAGCTGCCACAAGTTTATATTCACGAATTAAGCGATCCTTTAATTTACTCTTCATGCTACTTTCTGTTCTTTATTTTTATTAATATTATAGCAACGAATGCAAAGCCATTTAAATGTATGGGGTATATGCAACATTAATTCCTTGAGATATAGCCGTTTACAATGATCGCATTGAGCGTCTTTATCAAAAATATCACACATTATTAACAAAATCCTGTGTAAAATCTATAATGGTATACATTTTACTATAATAGTCAGGGTCATCAAAAAAAGCATAGTAATCAATAATGGTCCCTGGCTTATATTTTTTAAAATGATCCGCACGGTCATCAAGATGAGAATGACCTGGGGGATCGATAGCAAAGCCCATCCCCTCGGCCTTCAGTATTTTAAATTTTACTCCACCTGTGGGACTAGTGTACATTCCTAAAGCTAGTTTTTGTACACTCATGCGGCCTTCAACTTTCTTCTTTTTGCTTCTTTATTTACTAAAAATGTTATTTGCATTCCTGTGGACCTATCGTCCTCCTTTGCTATCTTCTTAAGCAGCTTGTACGTTTCAATACGTACAGCCACGGATTTAAATTTCAAAATATTCATGCGACTTCTTCCTCTTCTGGTTTGTCACCACTAATTATGTGCTCAAGATCACCAAAATCAAAAGCGGGTTGCTGTGGTTCGTGAGCCACGATGGGAGTAAATTGTCTCCCGCAATTTTTTGAAAGGTCTGTCCATTGTTTTGCAGCATCGGAATAAAATGTAGCCATTGCTGTGTCACCTAATCTCTTGGCATCTCCTGCTTGAGCATATAATATTTTTGCTCGTGTAGTACGCACACCAAGTTTATAACCTTCCTTAAACGTATCTTCATAACTTTTCTTTAACGTAGGCATTTCTTTCCTTTCTCCTTTTTAAGGTGAGTAGGGGGATTCTTTGACTACCCCCAACCTTTTCCCGACAAATCAACATTTCCTGAAGATAACGGTACTTTAGTACCACCTTTTAGACTCTCAGCTATTTAGCCATACTTTCTAAAAAATGTGCCTTACAACTTTGTGATTGTTGTTCAGCCATACTCTACTACTATGCACAGTAGCTATTTAATTGGGACTATAAGGAATTTAATGGGACTGTCAATCTAAAAATTCATGTAACCAGGAGTCTGGTTTTAATAATTCTCTGTATAACCACGTGCAGTATTCTTCGCTGAAGTCTCCTTCTAAAAACTCATTATAGGTACAATCACGCAGGAATGTCTGATATGGAGAATAATAGCGGTATATACAAACGCTAATAAGAATTGTGGCACAAATAAGAATAGTTCTAAGCACCTGTTTGAGACATTCCCTTGATAGGGAAGGATTCAAAAGGTACGCAATAAGCTTCGGTCTTCATAGTAAGCTTATATTCATATGTTTTATTTCTGAATGCTTCCATATAAGCATCTCTTGCTTGGATGCACAAGTTTTCCGATGGATAGATTGCTCCCTGATACTTCACGCTTGTTTGTCCAGGATATGACATTATAATTAATAAAAAAAATATTTTAATCATTTCAACATTCACAATATCTTACCAAGAAAAGATAATCCATTTATATATTCTATCATTTTTTTTAGTTCTTCTTTGTTCTCTTTAAACATACCTAAGGCTAAGTTATGCCGGTGACATAGAATACCTCTTGGTAAAATATCTGGATTATTTCTATGGTCTTTCCTAGTATACCGATGATCATGATCAATAACTAATTCTGATTCATTGCTTCTTCCTTTTATTCTCGTAGGGGCCTTTTGATAAAGAACATCCGGTCCGCACACAGGACAAACTGGATCTTGTTTTAGCCACCATTCTGCCACAGATTTACCCCATTCACATTTAATTTTTCTATAGCGAAGAGCTATTCTTCCTTCTGGACTAGCACGTAACTTTGTTGCTTCTTTTTTTCTCGATCTTCTAATAGCTTCTTTTCCTTTTTTAGTTTTAATATATCTCTCTTGCCTTGCCCTTGCATACGGCATATCATTTTGCTTCCCCCCATGAGGGGCCTTTCTCTAAATCAACTACACTAGGTACCTTTAATTCTACACAATGTTCCATTATCTCAATGATCTTCTTTGATTCTTCTTCTGTTTCAAAAGAAAGATCTAGTTCATCATGAACCTGTATTAAAGGTAAGAACCCTTCTTGATACAAAGTAACCATCGCCTGTTTTGTTTGATCAGCGGCGCTGCCTTGTATTAATCTATTCAAAGCTTTATATGTCCATCCCCTTTTAATTCTAGTGAATCCACCGTACTCACGTTCAGCTTGTTCTTGAGGAAGAGGAATGCCTGTACCAAATTCCCACGGTTCCCATAAATCAAAACGACACTTACGTCCTTTGATTGTTCTAATAAAACCTACCTCTCCTGCTCTCTTTTGAGCATTCTTAGCAAGATGTCTAACAACAGGTACATTGGTATGGTATCTAGTAAAAAGTTCTTCCGCCTCAAATTCTGTGAGATTTAACTCATTAGCTAGTTTAGCTTTCCCCATTCCATACATCATCCCTAAGTTAATTGTCTTGGCCTGCTTACGATCAATGTATGCCATATCTGCTACAGTTTGATGAAAGTCTATATTACCTGATTGATATCCATCTACCAAGAATTGAGATCCATGTAGTTTAGTAACCGCCGCATAATGTACTAAGAATCGTGGTTCTTGTTGTGAATAATCAAAGCAACCCCAGGTCTGTCCTTCTTCTGGAATAAATAGTCTTCTAATTAAAGGACCTATTTCTTTATTACGAGCAGGGATTTGTTGCAGGTTTGGATTCTGCATACTTAATCTACCAGAGACTGTTCCTCCCTGCTCATTTCTCATTTGATTTATTTCAGCATGAATCCGCCCTCTGTTCTCGTGCTTGAGGATACTGTCGATGAACGTGGTTCTCGCCTTATTAATCTCCCTAGCTTCAACGACCAATCTTGCAATTGGATTAGTATGATTTGACAAAAAGTCCTTGTCAAAGCGAGGCTGTTTAGACTTCTCAGTGCGCTCATAAGATATCCCTGCCGCATCAAAAGCTTTGGCGACAGATGTCGGAGTCCAAATATCAACGTGGACATTTGTAATCTCATGGATTTTTTTAAGTATCTTTTTCTCTGAAGTATATAAAGACTTTTTTGTTCTCTCTGCGTGATCAACATCTACTTTCACTCCCTTCTTTTTCATTTCAAATAGAACAGGAAATAGATCTGTTTCTAATTGAAATACATCTATAAGTTCTTGTTTAACTATCTCACGTCTTAATACGTTCCATAATTTTAGTGTGAGGGATACATCCTGTTCAGCGTAAGGCCCCACATACATGGGTGGTAATCTCCACATCTCAGTTTTTGCATTGACACCCCACTCTTTAGCTGCCTCGTATAAAGCAGTTTGCGATTTTTTTTCTCCTACATATTTTTTTCCTAACTCATCAAGAGAAAATCTCTTGGGATCATTTTCATTTACTAAAGGACCAGCTATCATTGTGTCAATGATACGACCGTGAACCTTCAGTCCCATTTGATGCAACCACCCTACATCATAAATTGCATTATGAAACACTTTATCACATGGTAATTCTAAAATTTTTTTAAGTTGTCTTGTAAAAACTTTCTCATCTATGTTACCCCCGCCTTCATGACGTAAAGGAAAATACCCTCGCCATCCTTCTACAGCTAGAGCAACACCAATAACATAGCCATTATTGACCGCCCATCCTGGACCTATACCCTTACTTAATCCTATGTCTCTTGTCTCTAAATCAATAGAAATTTCTTTTGCTTCACTTAAATCAGGAATGCGCTCCGGAGGAAGCCATTCAACTTTAGTTTGGAATAAAGGTATTTGCATGAGTCTCCTATTTTTTTTCTTGTATCTCTCCTGCAATTGCTGCGTATCCCGCCATGTCTACGTAACAATCTTCTGTTTTCCTATGTTTTAATCGTGCTACTTTGACAAGCAACATACAGATAGCTACATCATGGGGAGATACTTCATAACCTAGATAGGCACTCCATAACTTAGCTATATTTTCATGATTCTCATATTTATTTCCATAGTCAAACTGACGTTGCCCTTGAACAATTTTTGTTGCCCTCTCTAAATATTCTCTGGCTGTTTTCATTATGTCCTCCAAAACATTTCAGAAAATTCTTTATCGTTTTCCGAACGTACCATATGTAATTCATTCTTTGCTCGTGTCATTCCCACATAGAACACACGGCGTTCTGCATCTTTATTTTTTCTATACCCCTCATCAACACGATGAGATAACTGAGAAAATAATAATACATTACTTGCTTCTCCTCCTTTAGCTCCATGAATAGTGGAGAGTTTTACTTTTGCTTCATGATTAAAATTTTGATTACGTCTTAAAGAAGCTAATAAATAAGCTAGTCTTGTGGGGGAGATACGATCTAAGGCCATATCCCATTGCATAGACTGAGGTAAAAGTAATCCATAATTATCTATTAACTCCTCATGAGTATATTCTTTATCTTCATTAGCACGTGGCATTGTTTTGAATCCATATTTTACACCTACATCTACGTTCATATAATGATACATAGCTTTCACACCCTCTAATGTAATAGATTGATTGCGTGTAAGTTTAGTCCAACTATTAATAGCTAATAGTAAACGATCACTAACAGATTTAGAATTATGTCGTTGATAAAATATCCCCCGTGTTTTTAATTCTTCTTCTACTTGGTCTAATATATAATTTGTTCGTGCTAAAATTAACCAATCATCTTTTAAGAAATCTAAATTACGATAGGGGTTAGCTTGAAGTTTTAATAATCCTTCATGATTTATTGCATTCCAATTTTTTTGAACACGATCACTAATACGACTTACTACGGAATTTGCACGCTGTTGCACGGCTAACGGTACACGGTACGATTGATTTAAAATAATTCTATTTCCTTTTTGTTGCTTAAAGCGCCATGGATGTGCACCCGCCCATTCAAATATTGCCTGATCATCATCGCCGGCAATATAAGTATGTGTGGAATGTTTAGATAAAACATCCACCATATTCCATTGAATTGCACTAAGGTCCTGTGCTTCATCTATAATTAGTAAACGAAATTGAGGAGACATATTGCGTTTAACAAACTCTAAAATCATATCCGTAAAATCCATGAATCCATTTTGATTTTTATATCTCTTTAGTCCTTCAGCAATTTTACGTAATTTTAACATCCCCCCGGGTAAGTGGCCGGTCTGTGGTTGACAGAATTGATGTTCCAAACTAACATCCTTGATCCGTGCAAGATCTATAATGTTAACAAACTTATCATCTTGCCAGCCGGTTCCATAGTTATCATATTTATTTGCAGGGTTAGATAATTTTACATTTAATAAATCAGATACTTCTTTGTAATCGTTATCATCCATTAAAGAAGAATCATTCAATCCTAATTCCAGGTACGCTAAACTGTGCAACGTCCTGAAGTATTTAAAATCTTTTTTATCGTATTGCGGAAAACGTTTCACGGCTCGGGTAATAGCTTCAGTGGCAGCTTTGCGAGTGTATGCAAAATACCCAATCTGATTAGGTTCAATACCTTTAGCCAATCCTTCCTCCACAATACTTAAAAGTTTATGAGTCTTGCCTGTACCTGGTGGACCAAAAATAATATACATCATCAATAGGCCTCTTTCTTTTTCATATCTGGTAAAGGTAAATCCTTTTGTTCCATTGGTTTAGAAGGTACATACCATAAATAATACGTAATACCTTTAACTTTTTTTCTATGATTTCCTCCCCCTAAATCTTGCATAACTCTTGCGTGCATTTCTGTTTGAGTAAGAGCAACAAATCTTTTTTTGTTTAAGTATTCTTTTAAAGTCTTAGGTTGAAAATAAATCTTCCCCTCATGTTCCCACGGCATTTCAATTGCTATCTCTTCTTCTCTTTCAGATACACCTTGATCATAAATAAAAGAATATAGATAAGAATCAAACTGACCATACTTACTTATTTCTGCGGGAGTTTTAATTACTTCTACGTTCTCTAATAAACTTTGAATCTTTGCGGTCCATGCAGCAGAACTTAAAGCATTTGGTAATTGTGTTAATGCATCCATACATTTTTTTCTAAACTTTCGTTGATCAAATAATTCTTCTGTATTTAAAATTAATCTTTCCTCTTCAAAGTTTAAAAACCAAACAGGTTCATCGGAATCATATTTTTGTAAATCAGAAAATTTACTTTCATACTCCCCACCTATACCATACTTACGTAAGCGGCACTGTGGTGCATCGCATCTTGAACACATTGGTTGGTCTTTACATTTATATTTGTAATCTTTTTTATCATGCTGATTAATTGTTTTATTTACTTGCGCATGACCAAGTGGGGGCTTCATATATTTATAATTAAATTCAGAAATTTTATCTTGCCAGTTCTCGGGCCATTTCTTTTTTGCATACACAGCATACTGATATAAAACATTATCTCTTCCGCCCTCATCAATACCCACACTGATTAATGTTTGCAAGCAAGGGGGACCATCCACTAACTCTTTAATTGTTTTAGTTTGTTTAGTTTTAAAATTTCGTAAATTATCTTCTGTAATTTTTCTTTCGTCCACAAAAGAAAGAAACTCTTCTAGGGATAAAGATTCTCCTTTAATACCAAATGCATAGCGCATTGTTTCATTCCCATTATGATAAGGAAGATTTAAAAAATTTCCTGTATCGCCACGTTCTGCTTGAAGTTCTATTTGTTTTGGAAATATTTCACAATCTGCATGTCCTAATAAAGAAGCAAAGCTTGTTAGTCTATTGCGTATTAATTTTGCCGAAGCCACACCATCTATGAATAAAAATAAATGGGCACCACCACTTTTTGATCGACATGCAATCAAAGGTATTTTTAATTTCTCTATATTACTAATTAATTTTTTATGATCTAAAGGATAAGCATCAACATCTATACAACCCCATCTGCACATTGCATCATCCATGATGGGAACAATACCAAGACTAGGATCTTTTCCTTCTATATGATCTATCCAATGCTGAGGTGTAACAGGTTCTTTTTTTATATAAGACTTGCCCCCTCGCTTGCCGCTATCGTTTACCTCGCCCGGTACATATACACCGTGTGCTCTTTCTAAACCGGTAAAAACTTCTTTAAATTTTTCTACACTCATTATAACTTTCGTTGTTAATTAAAGGGGCAGAGCAAGGCTACAGATAGATGATCTTGATGCCCCTTTTGTTAATGAGGGCGGCAAATTAGTTACCGCCCCCACTATGCCCTAATACGGAACTGCGAGGTGTTCCGTATCGGTCGCACTGCTCTCACCACGTTCTTGAGAAACCTTAGCCTCCCCTTTACTTACTGTTTCAGCAAAAGTTTTTGCTGCAGTGAAAAGAGCAATGTCCTTTTCCTTGCCTTGATCGAGTAATCGGTCAAAGCCGAAATCAAATGTATGCCATGTACCTTTATCATTCTTTTGTTTTGTACTAGTAACTCTGAATAAACCAGAGAACATAGGCCATTCAGCAGGAATCACGGAACGAATAAGAGAATTAAATTTCTTACTTCGTTTATATCCTGTTGATTTAAGAGTGATAACACAAGGATTGCCTAACATACCGTTCGATGACTGTCCTCCTTCATTAACAACATAGACAAAATGATTGGCACATGTTTCAATGTAGTTGCCATTCTCTAGTCTATCTTTATTTTGAGCGTCACGAACTGTTTGTGAAAGAATATCAGATGTAGCCGGGAACACATTAACAGGTGCATTACTACCTGTACCTATGTTATTCCATTCTACATACTCTCTTGCAAAACCACACGGCATAACAAGGATACCTTTATCCCCATCAAACAATTGTTCCGTGACATTATTGTAGATCATTCCAGGTTTAGCACCTGCAACAGTCTCATCCGCTACCTCTGGTGACAATGCCATTAAGACTTTAAGTCTTGGCGTTGCATAATCCTGAGCATCGATTGATTCAAAGCCCATAGATTTAAAGGTATCAAAAGAAGCAAGTTTAGCAACTTGCCCATTAGTCTTTTTTTTAGTTACAACATTCTTCGTCATACCCATTCCTTTTCATTTCAAGTTTCACTATGTAATTTTCACTTTGTTGGTTACATAGACACCAAATTTATCTTCAGGTAGATCCGAACCTTTTTGGATCTGCTCTTTGACAAATGCTTTTAGAGTAGAAGCGTGAACACCGCTCTTCTGAATTGGGGCTTGCCCCTCAGTACGCAAGCGCTGATATAATTCAGAAGCATTATCTTCTTCGCCTCTACCAAAACTACAGACAATATCATTTTTAATAATATCGTCAAACCCATTATCTCTAAGCCAAGCAAACGCATCAGGTTTGTTGGCCTCACTTATATGTGCTTTGTATACTTCTTGGATTTCTACTTTGGAACCAGAACTTAAAGTAACAGCTTTCATTCCTATCTCATCCAAGAGCGTTGGGATTGATTCATTTTCTAATTTAAATTCTTGCTCTTCTAATTTTTTTAGTTCTGATTTTCTATCAGCAATTTTATCTCTAACAGTTTCTAACTGCTCACAAAAAACACCGACAGCTTTTAATCTATCATCGCCTGAACCCTCAAGTTCTTGGATGGCTTTCTTCGAATCTTCAAACAGTGACGTCATATAGCTTTCTCCTTTTAATATTAGTTTATGTCGACCTCCACGGGATAATACTTACTTAGTTTACGATCCCACTTCAGCATTTTAAATCTATTACGGTTCATGCTTGCCGCAACAACAGCGACAGTTGCTATAATAGATGGATCGCCCAGACACAAGATATAATCTTCATCAGAAAAATCTTTTAATTTTTTCTTCAGTGAATGTACTACAGGTTGGGAGCTTATCATCAGTTGATCTTTACGTGGGAGAAGACTTTCAAATTCCCCAAAGCGTAAAGCATCTGTGATATCAACGCCTAATTTTTCTTGTACTACAAATACTGTCATAAGCTTTCTTGGTATTCATATAGTTATTGCTTTTTAAAAAAGCAAGTGTTAAATAAAAATCTTAGAAAGAACATTAACAGAAGGAGAGAATATATGGATTATCCATTCAAAACTGTGCCTTATGCACATCAGCTCACAGCTTTAGAAAAGTCTTGGTCTCAAGAAAACTATGCTTATTTCATGGAAATGGGCACGGGAAAATCAAAGGTCCTTATTGATAATATGGCCATGTTATATGATAAAGGAAAAATTAATGGTGCTTTAATCATTGCACCCAAAGGAGTATACCGTAACTGGCAGCGCCAGGAAATACCTATTCACTTACCAAGTCACGTTGAAGATTTCACAGTCGCCTGGACTCCCACCCCTAACAAATTAGAAAAAGAATTATTAGAAAGTATTATTAAAGATCCAAAAGATTTGACGCCTGATATTTTTTTAATGA
>VTLG01006676.1_pt1 | contig 11731 bp, 10 predicted proteins | sample 4694571 | NCBI WGS metagenome assembly VTLG01 (sample SAMN12604809, study PRJNA352737) | marine metagenome | biome: ENVO:00000447; feature: ENVO:00000209|ENVO:00000569|ENVO:01000036; material: ENVO:00002151; isolation source: viral sequences binned using virsorter ... | reverse complement strand
TAAAGGTGAAACAGGGCCCATAACTGGATAACCTCCAGCTCCAGAACCATTATCACAACCATCAAAGAAAGATAGTAAGGGTGGTTCTTCAAATCCAAATCCTGGCCCATTAATTGCAACACCAATAACATTTCCAAGAGCATTTACAATCGCACTTCCAGATGCACCTTGACCACTACCACCTATGAAGTCCACTCTTGGTGGCCCACACCTAAGGACATTAGTGCTGCAATCAGGTCGAGATGGCTCTGCTGGAATAGCGTCTCCAAGATTATCAATCTCATCAGCAATATTTTTAAGTCTATCTAGTCCAGATTTGGCAAGTATATTATCAAAACTATCCTCTATCGCTTTGTTCACTCCATTTTTGGCATTATATGAGGTTGGCTCTGGACAGTTTGCAGCATCACAATCAAGAACATTTGTGATGATATTTGCAAACCTAATCGCCTTTGTAAAAGTTTTACTGGGTAAAGCGATTCCACCACCTTGAATATTATTAAGTTGTGAAAACATGCCACCAAGATCATTATCAATAATATTGTTAATCTGTCCAAACATATCACTGAGAAAATTTTCAATACCACAAATAGGAACATCTAATACTTGTCCAATCATATTCTCTAAACTTTTAGAAAGATAATCTTTTAAAGCGTCTTGTATTTTTTCTATATTACAGAAGATAACGTCAGCGAGTGTCTTTGTTGCTTGTCCTGTAGGAACTTGATTAAATTTATCAACCTTATCAGATAGTGTTAAGTTTAATTTGTCAAGAGTATCTTGAATCAACCATGAACGACCACGACGAACTAACTTCGTCATTGAATTATGAATTTGATTTGTAGCTAATTGTATTTCTGATTGAATGTCAACAATACCACCGTAGATTGGATCAATGTATGTTGATTGTTCATTTAACTCTTGTAAAGCTTCTGCCTTTCGAGTGAAATTTTTTATTGCATTACTTATCTTTGATATTTCATTATCTTCACAAGGACTAAAATTATCAATGGTTATGTTTGTCGCTGCCTCTTTTTGTTTTGCAGCGATACTTTTTACACGTTCACCATCTGTAAACGACCTAGGCCAACGTGACTCTTGGAATTGATTTTGTTTACCTGATGTTTGAACTACCTTTGGTGGAGTGTAAGGTACAAAACAAGTTTGTTTCTTTGCATTAAACTGTGCAGTCGTTAAGTCATCAGCAACAAATGGTTGTTTAAATAAGGTTCCAAATATAACTGGTTGTTGGCCATCTTCACCATCCATAAAAAATCCAACAACAACTTCTCCACCCTGATACTGCACTGTCTCACCACAACCACCAGTGGTTGCAGTGTTTGGTGGTAGAAGAATATGAGCTAAGGGTAGATCTTCATCAGGAAGATCATCTGAACAATCATGATATCCAACAATACGAACTCGACATCTAAAACCATAGATTTGCTCTCCATTTTCAGCTTGAGTGCATTCAAGAGATTCTTTCCACTTTCCTTTTTCTGGATCAGTCACTTGACCGATCCACCAGTTCATAGGATCTTTTCCCCAAAAATTTGTTGATGGTTGATACATCTAATTAATCGTCGTATATTAAACACTCAGGTTCATCTGGGTGTTGATCGCAAAATAATTCTAAAGCGTTTGGATCATGATGATCGCCTGCTTCAATTTCCTTTTTGTGATGTTCGACATATTCTTCAAGTTCATGTAACTCTTCTTTTGCATGTCTTCTTGCTGCTGGATTTGCCTGTGGATCGTCAGCAATTTTTTTATCGTGTTCAATGTGATCTTCGATTGATTTCATTTGATTCTCCTGTTTCTTTTATTTAAGCGGTAAAGACATCACGAATTAATTTTAATTGAGTGGTGGATTCATTATTACCTATAGTGTGTTTTAATTCAGATATTAAGTATTTTCCACTTACGTCATCATCGGAATCTTTTCCGTACATGGTGCTTTGTTGATTACCTGATTTTCTGAGTGGAAATCTTAATTCTAACATCTTTCCAGCTCTTAAATCTGGTCTAAAAGGAATTGTAATACTCATTGATTGTGAGAATATTAAATTAGCTCTAGCATAAGACTTACTCTGATAAATGGCAAGCTCATTCTCTTTTTGTATTTGATCTTTTTTAGATCCTTTTTGTAGAGCACCTTTATCTAAAACTCTTAACATGAGTCGAGTTGGAATTGTGTCTAATTTGTTTGGTAACTTAGGTGATTTTTTAAGATCTAAATCTTTAATTTTAAATTCAACATTTTTTTGTGATGCACTATCAAGATTTATGTAAATTGTTTTATTCGCATACATTCCCATTCTACAATTTAAACCAATGTCATTTGTTTGATTTAAATTATCCTCTATGATTCTAAAATCATCAGGTTCATTGGCATCTTGCGCCTTTTCTTTCTTTTTAAATTCAATAGTTTCTTGATTTAATAAATTTTCAATTGATTTAAAAATATATCCATCAATAGTTTCAAAGAACAAAAATCCATAACCATTTGTGGATTGAGTTTTAGAACATAACCATTGAATAGTATCAAAAGGTCTTTTTAAATTTCCAACAAAAGAGTAAGAATTTGAAGCCCTATCACTATCTAAATTTTTACTGGTTTCAATTCCTCTTTTCTCTTTTAACAATCTTGTCACTGTCTGAGTTACATTTCCTGTAAATCTTCTATTAACTCTCGCAGTTTCATTAATAATTGCTTCAACTGAAACAAATTCTAAGGTCGCTTGTTGTTTACTGGATTGTGTTGTCACATCTTTTACAGAATTAAGCATTAAAAAATGTTTATCTGGTTTAATTTCAAAATCATCATATCCTTCATTCCTAATAATTAAGGAGAGATATTCTCCACCAGTAATGCCTTCACGACTCACTAACATATCAACATCAAGAAAATTTAATGTCAATGATATAGATGGACTTTTGATACTCTCATAATATGAGATGGTGGGATTACCAGCAGATATTTCAAATTCTCGTTTTAGAGAGGATCCTTCTGTTGGTATCAACTTACACTCTTTTATAAAATATTTATTCTTCATCTTATACCTCTAGCTAGAGTACTATTAAATTTTGATTTAGTCATGGTCTCTACTGTCACTGTTCTTGTTATTGGGACTGGTGTTGGTTGCGGAATAACCTGAGTTTCAACAGTAACTTGTGGTTGAATTAGAGTTCTTGTTTTACCTCTATCCATACCCACACTTTGATTTATATTATCTACAATGCCTTTTATATTTTGATTAGGAATAACATTACCACTCTCTACAGGTTTTATAATTTCTGGGCCAGATTCACCAACTAAGTAGGCTTGACCTTTTGCAACTGGGCCTCCTTGTTCTCTTCTTTTAAGGCCAGTTCCAAAATAAAACTTAAACATATCTTCAATTTGATTTGGATTAAATTCCTCTCCCAGTTGCGCCTGTCTCATACCCTCTCTAAAACCCATCCCAAAAAAGTTTTGAGCTTCTATAAATTTATCCTCTTGATCTACAACAGGGACAACTGGTGCTGGTTGAGATGATAACATGGTCTCTTTAGATCTCACTCTAAACTCTCTATCATCTAACCTTCTCTTTTTTGATAGAACAGAGTAATATTCAAATAAATTTGTAGGTGATATTGCCATTTTATTCTAAGGTATGGATAGATAATGATTTGATATCACATCAATGTATGGGATAGAACTATCAGTCTCACCCACTAGTGTGGTCGTATTATTACTTCGACCAAAAGATGGCGGAATTGCTGGGGGCGGCGTTTCTACAGGCGGTGATGTTGGTGATGAAAGTGGTGGTAAAATTACTGTTTCGTCTTCATCATCTAATGGCTGAGTTACATTTTGAGGTATTGGTCTTGTAGATTTATCTAATTTTACATTTTTATCATTACCTATAGAACTGAAAGGATTGAAAATACCCTTTCCTCTTTTATCAAAGTCAGTCAATCCACGAGTCATGTGATCAGCAATACCAGTAATACTTCTCATTAAACCCTGTGGTTTTTTATCACTCTTTCTACCTATTCCTTGCGTCATTTTTTCTATTGCATCTTCAGTTGGAAATCCATCATCACCAATCTCTACATCTTGCATCTCTCCAGCGATTTTCATTTTCTCAGTTTTTTCTGACTTATTAATACCAGGCAAGAAACTAAATCTGTTTAAAACTTTTTCACCAAGAGTTCGTTCTGGTGTAATATTTTTTGATTTTTCCTTCTCTGGTCTAATATCTTTTGATTTTTCCTTCTCATAGTTATCAAATTCCTCTTTAGATGGAGAACCACCAGAGTTGTTGTAATTTTCCATTATCTCTGAACTGTATGTATTTCCCATCTGTATTCCCATCGTAATCGCTGCTCTTTGTTTTGGACTTAATGGTTCACCAGGCCTCACTATTTCACCAGCAATAAATGTTCCCGATCCCTTGCTTGTGATTGAGCCATCTGGGTTTACAGTAGTTTTCATTTCAAGTTGATCTCTTTTATTCTTTAGTTCTTGTATCTTCTGATACATGGGGTGACTAGGATCTTGAGATGGAGGTAGTTTCTTTTCTTTTCCATCCCCTCTTCTATCAAAATCAAATAAATTTCTCGTCATAGCATCAGCAACTCCAGTTGCTAATCTCATTGTTCCAGATGGTTTGCCACCTCTACGATCTAAATCAGTTAGTCCACCTGTCATAGCATCGATAGAACCAGTAAGTCCTCTCATCAAACCGAATGGTTTACCGCCTCTACGATCTAAGTCAGTTAGTCCACCTGTCATAGCATCGATAGAACCAGTGATACCTCTCATTAATCCAAATGGTTTTCCACCCCTGCGGTCTAAATCAGTTAACCCGCCAGTAGCAGCGTCTATAGTTCCAGTGATACCTCTCATCAAACCAGATGGTTTACCACCTCTGCGGTCTAAATCTGTAAGATTACCAGTAGCAGCATCGATGGTTCCACCTATCATACCAAGCAAACCTCTTCTATCTTCAGATTTAACTGTAGAATCATCATTTATCAATTCATCAAATCCCACACCATCATCAAAAAATGGATCACTAAAGTCATCATCATAATTTCTCAAATCATAAGTATTAAACTTTACATTCTTATCATTATTTCTAACATTTTCATTTTTTTTATTTCCACCAAATAATCCTCCAAATATGCCTTTATCTTCTTTCTTCTCTGGTTTAACAAAGTAATCAAAGTCTTCATCATATGTTGAGAAACCTTCAGTTAATTGTTTGTAAGTAGGAGCATCACCATTTATCAATTCATCAAATCCCACACCATCATCAAAAAATGGATCACTAAAGTCATCATCTTCATTAGATTTGCCACTTTTGTTCATATTACTAAACTCTTGAAACATTTTCGGAGTAATTACTTCCCTTACCTGATTGTAATATTCTTCTTTTCTTTCCGTTGAGCCAGGCCCATAATTGCGCTTGAAGTTCTCAAAATTCTGAAGACGAGGATGTTTGTTTTTGTTTGTTTTTGGTGTCGAGGTATCGAAAAAGAATTCTTCGTTAACGTTAGCAAATGAATTTTCATTTTTTTTAATTAAATCATTAAAGAAATTAGAACCATATTCTTCAACCGTGTCTTTTGGAATAACAAATTCACCAGGCGTTAATTTAGCATTGACAGTATCAGCATCACCGCTGCCAGGCACAAGACGACCAAGGTTAAATGGTATCGCACCAAGAATCGTAGCAGCGCCTGCACCAGCGATTAGATCTTGATTTTGTTCTATAATATTTGACAATCCACCTGTTATACCTTCTAAAAATCTATTTTTACCTGAGAATGGTTTATCATCCGTCAAAGCTTTTTCTCTGGTATCTTCTGCATTAAATATTCCTTTTTGTATATCATCTTCTCTCTGAGCAGCCGCTTGTTCCCTTTGGGCTAATATTTTTGATCTTTCATCTTGTTCAATTAAAATATATCTTGATATTTCTTGAACCTCCGCTCTAAGTGATTCAAAACTTGCTTGGATAGCTTTAATCAGATCTAAATTACTTCTAGAGGCTTTTAAACTGGTGTTTGAAGAATTTAAGGCATTCTTAGCCACTCTATCAATCGATTGGATTGATCCGAAAAAACTACTAATGTCAACTTTGTTAGATTGTTCTAACTCTTCTTCATCCATACTTTTGGACACCCTCTGCTTGTTGTCTCTTTAGATTTTCTGATTCAATATATTCTTGTAAGAGAGTCAAGTAAATATCTCTCTCCCAAGGCATCATATTTTCAATCTCAGTTAATGAATATTTATGGTATTGCATGAGAGCAAAATTGATTCGATAATGCGTTTCAAGATCCTCTCTTGCAATACTTAACCGAAAAAATCGGCTAGACCCTCCAAAACGATACTATTTTTCTTTTTAGTGTTTGGATTAGTCACCTCAATTGTATGAGATAACTTAGGCATTGTTGCAAAAAACTTTTCAACATCTTTAAATTGTTTTGAACTTAATTGTTCTATGAAATTCAATCTTTCATCAGGTGTATAATCTTTTGAATCCCAAGCGTCCTCTTTTGTAAAAACAGTGTCCATACAGTCCGCTATCAACTGAAAAGTTTTATCAACTGTAGTTTTAGACTCATCTTCAGTATCGAAATTATTTTCAATAAATTGACTCAATGAAGGATACCTCATTCTAAGAGTCATATCCTTATCAAGTTTTATATCTTTGTTGTGATCCTTAGATTTAACAACTTCGATTTCATCAACATACACAGTTACTTTAACTTCTGTCTCTTTATCATCTGGGCACGTCACTATTAAATTAATATCTTCACCAATTGATTTTGCACGAATGTTTAAGAATAAGTATTCGATGTCAAAAGTAGGCAGATCATCAATTTTTATACCTTTTGTGATCACGCACTCTCTTAAAACATCTTTAACAGAGTTAGTTATTTCAGCTTGATTTTTGGATTCAAGTGCTAATATTAATAATTTTTCTTCTTTAACTAAAAAAGGTCTATATTTTAATTTTTTACCTGTTGATGGTAAAGTCAACTCATAAGTTGGAGTTGCAATCGTTGGTAAAGGCATAATCTTTTAATTCAGTATTTTATATAGTATGTTTTTAGAGCAATCCGCCTAAAGTGTACACATTTAACCACCAAGGTCTTTTTTCTTTCGCCTTTTTGGCATCGTTTATCTGATTAACAGACAAATCATTTCCTTCATAATCAGGTTTATTAAGAACTGCTTGATTTGTAGATTCATAGTTAAAACTTGTAAAGAATCGGTCATAAGCAAACCTCACACTTAATCTTAACACATTTGAATTACCATAGGCAACTCTCATCGATGTCATATTAGTAGGCCATACATTGACAAACTCATATGATGATATCTTTGAAGATTTATCAGTAAATGCGTCTCTCTCAAATTTAGTGATGTGTAAAATTTCTTTATAATCCTCTGGATAACTAAAACGACTATATGCATTAAAATTTCTCTTATTATTTTTGATTGGATTAATAAATGTCATCCATGTTTCAAAAACCTCAAGAATTACATGATCTGCGTCAACATAAAAAGTTAAATTAAGAGGTGGGAAATTTCTAAGATTTGGAAATTCTTCTACGATGCCTTGATGATGTCCAGTCGCAGTTGAAATTTCAAATGATGTGCCTGGCAACTCTGCCTCTGTACACATTATCGACATCTTTTGTTTAAAATCTAGTCCAGCTGTTCTAGCTCTAGCTATGTCTCCTCCAATATCTCTCAACCAACTTTGATAATTACCAAAAGAAAATAAAACTTGAAACTGTGTATCTATCGAAGGACGACCAACAACAGTTTGAAGATCCTTCGTGCTTTTTTGAAAAATATCTTGTTTTCTTGGAAATAAATTATTTTCTGACACAATAAATAAGTTTAACTTGTTATTACTATATATGAGCTATAAAGGAATATATAGGCCCTCTAATCCCAAAAAATACAAAGGGGACTCTCAAAATATTATTTATAGATCTTTATGGGAAAGAAAATTCATGAATTACTGTGATTTAAATGAAAATATTCTTGAGTGGGCTTCAGAAGAGTTTTTCATACCTTACCGTGATCCAACTACAAATCGTGTTCGTAGATATTTTCCTGATTTCTTTATTAAATATAAAGATAAGGATGGTGATATTCGTAGATCAGTGATAGAAGTAAAGCCCATGAGAGAAACACTCGAACCAAAAGCAACAAAAGGAAAATCAAGAAAAACATTGATAAATGAATCGGTCACATATATAAAAAATCAAGCTAAGTGGAAGGCAGCGAGAGAATTTTGTGCGGATCGAAAATTAGAATTTAAAATTATGACTGAGAAAGAACTAGGAATCAGATGAGCATTCTACAGAACATATTAGGTAGAGTTAGTGGTCAAGTCAATGAAGATTTCTTTCGTGATCAATTAATTCAAGAACTTGGATCTACAAACTTTGATAGTGACTCTGCGGATACTGGTGGGTTTGCTCCTGGCCAATTATATTTTTTTACATATGAAGCACAAACAAAACAACCATATTATGACATGTTTCCTCTATCATATGTAATTGAATACAAAAGTAACGGATTTTTAGGTTGTAATATACATTATGTGCGATTAAATCAAAGAGAAGAACTTGCAATGAGCTTACTAAATAACTCTGCTCAGGGTGCAATCGCTGTTCCTCGACGAACTCTACATAAATATGTTTACACTGGAGTTAGAGGTCAACCATATCGTATTCCAGAGTCTGAGTGGACAGATGTGGCACAGCTACCGACTGAAAGATTTGTTGATATGAGAGGAGTCAATGTTCCAAAAAATAGAATTTACAGCTCAAACTAATGGCAAGAATTAAAAAGAGTAGAGTACTAAACGGATTTTCTTATCACTTTAGTGATGATAAGTTAATTGGAATAGTTAATAATGCTGATTCAGCCTATCCAAACGTTCTTGACCCAACAACCAATTTATTTAAAACATTAGCAGCTGCAGAAGAGGCTCTTACAGCGTATAATGAAATGAAACATGGTGGAAATACGGATGCATATGAGAAATCTATAGCAGAAAATCCGTTAGAGAGATTAATAGATTTCTTCAATGAAAAAGAAAAACAAGAGAATAATGTAGACAAAAACTTGAAACAAAATCCATATCCGAACGTAAATGATGGGATTTCAAATCCAAGTCTTGCATTTTCACAATATAAAGATAGAAGTGGCCCCTATGCGTTAAGTGACACTTACACGGATAGAGATGGAGTGACACAAACAACACAACTTCTTACATATCCATTAGATATTGATCCCAGTCAAGATCATATGAAAATTACAAAGTATATGTATAAAAGAAACGAAGAAGGTGGTGCTAGTAATGTTTCATCATCAAAACCACCGAGAGCAGAACCACAATATGAAGGTGGTAAAGGTGGATTATTTGGAACTCAATTATTTGCTGGCAAAAGAAAATTTATCGGAAATCTAGATCAACCTGGCGATACAATGTTAGGTAAAAGACTTATGGGCAGTGTTTTACTGCCGATGCCAAAAGTTGTGGATACAAATGGAGCAGAATGGGGAGAGAGTGAATTAAATATATTTGGTTTACTAGCTGTTCAAGCGGCTGGTGCTTTAGGAGTTGGAAAAAAAAGTAATGCAGAACAAGCTGAAGCATTAGGTATTAGTGTTGAAGAGTTTAAAAGAGTACAAAAAGCCAGAGAGGCACTTAAAAAAGACGGTAAAGTATCAGATGTGTTTGGTGGTTTAAAAGGTGCTATTGGTTCTGCAACAGCGACAGAGGCAATAGCGAGAGCCACAGGACAATCGGTATCACAAGATCAAGTCTTAGCAAGAACAGGTGGACAGGTTTTAAATCCAAACGCTGAGATGTTATTTCAAGGCCCTGTGTTGAGAGACTTTAACTTTGACTTTTTAATGATCGCAAGAAGTCGTGAAGAGGGTGCTGAAATTAGAAAAATTATCAGATGGTTCAAATCTGGAATGGCTCCTAAGTATCAAAATTCAACTTTTTTACAAACACCTGACATATTCACATTAGAGTACAAAAATGGAGTTGGTGGAAATGATGTTTTAAAAACAGTAAATAGATTTAGTCCAGGCGGACTCGCATTGAGAACCATCGCAGTTGATTATGCCACAAACGGTTATTGGTCTGCATATCAAGATTCTCAACCAGTCGCAATTAAAATGAGCATGAATTTTGCAGAACTTAGACCAATATATTCACAAGATCAAAATCATAAACAAATGGAAGGCAGTGTAGGATACTAACATGACATACTCAGGATCATCAAACTCATACTTCAGACAATTACCAAATTTAGATTATCCATCTCTAAGGAATGATCGCACTTCTGCTTTTGATTACGAAGTAGTCAAAAATATTTTTAAAAGAGCTGTAATGCGTGATGACATTTACAATAGTGTTATTAATTTTGAAAAATACTCAGTAAGAGGGGATGAGAGACCAGATCAAGTCGCTTCTCGATTTTACAATGACCCTGCAATGGATTGGGTTGTCTTGACTACAAACAATATAATTCATGTGAGAGATGAGTGGCCTATGGGCAGTCAAGATTTTTTAACATATTTAAACTCAAAATACACCTCTCAAGAATTATCAAATATTCATCACTATGAGACAAAAATTATAAGGGATTCAAATGGTAATTTAATACAACCAGCTGGCATACATGTAGAGTCTGATCATTCAATTACATTTGTAGATAATGGCGTGACACGAACAGAATCTCAAGTCACATCATTTACGTTTTTGGAACATGAGACGAATCTTAATGATGCCAAGAGAAATATTAATATTCTAAAAAGAGAATTATTAGATCTATTCTTCAAAGATATTAATGACATCATGATTTATAAGAAATCCAATCAGTTTGTCACAGAAACCTTGAAAGAAACAGAAAATCCAAGAATTATTTCGCCATAAAAAAGAGGTCGTTTTGAGCGACCTCTGGCGTAAAAAATGGCCCGAAATTTTTTTCGGGGTATTTTCTAATTTTCAGCTAATTTTGCAAAATAGCTAAGTGCATCTTCTTCATCCTCATCTGTATTTACAGAGGATGGAGTTGTGTCAACAACAGCACGACCTTCACTTAAGTCCTCCAAGTTATTATCTTCATCAATAACTTCGGAGTCTTGTCTTTTTGGTGCAACAGTGAGACCAAGAACATAATCAAGTCTCTTCTTGAGATCTTCATATGATTTGAACTGATCTGGAGCAATGAGTTCTGCAAGTGAATATTCTTGTTTCCAAACCGCCTCCATTGCATCGTCATCATCTAGAAGTGGAGCAGGAGCAGCAAACTCAGATGAGTCATAGTTCCAATACCCAGCAACCTTTTTGATTTTGATTTTGAAGTTTGCACCAGCCCAGAAATCAAATGGGTTGATTGCTTGTTCATCTTCAAACTCAGGTTGCATTGCAGCAGTTATCTTATCAAAGATTTTCTTTCCGTATCTAAACAAGAATACTTTACCTTCATTCGCTGGGTTTGAAGGATCTTTAACAACATAAACGTTACTGTAATAAGATAACTTACGTTTCTGTTTCCTTGCAATTTCCTTATCGGAATCAACACCTGAGTTCCAGAGTTGTGAGTTATGCTCTGATACTGGATCTTTCTGACCAAGTGTTGTTAATGAGTTCTCAATATACCAACCACCAGATGCTTGGAAAGCATG
>VTLG01003428.1_pt1 | contig 11732 bp, 25 predicted proteins | sample 4694571 | NCBI WGS metagenome assembly VTLG01 (sample SAMN12604809, study PRJNA352737) | marine metagenome | biome: ENVO:00000447; feature: ENVO:00000209|ENVO:00000569|ENVO:01000036; material: ENVO:00002151; isolation source: viral sequences binned using virsorter ... | reverse complement strand
GCAGTGTTACGCGGCGGTATTGGAACGTGCGCGGCCGGGTCTAGCGCGTGCCGCGGATAGGCGTCTAGCGATATGGGATGACGCGTTAGCCGCGAATAAGGGACCGGATCTAGCGTTTGAGTTACTGAAATACGTTTGGGATCGTCAACTATCGCGGGGCATCACGCGGCCCACGTTCCGGTTGCATGCGTCCGGGGATTTTTATTCCGCGGCTTATGCGACCGCGTGGGACATAGCGCTACGCCTAGCCGGTAGTGGTCTGTATCAGTGGGTAAACCGTGACCATGGTCCTATCCCTCTCACTACGTGGACCTATACGCGTTCGTATGGTTCGGTAGCGGGTGATATCGCGGCGCGGCTACTAGACGCGGAAGGTGCACCCGCTCCTGGTTTTACCCTTTATCTGTCTAGTGATGAGTCGATGGTTGCGCGGACCCGTAACGCGGTCGAGGGTCGGTATCACCGTCTCCCGGTCGCGGTAATGGCGGACGATGCGGATCATGGCGCGGATCTATTACGACAGATACGCGGGACCGATACGCGGCGGTCCCTAGTCTGCCCGGTCGATTCCGGCCGTATGGGTCACGTAGTGGAATCCCGCGGCGAGACGGTAGGCGCGTGCTACAAGTGCCGCGCGTGCCTGCCGGTCTCCGGTATCGATTCCGCGCCGGACATTATTTTCCCGATTCACTAGGGGCCGGGACCATGAGCAGAACCAACCGGAACCGGCCTACGTGGTACGACCACCTACCCGCCGGGGCACCAATAACGGAAGACACCGTATGGCAAGCCATCGCAGATGAGTCAGGGATAGACGTCCGCGAGATCGCGGATGGCGACCTAGTGGACTATCTGTAGTGGCTATCCGAATTTTACTAATCGTCGGTCTAGTCGTTGCCGGTATGGGCGGGTGCGACCAGCACCCGGCCTACTACCGGGCCGAACCGGAGACTATGAACCAACCGACCTAGCCAACCATCCACCTATCGAGGCCCCCCGGTCACCCTACGGCCGGGGGGCCTCTCGCGTGTAGGGGTCGGTCGGTCTGCCAGGACAGAATCCGCGCTACCTGGTGGCAACCGGAACCAACCGGAACCGGGGAGAAAAAAGGCTACCGAAACCGAGAAAATCCCGGTCCCGAAAATACGGTTGGTCAGATACCCGACAGACACCCGACAGGCTTTCTTTAACGGGTATATGCGTATAGACTGTGGGTACCTAGTTGAAAGGAGTCGGCAAATGGCTGGCAAAGAAACTGTTGAATGCAGATGGACCGTCTGTACATCTGAGGGGGACATTCCCCAAGAGGAATTCAAGGATTGTCGGATCGTCTCGACTGAGAGTACAGGACGTTACACCAGCAACCTGCGCTCCTTTCTTGAGGCGAGAGGTCTAGACGGAGAGGCCCAGTGGGTGGTGATGGCCGATGGGAGTCTTGTGGCTACGCAATCCATTGATCATCCTTTGTATGAGGGCCAACCGGGCTGGGGGCCGAACGACGAGATCCCGGCAGCAACCGAGGATCAGATCATCGCCTACATGGAGCAGCATGAGGACGACTGGGACGAGGTCGCTTTCAACGGCTTCGGGACGGCCCACATTGCCCGCATGGGGAACCTCACCCACGGCCTCGCCGAATCGGGCGACTTCGTGGGCATCCAATGGCCCACCTCGGATGATGCGAAGGAAGCGGTCAAGACCACCGCAGCCGGATGGCTGGAAATCTCCGACGAAGCCAGCCACCAGATTCTCAAGGAGGGGGAGGGGTCGTGACGATTGAACTCTCAACAGACGAAGTCGAAGCCTTGGCTGAGATCCTTGCCGACCCAGAGGTGTACGCACCTCTGCTGTGGATCACCGACGAAGACACCGAAACACGGCGACAAGAAGAACACCCCGAGCGGGCGGGACGGTTGGCGACGCTAGCGGTTCTTCAAGACCGCCTTCGGATAGTCATAGATGGTTGTGGTCCGAATGCCAAAGACCCGAACGCGTGCCCTGGCTGTCAAGGCAGCGGGATGACGCGGTTTCATGGTGACACTCCTTGTGACTATGTCGAGGATGTGTATTACTGCGATGGTGGGACAATGGTCAACGGGGAGGGGTCGTGACCGTCTACACAGAGGGCTGCGCGAAGTGCGGCACTTGGCTGCTCGCGGGCAACGACGACGTGTGCCTCGACTGCCGGTCAACGCAGCCCGATGAGAAGTCGCCGTGCTGCAAAGCCTCCATTGTGTGGGCTGCTGAGTTGGTGCCGTTCATGGACTGGCACCTCGTCTGCTCAGAGTGTCAGGATCTGTTCTACCCGTGCGTGGACTGCAAGAGCCTCGTCCGCTACGAGTCGGACAACGACCGGTACGTCCATTTGCTGGAGAACCCGCCCGGTGGCTGCTTCCTCTCCGGGGCATACCGCCGGGTGGTTGGCTACGACATTGTTGACGGTGAAGGTCGATCTATTGAGCCGAGTTACATCGTCTGGCGGAGGGTCGAGCCGACCAAGGGCGGGCACATGGCTGTTGATGGTGAGCCGTATTTCCCTCTTCCCATATCGTTCACCACAGGTTGTGATGTTTGCAATGACGGCGGAAACTGCCGTTGCACATGACGTAGACCTGGTCCCCGTCTGGAACCACCAAGGAAACAGCCCGCCCTTCGGGGCGGGCTGTTCCGCGTCTAACCGGAAAAAGAAACGACACCCGGCAGCCCCCAAAAAACGAGCGACCCCCCGTTTCCGGGGGGACCGCTCTACCTAGTTGACAGGATTGAAACTGTCACCCGTAAGGATAGCAGTTGACACCCGACAGGTGACTACCGCAGCGCGGCACGAGCCTCCGCTATCGCAGCCCTGGCTTCCGGCAACGGCATCCGTTCAACCGGTACGGGCGGTAGAGCAGATCGAGCCGCATGTTCGGCTCGTTTCTGAGCGGTGACGCCTTCGACCACGTCGGCCCAGCTCGGCCACCATCTTGCTTGGTCGGCGAGTTTGTCGATTGTGTTGATGACGTGGGTGAAGTCGTGGCGTTGGAGCCGGTTGCGCCAGATGGCGATGGTTGCGTCGTCCACCTTGGCGGGCCACATGGCTGCCATTGTGAAGAGGACTTTGTCGGCTTCGTCAGGTGTCATGGTGGAGTAACTCCAGGGCTAGATGTGCTTGAGCGGGTACGACGGCGTTGCCGAGCATTTTCAGTTCGGCGGTTCTAGTTAGGCCCACCCCGCACACATGCCCGTCGGGTAGCCCCATCATCCATTCGACGAATCTGCTGGACAGTTTCCCGTCGTCGGTGGGTGCGGGTGCTGGTCGTCCGATGGTTCGTTCCCATCGCTCAATGGCAGGGGTGAACTGCTGCCACTGAGTTTCACTGCGACCACGTTCAGCGGGTCGCTGTTCCGGTTCCACTGGGACGGACCCGCATTGTTCGCCCCGTCCTGGGCTGTCGGCGTGGGCAGCAGGCGCTGCACCTCGATTGACAAACTCTTGCCGTGCCCGTTGCCGTTGCCGTGCTTCGCCTTCATCTCGGCTGTCCAAGAGTCCCACGCCTCGACCGATTTCCCTCTTCCCATATCGTTCACCACAGGCGTCGGGAAAGTGGGCGACGAGAAACCATCGGCGTCGTAAGTGTGGTGCCTTGGCTTCGGCAGCGGATACAACGCCCCATCGGCAGTCATACCCCAGTCCGGTAATCGCTCCAATAACGGAGGGGCCTCCGAGAGAAGTGTGGCCTGAGACATTCTCAAAGAACAATCGTCCGGGTGAAAGAACGCGGCAGGCGTCAGCGATGTACGAAAAGATTGCTCGCTCATCCGAATCTCCCAATCGAGAACCCGCCACCGAATACGGCTGGCACGGGTAGCCCCCTACCAGCAGGTCGGGTCGCTCCACCTGGTGCCAGTCGATTTTCGTGAGATCCCCGAGGTTCGGCACGTTCGGCCAATGATGGGCCAGCACCTTCGTGCAGTCCTTGTCGTTCTCGGCGAACCAGATGAACTCTGCTTCCGGCCAGAACGCCTTCACGGCGAGGTCCAACCCGCCGGAACCGGTGCATAAACTCCCGACCTTCATCCACTTGCTTTCGTCCAGGTGTCTCGCCATGTCGAAGGAGGGTGCGCGTCTTCGACGCGGCTCATGCGTGACCCACCGGAATGTCCCGATCCTGAACTAGACCGCAGCCCCGGCACTGCCACCAGTCGATGATCCGGCCATTGGAATGCTGGGTGATTTTGCCGATGGCGATCCACTTGTGTGGTCGTTTCGTATGCCCGCACACGTCAACATCCACCTACGGCGTCACTAGTGGTTGCCCGACACCCGGCATGCGATCCAAACCGGCGTCACAAATCGTCAGATTGCCGTTCGCCCACTCGGCCTTCATCCATACGGTTATGTCGAATGCGATTTGGCCGTATGGTGAACTCACTTCGACCACACGATGGTTAGCGACCCGTCCATCGGAGACGACCTTGTCCATGTTCGTGCAGAGGTAACCGTGGACGAGGCTCACGACGATTCCTCCGACTCGTCCTCGACGGGTTCCGTTTCCTCACCTGGAAGCGGGACCGGTCTCAGGTCTTTGCCGCGAATCCGACGCAGTTCACCCAACGTCAACGCCACGTCAATGCCACTCGGACTAAGCACAGTTCCCGGCTCCTTCGTTATTCCCTAAACCCGCTTGCAATGGCACAACGACCTTCATCGCGGCAACCTTCGACGCACAGTCAGCGCACAACAGGCGCATCCCCCCGGCGCTCGTCAACCGCGCATAGTCCGGTGTCGAATCGCAGCACCGGAGATTCATGCCGACTTCAACCACAGTGGACGCATCGATGTTCTCCAACTGCGAACGGTGATCAGCCCACGCCGTTGGCGGGGTGTGAGACCGCCCCACACGCCGAAAGGCTCTTCACGGGCGACAGCCATCTCTCGACACGGTTCGGCGCAAGGACACCGGTCACAGATCGCTATGGCCTGTTTGAAAACAGAGACCTGTTGACCGTCTTCCGGGTAGAAGACGCTTGGGTCCACGCCCCGACAGGCAGCCTGCTCAAACCAAACAGGAGTTCCTGTAGTCGTCACCCGCCGTGCCCGTTCAACTCGGGGTCCAACCAGGGGCCGTCGTCTTCCTCCTGCGGTTTAAGCCTCAACGCCACATCGAGAAGCGCATGCGCTAGAAGCGCTGCCGATGAACGCTTGAGCACGACACCGGTTTCCACCATCGAGGAAACCGTGGCCTCAAAACCAGTCGTGGCTTCAGCCACGAATAGAACGGCCTCTTCGCCGTCTGAATCATCCGACCGGATAGCGAGATAGCGGGTGTCGTGACGTTCACACGGCACCACGAACACCTGATCAGGAACGTCAGTTAGAGAAATCGTCATCGTCTTCCTTAAGCCACCCTCGTGTGACGCCGCCCCACACACCGAAGTCCTGTCGGCGACCGACCTCATAACAAGTCCTTCTCACCGGGCATCCATTGCAGATGGAGCGGGCGAGGTCGTAGAAGCGTTCTTCGTAGAACACTTCGGCCCGCTCCCCGCGACAAGCAGCAGAGAGTTTCCATTCATGTCGGCGACGCCAAGCCACCGTCGTTGGCCCTGACCCGGAGGATCGCCTGCTGGGTTGCAGAAAGCTGCGGTGCCTCCTCGCGGACCTTCCGGTATGCGATGTTCAACGCCACTTCCCATGCTTGGGTGGAACTGAACTTCCAGCACTCGTCCAACGCCCGCCGGATTGTCGCCTCGTCAAACCCGGCGACCAAGGCTTCAGTTATCCGGTTGATGATCGTCGTGTCACGATGAGCCTTGAGTGTCGGTTTCCGATTCGGATCTCTCCACCAGGCGGAAAAGATCTGGCTCGCAGATTTCCGGTGGCTCTCATCCGGGTCGAACAGCGCCACCTCAGCCATCATTTACCTGAACTGCACCCAGCGCAGCCAATATGAGGTGCTGCGACTCGACCTTGTCCTGCAACTCCTTGCAGACCGTGATCAGGCTCTCCTGCGAGTCGTCCCATTGATGTTGAACGACATACAACTGAGCGGTCAGGTCTCTGATCAGCTTGTCCATCATCTGTATCTCTGTGAACAAACCGTGCCGGGACTTGAACCAGCGACGAACATGCTTCACGGCAGCACCTCCACGAATTGCTCCAACGACATGACGACATACGCCCGATTAATTGAGTCGTTCCGGCGTTTGATAACGACCGCTCCGAACGGGACGCCCGCGTGGATCGCCTCCGTCTCTGCTTCGGCGACGAACGAACCGAGCCGCTTCGACCAGTCCGCGACGTTCTTTATCTCGATGGCCCAATCAGGGACACCAACCACGTCACCCCTGTCGAACGCGCCGTGCTGTGCGCGACGCTCAACCGAGTACGGCTTGTTGTCGTTCAGGTACTGGACGACATCGGACTCAAACCGGGTGCCCTTCCGCTTGTTCGCAGACGAACCCATCTAGAACGCCTCTTCGATGACGCGGGCCTGTTGCGACGAGGTCGGGCGGAAACCTGTGTCGTCGGCATCCGACCACCTGGACACGGCGACACCGATATCGGTCGCTGTGACCTTGAACTTGCGTCGCTTCTCCCCGTCCTTCTCCCACTCGTCTTCCTGAAGACGACCCTGGATCATCACCTCAGTGCCCTTCGACAACAAAGGAGCAGCGTTCTCCGCTAGGTCACCCCAAACCTCTACGTCGAAGAACATCGACGTGGCTGGCTCATTCTTCGGAGTGCGGTTCGTCGCCCGTACCCGCAGCTTCAACACAGACCGGGAAGTCCCGATCGGTTTCAGTTCTGGTTCCGCAGCCAACCGGAACGAACCAGACACGTTCGCATACCCCATTACGCAGCCTCCTTAGCGTCGAGCGCTTTCATTACCTTTTCGATTTCCGCATGGGTCTTGATGTCCGAGGACTTCTCAACCGACCGGCCAAGAGCCTTCGCTGCGACAGCCCGCAGATCTTCCCCTTCGACTCCGACCTGACCCGCCCGATCTGCGAGTTCAAGCAAATCCTCAGGCGTCACTTCAGAAGTGGCAGCAGGGTCGGCCTTAACCGGCTTGGAGGGGGGTTTGGCCGGGGAGCGCCGTGACACGCTCGCCGACCCTGCTACCTTCGACCTGTCCGGTATGTCCTCACCCATCCAGAGGTGTAGGGCCACGCCGAACCGCATAGCGCAACGCTTGATGCAGTCGGAAACGGCTTCCTTGAGAACCTCGTTCTTCTTCGTTTCAACCGAACCGACATCGATCCTGGTCACCCCGCAGACCGTCATCCGGCCCCACAGGTAACTCATCTGACCAAGGACTACGAGAATCGGTACACCGTTCTCATCGGTCGCGCAGGGTTCCCAAGTCCACTCCGGGTCTATTTGCAGTAGCCGTTCGGTGACGTGGCCGTGATCGACGTAGTCCGCTGCGAAACTCCCACCCTTCTGTTTGATGATTTCCGGCGGGAACGGCACCAGGCACTGCTTTACCTGTTCGGCTTTCACTTCGATACCTCCAAAAGTTTGAGTTGTCCATCCGGCAAGGGAGGGAGCATCCGGTAGAGGTGGAGTCCAGCGACGAGCCGTTTGCGTTCGACACGCCACGCGCCGTGCTTTGGTTTCCGCAAATCTCGGAGACGAGAGGACACCGACGCCTCCGGTGCCCCGACCAGCCCTGAAATACCGGACAGAGAACGCCACTCGCCGTCACACATCAGGTCGCGGACGGCTTCCAGTTGCGTCGATAGCCGCGCCCCGTCCTTAGTAGCGACGAATGTCGAGCCGTCGAAGTCAACGCAGCTCACTGGTCGTCTCCCTTCTGGGTGAGAACCGTGCCGCATTCGTTGCAACGCCAGTCGTACTTGATTGCGATCCTCCGGTTGATGAAGTGGCGGACACACTTCGGGCATCGGATGTAGATGCGGCTCACCGGTCAACCTCTACGTCAAGCGGAGCAACCCGGTCGATGAAACCACGAATGAAATAGCCGACAAGGATGCAGAACCCCGGACCTATCAGGTACGACCACAGCGGATTCGTGAACGACAGGAAGGCAGTCATCGGACCACCACCCACTTCCGCGCACAACCACGGCAACACTCGATCGTGTGGTCGCTTTTACCAGCGCCTTCGACACACGACTGCAAATCGTCGCGGCGGGTCAACGCTCCACAATCTTCGCAAGCGACCCTCACCCGGCCTCGGCTTCGACGCAACCAGGTGACCCGATCCGCTGCGACCGCTACCTCGGCGTCACCGCCGAGTTCATCGGCAGCGTCAAGCGAAGCGAGAGCCTTTATGAGACGGTCAACGTGCGCCTTTGTGACACGGTCAAGCCCTTCGTACTGCCTGATCATGGTCCCGGTCATGCCACGACCTCTGCCTCAACCGGCGGGTTCCAAGACTCCTTAACCGCCGTCGGAGCCAACTCGACAGGCACCGCCTCAGTCGGCATCGACCGGCAAGCACTGTTAAACGAGCAGTACGCGCAGTTCCACGGCGATACCTTCTTCTGTAGATACGAAGGCACCTGCTCGACGTGACCATGACCGGGAATCCACCGGGCAGGAACCACCCCGTCCTTCACCTGGTCCCACACCCGCTGTAGCCGGTCGAGTTCTTCAACGACGAGGGAACGCAACGTCTGGCCGTAACCCGGCACGACCTCGTCCATGCCGATACGGAACTCAAGCGTGTCCCCGGCAGTCACCTTGTCTCTGAAATTGCCTTCCTTGCAGATGTACACCAAGTGGATCGCGTCGGCCCCAAGGCCTAAGGCGTAGATGCCAGCCTGCAAGGCATGTTCAATTTTGAACTCCCCGCCCTTAGCCAACTTGAACGGGTAAGCCTTCATCGTCTTGATCTCGTACACCGTTCCCGTGTCATCAATGACGTTGTGGCCGTCAGCGTGACCAGAGCAGTTGTATCCGAGAGGTCGAAGATCGACCTGCACCTCAGACTCAAAATCTCCCCATAGCGCCTCCAAAGACGCCTGCACCTTCTCGTGCATCGCCTGCCCGAAATTGAACGCAAGAAGAGTCGTATACGGCAGCTCTTCGCACTCGGGAACACGCGCCGCCTGAAACGCGATCTGTCGATCACACACGTATGCCTGACTGCCTCGCAGCCCAGTGCCGCACGCCGTCGGGCGAACACCCTCAGAGCGCCGTTCATTCCGCAAGAAGAGATCCAGGGTGCTAGCCACGATCCCGTCTGTGCTGTATTCTTCGCTCATTACAAACCCCCCTTGTGGGCAAGCAGGGAGGGCAACCCGTGGCAATTCATCTGGCGTTCGGATCTCGCATCCGAAAGAGTCCGTACTTCGACCGGACGGTCGAACTAGGTCTCAAAACCGCAACGGTTTACAACCACATGAATATGACGATGGGTGGCTCTCCTCCAATGTTTTCTGGAGTCAGACTATATGAACCATGTGACATTACGCAAGTACCTGCGACTAGCGATAGTGCCGGGAACGCGATAAACCATGCGGATGACCGTGACCGAACTAGTAGAGGAGTGGCTGTCAACCTGTCGTCCCGCCTACGCGCAGGACACAGAGATCGGCTACCGGAACCACATCAAGGCGTTCGCCAAACAGCATTCCGTTGAGACCCTTGAGGACTTCGACGCAGAGGAGTTGGCCGCTTGGGTCCACGACCGCAAGCTGTCGCCTAGTTCCCAGCGGTCACGAAGGAACGCGCTGCGAGCGTTCTTCCGGTGGGTGGTGCAACGCCGCTACCTGGATGCTGACCCGACCGAACTGATCCCAGCACCCAAGGCAACGCGACCCACGCCGAAGCCGTTGAAGCCCGAAGAGGTGACAGCCGTGCTGAGGGCTGCGCGGCGAACCGACGCAGACCATCGTTCTGCGAAAGGTCATGTCTGTGAAGTCATGGCGACCCTCATGGTGCAAGAGGGCCTCCGTTCTGTTGAGGTGCGTCGCCTCCAGGTGGGTGACGTGGATCTCGACAATCGGCAGATCTATCTGCACGGCAAGGGTGACAGGGGCCGGGTGCTGCCACTGTCGGAGCAGACGTGTTCGGTGATCCGCAGGCATCTCGCAGTCATCGGGCACCGCTCTGGCCCGCTGCTGTCCACCAAGGGAACCTTTGAACCGATGAGCAAAGCGTCTGTCAACCATCGGATGAACCGGATCTTCAACAACTCCGGTGTGAAGCGCGGACCATATGACGGCAAGTCGGCGCACTCGCTGAGGTCAACGGCAGCGACCGACGTGTACAGGGAATGCCTAGACGTGCGAGCCGTGCAGGCCATGTTGGGTCATTCGCATCTGTCTTCGACTCAGCACTACATCGAGTTGGCGACAGCGGAACATTTGCGGGACGCTATGACAGGTCGCCGATATTGAATATTGCTTTATTAGCGACTAGCGAGTAATAATCAGCCGTCACCAACAATGGTGGCGCGAAGAGAAAGCTTGCCAAATTGAACGGACTCGCACGACAGATCGTTCAGCACAGGAAACTGCTGAACCAATCGCAGACCGAAGCCGCCGACGAACTTGGTTTCACGCAAACCAAAATGTCTCGGCTTGAGTTGGGGCACTCCAAGCCCTACAAGGACATACCGGTTATAGCCGGGTGGCTTGGGATCTCGGAGTCGCGTGCCCTGCGGCTCCTAGAGGCTCCAGCCGGAGCAGACCAGGACTTTCTGGAAATTGTCGAATCCGTTCGGGACATGCAGGGGGTGCTGGAGGAAACCCAAGAGTCATTTAAGGCTGTGACCCAAGACGTGAAGAACGAGATCATCGAGGTCCGAGCGGTCCTTGGTGAATTGCTGAAGGTAGATAATCCGCCGGTCACAGGAGTCCTCGCTGACCTTATGGCGAAGAAGCGCCTAGCACTTGGCCTGACAGCCGCAGATGCCGCGGACTTGATGAAGGTACCGATCGGCACAATCGTCAGACTTGAATTGGGGCTAGCGAGTTTTGAAACCCACGTTCACCTGGTCTCCGAGTTCTTGGATGTCGAAACCAAATTCCTATGGGAGTTGTTTGAAGCCGAGACCGAATCGTCAATCAAGTCCGTTGTGGACGAAATGAACGGCTACCTCGACACCCGTGAAGCTGGTCTGCAAAATTGGCAAGAGGGACTAGATCGGATGAAGAACGCTCTCGCCGCTATGGAAGAAAAGAAGGTCTGAAGATGGCGACACTAGATTCAAACCCTCGCTACACCTTTGATACGCAACTCGTCACCGAGTACGCCCCGTGGCGGCGACAGCGGCTTTCAATAAACCGTCTACATGAGTGGCTTGACACCCGCTCATACAAAATGCTTGACGACGCGATGGAACTCGCGACCACCGTGCTTGGGACGTATCGGCTCCAAGTCGTTGTCTTGAATCTGGCCGACGAACTCAAGCATCAGGCAGAATATGGCTATATCGGACAATGGCGACAACAGTTCATCGCAGGCCCATACATAAAAAACCTGCGTAAGAACAAAGTGTCTGTCAATATTGAACAGACCTTTCCAGATGTAGCCACTGCGACCGCTTCGTTTTTAACTCAGGACAGCCCACAATTTGGAACGTGGGTCATCGCCATAAGCCGACTCATTGACACTCCCGACGGCCCCACAAATGAACTGCTAGAGATTGCTGAGAAGTTTTCGCAACTGTCGCACAGTTGGCAATGACCTAGTCCTAGTCGGCTAGAGACGCGGTGCCCTTGGTGCCGACCATCGACGCCACCCACGCCTTGACCATCGCCAGGACCGCCGTA
>VTLG01011961.1_pt1 | contig 11733 bp, 12 predicted proteins | sample 4694571 | NCBI WGS metagenome assembly VTLG01 (sample SAMN12604809, study PRJNA352737) | marine metagenome | biome: ENVO:00000447; feature: ENVO:00000209|ENVO:00000569|ENVO:01000036; material: ENVO:00002151; isolation source: viral sequences binned using virsorter ... | reverse complement strand
CCATTGCAATATTATTATTTCCTGTTGTATTTGATCCTAAAACTCCATATCCAACACCAGTATTGGTGTATCCAGTAGTATTAGCATCTAAACAATAAGTACCAACTGCCGTATTTTTTGTTCCAGTTGTGTTTGCTAATAACGAATCTTTACCTACCGCAGTATTGTTACTAGCAGTTGTATTTGCTTTCAGAGCATCTTTTCCTACAGCTACATTTGCTTCACCTGTTGTATTTACAAGTAAAGTATTTTTACCAAGTGCTGTGTTTCTAATACCAGTTGTATTGGCTCCTAATGCACTCATTCCTACAGCTACATTCTCATCACCTTCAGTATTTGCGTCTAAAGCTCCAGATCCTACAGCAGTATTTTCAAATCCTGTTGTGTTTGCTCCTAATGCTGATTTACCCACCGCAGTATTATTAGATGCGGTTGTATTTGCATCTAAAGCTTGAGCACCTACCGCTACGTTATCTGTTCCAGTTGTGTTAGCTGTTAACGTTTCATGTCCAATAGCTGTGTTACTACTTGCAGTTTCGTTTGCATCTAAAGCAAAATCTCCAACAGCAACATTATATCCACCAGTTGTTAGAACACCTGAAGCACTTCTACCAATAGCAATGTTATGAACACCTGTTGTAATAGCATCCCCAGCACTTGCTCCTACAACAGTATTACTTGAACCAGAAGTTAAAGCTGTAAGAGCATCTTTACCGATAGCAGTATTATTTCCACCAGAAACAGAAGCATCTAAAGCAGTTTCTCCAAGAACAGTATTACCAGCAACAGAGTTTGCACCTTTACCTACAGTTACAGAATTTATTGTCGCATCAGCAGTTGTCGTAACACCACCAGTAAGTGTTCTTAAATCAATCCAGCCATCATTTGCTGAATTACGCATTTTTAATAAGCTATTACTTGTATCAGCCCACAACATATATGCAGCAGTGGTACTAGGAGCAGAACCAGAACTGTTATTTGTTAATACTGCCTGTAATACATTATTTAAATCAGTTCGGACATTAGCTCCAGTGGAGTTATCTATAACATAGTCGTGTGTAGCCATTACCTAATCCAATTTTTTATTTAAGTATATCTTAATTCAATACTAACTACCACGTCCAAATCCAGTAGCAGCATATTTGAAATTTCTATTAACAAAACTAGAACCATTCTTTATATCAATACTAAAACCACTGCCAGTAATACTGGACAAAGCAAAGAAATCTCCTGATTGTGCATTTTCTATCGTAATTCCAATATTAGGCAAGTAAGCAGAAGTAGATCCTCCAAGTTCAGATGTTCCTGTAAAGAAAGCGTGTTGGAACGTAACTGCTTTACTTGACGTACCAGAAGCAATAGCTGTGTTTACAGTTTCAGTTCTGCTATCAAGCTCTGCTGTATAACCTAATTGATCTATTTCAATAGATTGTGCAGGGTCATCACTATCCATTTCACACCTAAATCTAAATCCTCGACCAATAAATGTTCCGTTAGCAAGTGTGTTGAACTTAGTAAATCCTGCTCCGATATTACAGTTGCTACTTGATATTGTTGCACTAGATGATGCTGTAACAGTGAAAGTACTGCTACTTGGAGCAGATTGAACCTCAAAATATCCATCAGTTGCACCACCGCTTGTAAAATCTATATCAACAAAAGTACCAATACTAAATCCATGACTAGATTTTGTTACTGTTATTGTCGTTCCAGATTGAGTATAAGTAGCAGAATCAGATGTAACTGGATCGCTGTCAGTAGTTGCCACTAATAGTTTTGCGTTTACATCAAAAGCAGTAGCACCATCAAAGTCAGACCATGTATCAATATTTGCAGTTCTCTTATCAATCAAATCATTTGGATAGAAACCTTGTGTGACAAAATGACGTCTTAATCTAAGTGGTTGTTTACCACCTAAATCTAGCTTGGAAGCAAAATCATAATGACCACCAGTAATATCTACAGCACCTAAGAAATCAAAATCTGCAATCGCATCAAAATCTGTAACAGAATCTAAAGTTTCTAACGATCCAAGAACAAGACCATTAACCTCATCACTAAAGAAACAATCAACTTTATCTCCAGCAAAAGGTGTCGCGTCAGTATCTTCTCTATCTGCCAATACAAGTAACTTGGGTACAGGATCAGGAGTTGTTACAACAACAGAAGTTTCTCCAGAACTTAGTCTGCCGCCATCATCTCTGAATTTAAGAATATACTCTCCATCTACTGCTGGTACTAATGTCTCAGATACGTTTCCTGGTAATGCAGGGATAATATCAACAGAATTAGTAAATGTTCCCGTTCCATCTGTTAGGTTACTATGCCGAACAACTACGTTTCCACCATGTGTAACATCAATATCTGTAGCCTTATCAAAACGTAATCGTACAAACTGATCTGATACTGGTTCGACTAATAATCCTGTTACATCCTGTGGTAATGCAGTCTTACCTTCAGCTTCAAATGTAATATTTGTAGAACTTGCTGATAATTGATCTAAAACATTATATGAGAACACTTGGATCGTATAAGTTCCCTTTCTACTATTCATTATTTCAAAATCAGGTCTTGATACCTTTTCACTTATAAAGTTTTCATCTTCAAACCTGTAATTAACTTGATACTGCACAACACCGACAATAGGTTGCCAACTAATAACAATTTTTGATACAGCCTGATTATTAATAGGAAATATTCTTTCAACAGCATTTACAGCAGTAGGAGGAGCAGAAAGATCATTTAATTTTGATACAGTTCTAGCAGTTAACGCTTCGCCATCTTCAATAAACGCATACTTACCTTCAACATAAGACAAAGCAGTAATCGCATAATTTATCCCATCCTGTTCTTCTACTGTTATTACTCTGAATAATTGAGATTGAGTGGTTACGTTAGATATAAGAAAGTTTGCATTTACATTAGGAGTTTGAGAAAAGGCAGAACTTACAGTGATAGTACCACCTGAGACAGATGAGATCGCCTTACTTTCAAATGATCCATCAGGTAAAATTACAGCTAAAGTTGCATCTCCAACAGGATTACCACTGGCATCTACAGCTAAATCTGTTGCAGCAGTATCATCAACAGTAACAACAGTAGTTGAAGTAACAGCAGATAATCTTCCACCTCTTCTTACTCCTGCTCTTACTGGATCTTGTATTTCAATAACAGCACCAGGTCTTACAACCGCACCAGAATCAATAGAAGTTGCAAAGGCAACAACTTCACTTTCATTTTGCTCTGCAAATAATATTGCTTTACCTAATCTTCTAGCCTGTCCTCTTGAAGTACAGGCAAATGCTTTTACCTGTTTTACAACAGTACCAATTTTAGATATTGCAGTTGCATCTTCTACTACTTCAAAATCAACTTCCTGACTATCCATATTGTAGTAAGAAACAGATACAACACTATGTCTTGTTTTTAAACTGCTTCCAGAATATGAAAAACCTTCTTCAGTAACATTCGATAAGGTAAACAAATAACTTGGATCGGTAGGTTTATCTTGTGTAATTGTTATCGAACCAGCAGACCATATTGGCATACATCTCATTACACCTGATAGATCATTTATTAAATCAAATGCTTCTTTTGGACTTTGAATATTTACATTACAACTAAATCTAGGTTCTTGTCCTCCAGCACCATCATCAACAAGAGTATTGGCAAACTTACTGGCATTTACAAAGCTAAAAAGATCAAGAGAACTATCTGTTATATGATCTCCAAATCCATATCTACTTGTTGTTAAAAGATCAAGTAATACCATCGCAGGACATGAACACCATGTAGCTGCTCCCATTACTCCATTAAAAATATAACCATCAGGATAAACAATACGACCAGTTGTACTATCAACAGTAGGAGTACCAGAACTAGATGCACCTGCTCCTGGGATTCTTACTTTTATTCCTCTAATTCTAAATTTACGAGCAGGAATAGAACTAAACTGCATAGAATCTAGTCTTATCGAACTATAAGCACTATTTAAATAAGTAGAAGCATCATCAATAATCTCTCCTAAACTTGTCCACTGAAAACTGTCTCTTAAATTAGTATCTGTACTATCTGCTGTAACTCTGCTAACTCTTATATCAACAGGAAACGATCCAGTAATATTTACACGATAATCTTTTTGGTACGCATCTCCACTTCTACCTCTGATAGTGTCAGTAATAACATCTGTAAACCCACCAGAGTTATATTGAACAGCTACTTTTAACTGAACAGAAGAACCTAATAAATCTCCAGCATCAGTAGCTTTTTGTAATTGTGGAAACGTGATAGATACTCTTACAGCATCAACATTTGTATTTGTTATTTGACGAGTGACAGGAGTGCTTGCAGTAACTTCTACTCCAACGCTTGTAGTTGATACACTACTTTCAATTCCAGCTATTTTTGTCTGATCTCCAGTACCAAATCGAGGAGTAAAACCTACGTCTTGAAAGTTAAAATCTGTAGTTTGTGGATCTGTAGAATCTGCTGTTGACCTTAATACTGGAGTGTCATTAAGAAAGACATCTTTTAATGCAGCATTATTATATGCAGTCGTACCTTTTGTTCTTCCTTCTTTTGATGCTGTTGCAAAGCCTTCTATCTCTCCTTCTGAAACAAGATCAAGGAAAGTAGCATATTGCCTACTGTGTAAAGTATCAGGTTCTCTGGTCGGTTGCGGAGGGGCTGGAGGTGGATCATTACCTTTTGCACCCCTAATAAGATGTTTCTTTTCAATCATGCCTGTACCTGTTCTGTGTCAATACCACCACTTATTACAACACTACCAGTAAATATCTCTCCGTAAACTAAAGGAACTGGAGTTCCTGCTCTTCCTGTCTGCTGAGTTCCACCAAAACTAAATGATAGTCTGGGATCTTCTTCTGATTCAAAACTAGGAGGTTTAGGTAAAGGAAATAACATTTCACTTACACCTTGCAAAACAAGAGCAGCACCTAATCCAGCTAATCCTTTAGAGATAAATCCAACTTTTGCAAATTTTGCTGCTGTAAAACCACCTTTAAAAGCTGCTCCTAATCCTGCTGCTCCACCAAAAGATATAAACGATAAACCAATTAATGCTGCTCCTAATAATATTTTCCCCATACCTCTACCAGCACCAGAAATAACAGGAACAAAATGTATATCTTCTTTACCAATAGGGTGTAATAATTCTGATTCATCTACTGCATAGTTACCAACTTTTACTTGATAATGTTTAGGACTCATATATTTTTCTATTCCTTCAAAATTATTTATTAAAAAACTAACAGCATGAGCTAATGTATCTGCTTTCACTTCAAATTCTTTGTGTCCTACAAACTTTGCAAGTTCTCCATATAATTTTATTTTACGAAGCATAACGATACCTTTTACCAGTACATTTTAATAACCACGGAGAATATGGTTCTCTACAAGATAGTCTATCGGTTAAATGATGTAATACTTCATCTCCAAGAAAAATAGCTACATGATTTAAAGTTGAATCTAAAATACTCATCAATAAAACATCTCCAGCTTGTAATTTTTCATCTGGTCTAAGTTCTCTAAAACCTGTTCGCCAAGCATAATTTTCAAATAAAGGATCTTTCATAAATTCTTCTGGTGTTATCGTTCTTTCGTAATCTTTTAGAGTTATACCTTTTTCTTGCTTGTAATAATCTCTTACTAAAGACCAGCAATCTGTGATACCCCATACCCATTGCCGACCCAATAAAGGTGCTTCATATCCCTGTGGTTCGTAATATCCCCATTTTTTTGTTTTAGGATTAACAATATGCCACGGAAGTCCGCTTTGTTCACACGCTACTTTATCTGCCTGACTAGCTTCTGGAGGTGTTGTCGGGTGGCTATGAACAACAGCAGTAACTTCTCCTATATTAGTAGCCTTTACATAATCCTCTGGGTCAAGAATAAAACATTGATGTGCTGTCATCGAAAGATTACGACAAGGATAGTATCTTTCCTTGCCTCGAATATTTAACAAAAGCCCAACAGATTCTTTTGGATCTTCTGTTTCAGCGTGATTAAGTGCAGATTCTTTCCAATTCATGTTGCAATCGTACCAATAGAAGGAAATTCGGCTCTTGTACATTGTCTTTGTGGAGCACGAATACCAGCAATATCAAAAACAGATGCTAATTCAAAACTTACAATATCTCTATTTTCTGCTGACTTTCTATCAATTTTATAAATTTCTTGCGGAAATTCTGCTGTGTTATCTGGTGTACCATAAGGATTTATGTCTCCAGGAAAATTAACAGCATCTAAAAATCTGGCAAGCGTTCTTATGCGAGTAACAGTTGCACCTGTTAAATCATTTCCTGTAGTTGTTGTATTTACATTTAATAAAATTGCGGTAATCGTTCCAAGAGCATTACTAATTGTCAAAGTAGGTCGAGGTAACATTCCTCTTCTAAAAGCAAAACCTTCAGCCTGTATAGGAAATCTTTGGTATGTATTACCAGCCCAAACTACTTCTCCATTATCTTTAAGACTACTACCTGCATGAAATCTATAAACAGTAGTAGCACCATGCAAACTATTATCTAAAGTTAAAGTGAAAAGTTCAATTATTGCCGATGGGTTTGTATTTTGAAGATTACTGACAATAGCAGAACTGCTCATGGTTCAAACACCTCTCTAAATGTTGTTTGGATCGTAGCTCTATTGTTATATGGTATAGATTTTGACCAAGTTTCGCAAACATATTGTCCAGCACCAGATAAAGTAATCGAAACATTTCCACTGTTAGTAGCACTGGCAGCAGCCGTAACAGTAAATACATCGGAGTCAGTTACCGAAGCAACAAGGAACGTACCATCAGTTGCCGATCCAGAAGTGTAGTCAATGGTAAGTTCATCTCCCACAGCCACACCATGACTTGTGATCGTGATTGTTACTGTAGTTCCTGATTGAGAGTAAGTTCCTGTCTTTGTAAACCCTTCTCCTGGTGGTGTAAAGGTAAAGCTGGCACTGTCATTGGCACGACTATCAAGGAAGCCTTCTATGGTGTCTGCATCTGTTTCTGATACGTTGAAAGTAAAGTTATAAACTTTTGGATTTTGATGAGCAGCAAGTCCAAATAATATTCGATGTTCATAACCATCAGCAAAACGTATTGTTTTTGTATTTGGTGCGGATCTTTTCTGCTGTCCGTATGTTGGTGTGATTGATGGAAAAGTAGCCATTATGCAAGTAAACCTCCAGGTCGTTTCTGCTTAATTAATTCTGTCTCTATGGCTGCTGATAATGCAACCCCTAACGCTCTACCTTCTTCTTCTTCTCCTTCAACAGAAGAGCCAGAGGCATCTACATTAACAACAATGTTTGTAGAACCACCCATACCACCTAATTCGTGGTTTGGAATTATAGTTCCTGGCCTGTCGGGAACAAATAATTCAGCACCTCTCTCTCCAACGATTGAAGGTTTACCAACAGGTGGTCTACCACCATTAGCAAAGAATCCACCAATACCAGGAATTGCTCTTAAGAAAGAAGTGGCAGCAAAATTTATAAGCTGTCTCTGAATTGCTCCAAAAACACTACGGGCAACATCGCCAAGAGTCTTAGTTCCGTTTATCGCACCTTCGATTGCATCAACAAGCCCTGATTGAACTGTACTTGCAATACCTTGATATAAACTATTTACACGTTCAAGTTCTTGCTGTAAACGTAAAGCATTTTCAAATTGATCTCTTTCTTGTTTATTTATTTCTTTATCAAATTCAAGAGCTTTTCTATCAAATTCTCTTAATTTTTCTTGAATTTCAGCTTCACGACCACCTAAAGTAAGAGATTCATTTAAGAAAAGATTTTTATTTTCAACGGATTTTGTTATTTCCTTATATTGTTCTGTTCTTAATTTATCTAATGCTAAATTTTCTTTACCAGTTTTTAATTCTTGCATACGAGCAACAATTAAATCATTTATATCATCTCTTTCATTTCTATTCGCAGTTTTTCTCTGTTCTAATAAATCCTTAATAGTTTTGTCATCACTTGTTGATGCCTCTCTTAATAAACTCCTTCTTGCTAAACCAGTTACTCCACCACCACCACCTATTCCTGAAAATAATTTTGCAACACTCGCTGCAACCTCTGTTAAAAATCTTGTTATTTCACTCTGAAGTTCTCTAGTTCCCTCTGCAAAATCTTGTAATGCTTGCACTCCATCTTCTCCAACTAATTTCTCCATATCTTGCATAACTAAATTAAATGCAGCTTGTTTGCCTTGTGATTTTTCAATTAATTTTATATATTCTGCTTGAGGTGTTCCTGCAAGACCAAGTGCATTGGTAGCAGCACTAACATCAAAAGAAAAGAAACTAACTGCTTTTCCTAATTCTTCTAATTTTTCTTTTGCAGTTGTAAGTTGTTGAAGAACAGCAGTAGCAACAAGACCTCCTGCAAAGCCACCCATCTGTCCACCCATTTTTGTACCTAAAAATCCACCAGCAAAACCAGCAGCACCTCCTAACGCACCCTGTCCGAATAGCAATGGAAATGCACCACTAACCAAACCACTTTGTAAAGCACCACCACCCAATGCACCTTTTCTTAGGTTGCCTAGAAATCCTTGATTCATGCCAGGAAACATTCCTTGTTTTTTTCTTATTTGATTTCCTTTAATATTCAATTCATTTTGTTTGGCTATAGCAATATTTTGATTTTTTATAGCTTCTGTAAGAATGTTATAATCTCTGCCACCTACTTTTACCTGTTTTCTTAAATTTTCAAATGCTTCTATAGCAGCTTCTTGTTGTAATTGTGTTTTTCCAATTACTTTTCCTGTTTTATTTACCTGTTGTGCATATCTTTTAATTTGACCTGTTGCCTCTGCAACTTGATCTCCTACCTTTCCTCTTATTGCTTTTCCTAAATCTAAACTTCTAATTTTACTTACACTATTTTCTAATTCTTTTGCTTTAGCCTTTGCCTTATCGAGTTGAGTTAATCCAATAGTTCTAAATTTTATATTTACACCATATTCTCCTGCCATGAGATTCGACCTAAAAATAAAACTTTATTTTAGTGTACCGCTTTTAGCGTTTTCCTGCTCGAGATTTATCCTTTGCATTTTGTATTGCTTTGTCTTCTAGTTCTCTTTTTAATTCAAAAAAAGCTACCCAATGTATAAGTTCTTCCTGAGTTAACTTATTAGTTAAGTCTTTTATTGTCATTCCTAACTCTTTTGCTAAGAAAAATATAAAAAACCAATCGTTTTTAGCTTTTTAAATCTGCTTTCGCTTCCTCCAACTTATATTCAGAACCAGAGTTTAACATTGCAAGTTGAATATCCTGCAAAGTAGTTGCATTTACTTCTCTTCGTAAAGATGCTTTATGACCATCTTGAAATAATCTTTTACCATCTTTATCTAATGCTTTTTGAATCATAAGATTTAAAGCAAAATCTTCACTTGAAGCTGAATCTCCAGATTTTCCAACAATCATTTCTCTTTCCGCAATAGTTAATGGATTCCAATAAATCTCTAAAACTGTTACATCTCCCTCTTTCAATTCATACATATACTTTTGGCTGACACCAAATTTGTTCTTTAGCAGTTCAATCGCTTCCATAGTAATCTAATATAATATTTATATTATACTTATATTAGGCATTAGCAGTAAATTGGCAAGATATTAGACCGACAAAATGACTTCTATCTTCAATCTCTAATGGGGTCACACCATTAATATCAAGAACTCTTGGTTTACAACTAAATGTATCGCTATAACCAGAGGCATTAACAGAGGTAAGCCCATCAATGACAGCCTCTCCTATCGCAGAAAGCGTTGCAGTACCTTTGCCCTTTGGAACATATACATTACATTGGATAACACCAGCATAATAATCTGAAGCTGCTCCCTGGTTTTGTAATGTCGCCTGTGTAAATTCAACTGACATCAGAATATATTTTTTACTTTTGCCAGGTGTAGTGTAATGAACATTGTCATAAACCATTTCAACAGTATTATCTGCTGCTGCAACTGCATCTGTTACTGCCTTTTCAAAAGCTGCTCTTGTGTTTACTAAAGTCATAATTAAAATTCAGTATATTTAACTGAAGCTGGTCTTTGTGTTGCAGTAGATTTAGGAGAGTTATTAAATGTTGTACTACCACCAAGAAATAATTTACCTTTATCTGTCATAGTTTCTTTTATCATTCTTCCTAATGATCCTTGAATGAATAATTGTAATTTACCACCTTCCAAAGCATAAATAGAATACTCAGCACGATTACCAATATAAACTGCTCTTTTATAATTAAATGCTCTTTTAACAGGAAATCTGGGTTCTATTATAGGTTTTACATTGTAATATCCAGTAGATTTATTTGCTACATTAGCAGTGCGATTTTTAAGAAACTCTGCTGTGGCTTGTTGTTTTATACCAGACCACGGAGAAAACTTTTCAATAGCATCTCTAGGCTTTACAGGACTACCTTGTGCAACCCAACTCGAAGCAAAAAAACCTGTATAGACAGGACTATGTTTTTTTGTTGATAAAGTTCGATGAACTTTTTTTATAAGAGCATTGAAATCTCTTGATATATTTTTATCTAAATCTTTTGGTAAATCTCGAAGAGTTCTTGTAACCATCAGAACCTCACAATAATAATGTAAAGATAAACTTGTCCACCTTTCTTGGTATCAATGTCAACTATCTGTGCAACTCTGTTTGACCCACCAAAACTTAATGTAATCTCATCATCTAAATCTGCCTGATTATCTCCTATCTGATCTGGTGTTATATATAATTTTGCTTGTCTCATTTCCTGTCCAGTTTCTTCTTCAGAACGAACAAATGAAATAGGTACATTGATACTGTAAGAAGTATCAGTTGTTGTTAAAGCACCAGTAGAAGTGTTGTAAGAAGGAGATGCTTTTTTTGTATAAGTAATACTATGGTCAAGTGAATCTCCAAGTTGTGCAACAACACTTTTTGCAACATCTTTAAATAATGAATCTAATTGACCTGCCATTATCCTCTAACTACCCTCATTTGAAAACTACCTGCTCCACCTAGCATATATGCTCCAAGATAACTTTGTAACCACGGGTAAACATCTAAAATATTATTAACAGAACCAGTACCCTGACTATCAGTATTATATTTAACTTGTAAATCTCCTAACTTAACTTCACTAAAGTTTCCATCTTTACCTGTAGTACCAGTAATAGCATCAGTATCATTTGCCAATGCTCTAGCTAATTCATATTGTGCATATTTAATACTATTCGGAATGGTTGTACAAGCTAATTCAACCCCATCTACTTGATAATTAGTTCTAGGAAATTTAAGTGCCTGACTTTCATCACATCTATCGCCATAAAATACTAAAGTTTCAATCCATCTTGTAGCTGATATTAATGCTCTTTTCTTTTGGTCATCTGTTTTATTTGTCCAAGTTGAAGAGTCTGGAGAGGTATCAAAATAATCATTAGCTTCAGACAAAGTGACATAACTATTAGCAGTTTCACTTTTTATAGTTGCAATTATGGTAGCTGCCACGATCTATAAAGTAATTTAGTTTTATTGTAGCGTAAAGAAAAAACCCCACCAATAATTGATGAGGTTTCTGACCACTAATTTAATCTTAATATAAATTAAGACTTTAAACCATTGTCTAATGGTGTGTTTACAAAGATTTCAACCATAGGAATTTGGTCAATATCGTATGTAGCAGACCAGTTAGAACCAGTTCTTAGTGCTGAGTTAGCAGGGTTATC
>VTLG01010178.1_pt1 | contig 11733 bp, 9 predicted proteins | sample 4694571 | NCBI WGS metagenome assembly VTLG01 (sample SAMN12604809, study PRJNA352737) | marine metagenome | biome: ENVO:00000447; feature: ENVO:00000209|ENVO:00000569|ENVO:01000036; material: ENVO:00002151; isolation source: viral sequences binned using virsorter ... | reverse complement strand
GACTTTCATTTTCATACCCATCAAACCAATAATCTTTTAAAGAATCCAAATATTTTTTTTTAAATTCTTCATGACCATCAACGCTCCCCTGATAAACAATCAGGGGAAACATCTCATGAACCTTATTCACTCTGGGGAATACCGTTAATCACGTACGCCGTATTATCCCCCGGATAGTCCTTAGGTGTCAAGCCCTCATATTCTGGAATATTTCTTTCAGCATCCTTTCTTTCAGCATAAATTACATAACTACAATTAATAGGACCACCTGCAGCATTTCTAACTATAACCTTAGTCCCCCACTGAATAGCCTCTACAAAAAGTTCTTGAAAGCTGCCAATAGGAGTTAAAGAAACATCAATTGTTTCAGGATCCACCAATCCTTTCCAATAATCAGGTAATTCTATAACACCACTATCCTTTAATTTACCTCTTACATATACGTCAGCACTCGGACCTTCAATACAAATATATCTGAGTCTATGTTCTTCTTTAGTGGGATGAGGAATATCAAATCCCTTCTTGGTTATTTGTAATTTGTTAATGCTAGATAATGCCGCACGAGAATCTACCTCAACACCAGTTGCTACATTGGCTTTCACACCACATTCCAGCCTAGCTCCAGTATTAGTAGTAACTGCAGTTTCAGCTCTAGCGCCAACAAAAATCTTTGCTCCTATATCTTTTGATAGAGCGGCAACCTTCTCAGCAAGAGGTGCAAACATTCCAATATTAGACAGTGAGAAGAAATTAGATGCAGTAGACAAAACAGTAAAAAACGAAAGACCACTATTAATAGTAACCCCAACAGGAAGAACAGGTGTTCCAATAATAACATCAGAAGGAATGGGAACAGGTTGCTCAATAGAATTACTAATCATAAAAATTGAAGGAGACGGAATCATCCCAGCTCCCTTAGCAAGCGCCAATCCATCTGACCCTACTAAACCATCCAAACTAGATCGTTTGGTAAACATAGCACTGGCCAATGGAACCCCAGGAGGACTAACAAAAGCTTTAGTATCTCCTACCATCAAAGGACCAGCAAAATATCCAGTTCCAATAAGTCGAGTAACTCCTACTCCAAAACCGATAGGACTTAGTAGTGTTTCCCCTACAACTAACTGCCCTTTTATTTTAGTATCTGGTGTTTTTAACGTCATAGTTTATCTCTATATGAACTCCGTAGTAATCCAATCTCTAAAGGACATCCGCAATTCATGAGCAGTAATACTACCACCCAAGAACTGTGATATAGCATCACCTGGATTTTTCATAATTGATGTTTGAACGGAATCTACTATATCTATCATCGAGGCATAGATATTATAGTTGGTTCTTGCAATAGCGTCAATAGTCTTATCTGAAACTATAGTTACAGCATTTTGAGCTTTAACATTAACTGCATACGCATCCAACACTATTTTTTCATTAGCATCTAAAACAATATTGCCCGTTGCAGTATCCGATCCCTGTGCTCTCATATGAATATCCACTGCTTGCATCCTAATTTTACCACTAGGAGCTGCAATTACTATATCACCACTAACTGCTTCCAACCAAATACCAGGCTCATCAGTTTCTGATACATCTCCTGCTTTAACCTGAAAAGCACCAGTAGACCTACAAATAGTTCCATTTTTACGAAAAGCCTCACCAGTTTGATCTAGAGTAATATAATGCTTACCTTCTACTTCTCTAAAATTCCTTAGCATTACTGCTGATTGTTCATTGTCCTCAGTAAGATGACCGAACTTTATCTCTCCATCAGCTGTGCCGTATCGTATTCTATATGGATTTTGCTTTTTTGCCATACTACCAAACCATTGATGTATCGTTACAAGTGCTACAAGGCATAGTTAACTCAGCAGGGAGTCTACCCACACAATCTACAACATTAAGAACTTTTTCCTTACCCACTTCTTGAATTTTTTCCTCACTAATTCTATCTATACAGAATCTAGGAATCAATTCTGCATTATAACCGAAATCTGATTTAATATAAACCTTAGGATAAGTTCTAAATCCTTCTCCTGGGTTAGTAATTTTAGCTCCAATTAATCTCCCAAACCTATCAAATTGAGCAACTGCTTCTGCTCCATTATTGGGAACAATAACTATTTCATCACCTTGCTTATAATTAACTCCAGAATCCTCTATAATAAGTTCACATAAAGAAAGAATTACTGGATAAGCTCCTGACCCATCTGAAGGATATACCCCTCTAGCATCAGGAAAATCCCTTGGGTCTGGAGCGGTAAAAGTACCTTCATTCTCCACATTCATACATCCAAAAATTTCTTCTTGATGGGGTTCAGTAACCACAGTAGTTCTTGCAGGAAGACAAACATAATCTCCTGGTCCCAACCTTACAGGCCATCCTGGAGGAATAGGGATTTCCCAAACACCATTCTCCCTTCTCACTATAGTATCATTAGCATTTGCCCATACTTCTCCATCTCCACCTCTACTTCCATCCGGAGCTGGCAAATATCCAGTTCCAGGATCAAGAATAGTAACACTAGTAATTTGGCCTGTCCTAGAGCATCCATTCATGAAGGTGAATGGAACTTGAATCTCAGTTTCCTCAAATGGCCTATCCATAGTTATAACATCGTCTGCAACTCTCACCACTCTAGGTCCACCACAACTACTTATCCCAGAAGTTCCCGGAAGAATATTAGTAATATCCCCTTCAACATTGGTAATCTGAGGAGAACCATCCGAAGTATCTCCTACAATAATAGTAGTGGTTATAGGAGGGAATGTCTCATCATCCCCACTCCAACCCTCACCAAAAGGATCATCACCTGCTCCAGCAGTCCAATCCACATCCCCTGCAGTGTTGATTCCTGCCACATTAACTCTCAAAACAGCACCATCTCCGTTACCACAATCAGATCCTATCACTGCTCTAGTACTATCATCATACCCCAAACCAAAACTAAGCATATCAACTCCAATTATCTCTCCCAAATCACCAATAACAGCATTAGCTATCGCTCTTGTTCCATTAGCACTAAAAAATTCAACTACTGGGGGTCCACAATCTCGAGCTCCAGTGTCACAATTACTATCATTAAATATATTATCCAAATTTATATCACCAACAGCATCAAATGCATCTGATATATTTCCAGGAATGGCGGTAATATTGCTAGCAAGACCCCTTGCTCTGTCTATAATACTCTGAATATCACCCAAACCTAAAGTACTTTGACCATCTAAAATACTCCACTCAGTTACAGTAGATTCCTCAACATCTGTTTCACAACTTAAGAAATTAAAGAAATTATCCACCAATGACAAAATATCACCCACTAAATCTACTACTCCCATCGCAGCATCAGCTAGTGCTCCAATAGAATTTTGAAGTGCTCCAGCAATTCCAGCAATTAAACCTCTAGCAGCGGCTAAAAAATTAGCTACAAAATTATTAATAAAACATAGTGGAGTATTAATAGTTCTTTGAACTGCATTAGTTAAAAAGTTTCTTATATTCTTTAATAATAATTTAATTAAATTCTTAAATCCACAAACAAGTGCATTAGTAGATTGATTAACTGCCTCTTCCCCTAAAGTTCTTTTATCTAATGGAATCCATGCAAGTATTGGCTTCGCTACCCGATTCACTATTTTCAAAGTTTTCTGCATTATTTTATTATAAACATCCTTCATGGATGAAGCAATAAATTTAGCAGCTTTATCAAGAGCCTTGTTTATCTTCTTTTGAAGATTTCTTATATCCTTTTGAGCGCCAGTAGACAAATCATATATGGTCTTTCTCAATTTTTGTACTTCTTTAATTGCATTCCTAATTTGCTTATGCAAAGTACTGATAGGAATCACCTCTCCAGATTTAGTTTTATATAAAGGAGTCTTAGGTTCATCTTTTGAACGCTGATTAGCCTTATTATTTAAATTATCAGTGGCTGATTCACTTCTCTGATTATTAATGGGTGAACCACCACCAGAAGCTCCACTACTTTGATTAAGAATCCTTCCAGCAATCTGGGTAGCATCCTCTACACTTTGAGTATTATCAGCAGTAAGAGTTTGATCAGAAGCAAGAGATTCACTCTGCGGTAAAGTTAATCCTCCAGGAACCTTTCTTAAACCACCAGCAGGTATTTTAGCACTAGGTCCATATCCACTAAAAGGTTTAAAAATTGCATCAGGAACATTCTTCATTATTTCCTGATAATCATTAAATCCCATACAACCCATAATAACAGGTTGTTGAGCATTCTCACCATCTAAAAAGAATCCAAAGACAAAAGTGCCTTGAGATATCATTACACTTTGACTATGATTCCTTCCTCCACCACCTGCTGTAGTAGGATATAATACAGTTGCCCAAGGTAATTGTTCATCAGGCAAATCAATCTTACTCGCAGTATGGTAACCCATAATACGAACTTTAAATCTAGATCCAATTCCATCCAGGGTTAAATTAGAAGTGGCATTTACGGGAGCAGCATTCTTTATCCAGGCAGTTTCATCTACAACCTGCCCAATCCACCATTGGAATCCATCTCTACCTACTAAATGCCTTTTAAATGTTTCTTGTTCTATCATTTTTAACTACTGGGTCTCATCCCGTAAGAATCTCTTATTAATGAAAGACTCGTTAAAGTATCCTGTGGAGTAAGTTTATGGCATAAGTGCGCTATCATATATATGCCCTTTGTCTCTGGATTAATGGTCTTACTTTGACTACCACTCACCTCTTGAAATGCACACTCCACCAAATCACCCGCCTTCAAACTAAAATCACCAGGTATAGTAATATTCATTTGAATGGAAAATAATTGATTATATCTCATAACAGATTGCACCATTGCATTAGGAGCATCATAATTAGGATTAGTTGGATTATCTTTCCATTCTTCTAGTTGATCCTGAGAGTTGATTCCTTCAGGAAGCACTCCATTATCTAAAACATTGCTCATGAATCTAGTAGGAGATTGTGTAAACTCTGTGGGAAGTAAACTGCTAGCAAATTTATTTCTATTCCCGGCAGTAGATAATTTACCTTCTTGTTGCCCTGTATTAAATTCCCTTACCACATAATTAAAAGACAATGGATCAAAGAAGATAGCTCTATTATTATAAACACCCAGAGCTAAACTTTCTTTTACATCCACATCCCTATCAAGTTGGTAAGTAGCAATATTTGCATCATATCCAGAAACAGGTTTCCCACTATTTTTAATATATTTTTTTACAGGATCTCCTTGAAATAAAACATCTATGGATTTAAACTCAAAAGAATTTCTAGTTTGATAGAAGAAATATCCTGCTGCTCCTCCCAAGGCGCTTCCCCCACCTCCACCACCTGCAGTAGTTTGAGGAGTTGCTCTAGATGCTAGCCATGTACATACATGAAAAGGTTTTCTATTATTCCCAATAAAATTATAATCCACTGCAGTGTCATCTACATTAATATAAGTATCTGTTTGCAATACATTAGTTAAAATATCTTGCACATGCTGAGATATTTTTCCATCATATCTTTTAGTAACTCTAGTTTGCTCATTAGAAAATGCTTCTTTAGATACAAAATCTAAAAAATAAAAATCATTTGTAGCACTAGGATCAGAATTTCTAACCCTATTCACATACATTTCTAGTATTAATCTATTACCATAATCATCCTTTACATCAATATCAGTTCTCTCTCCTCCACGGATAGGAAGGCTATCTACAGTTCCTTGGGAAGCCTCTACTCTTGCGCCATCACCAGTTTCAAATCCAGTCTCATCAATAACACAAGTAGCAGTAATATTATTAGCCAAAATACTTTCATAATATCTAAAATCTGTAACGCCCCCAGACATATCTTTCCCACCACCTCCACTATTGGAGTTGATTTGAAACTGATCTATAGTGCCAGCTTGAATATCTGAAAGTTGAGGTGTAGCTGTCATCAGTATAATGCGGCTAAATGTTTTTCTTTTTGCATAGTATCTATAGCAGATCTAGTATTAGGTCCCAGATTCATGATTCCACCCCTAGCAACAATTACAGGTTCAGAGGATTCCTGTTGTCCACCAGGGAAAGGAACTACTATCTCTTCTTCTGCTCCATCTTCATAAGAAGCAGATTGATCTACTCCTTTAGATTTATCTCCTCCACCAGAAGATCCTAATTGAACTCCATTTTGAGACTTCTCATCCCCAGGAGGAAAGAAACCATCTTTAAGAAGAGGAAAAGTAGCAACTGGATTGAGTAATTGAAGAAGATTGGGAAGTTTTTTTACTTCTAATCCAGTAACCCTCTTAATAGGACCTGATACCCAACCAGGAACTTCAAAAGAATGTTTCTCCATAAACAATTCCCAAAATCTACTAAATCCCCCAGTAATCCAATCTTTTATCTTTGTTCCAGTTTTAAGAGCATTCTGCCATTTTTGTTTTAATAAAGCCGCTGCTGCTTCCTTTCCACCTGCTGGATCCCTAAAAGCCACATAGATTAGTTCTCCTATACTTTCTCCCAATAATTCACCTGCTATAGCGCCCAAAGGACCTAAACCCAATCCGATCATTCCACCTACAGCAGTTCCTAAAGCTTTAAACATTGTTTTTTCAATATTATCACCAGACATTAATGAGGTGACAGCCACAATCAAAGGACCTATAACAGGTATCCTTATACCTTTAGCTGCCTTACTCATCATTTTGATGAGAGGAGATCTCACTATTGCTTTAGCTGTATTTGGACCAAATATTTTAATAAGCATCCTGCTAGCAGATCTACCCACTCCACCTTTAAGGATTTGGGAACCTGTTTTACCCAAACCCTTTAACTGCTGCATTCTCCTCAATCTTGCTAAGGCTCTAAGGCGTGTAATTCCTTTTATTGCTACACCTTTAAGGGATTTAAATCCCTTAATTGCACTATTCTTAATAGATCTAAATCCCTTAATTGCTATATTTTTAACCTTATTAATATTACTAGCTGTAGATTTCAAGAATTTTCTACCACCTCTTCCAATAAATCTCCTTACACCAGATGCTGCTCTTCTTATTCCTCCACCAACAACTTGCCCTACAGATTTAAAGGCTTGGCCCATTCTAGCCAATAATCGAGGACCACCTTTTAAAAGATCATCAGCAATATTAACAATCCTTTTCCACAAACCTTGAGCAAGACCTTTAATCCCCTTTGCTATTTTCTGAAAACCTTTTACTACCTTATCTTTAGCACCCTTAAATGCCTTACCAAATTTATTTTTTATTCCTTGAATTAATTTACCACCTTTATTCTTAATAAATTTAAAAGCATTTTTAAATGCTTTCATTAATGCTTGAGGAACATATCTTATAATTAACCATACTTGATGTAAATTCAACCCCAAATTATCCATTACCTTTTTAAGGGAAGAAATAGCATTAATAAGTCCAAGCACCGCACTTCCTATCAAAATCGCAGTTAACCAACCAAGAGGATCACCTTTTTTATCTTTTGCTCCTTCAGTTCCAGAACCAGCTTTCTTTACTCCTTTCTTACGCTCAAGAAAAGCTTCTCTTAGACTTTTTCTTCTATCTTCTCTTGCTTTACGTAATTCTTTTATTTCTTCTTTCTTTTCTTTATATTGGGACTGTACTATAGCATCAATACTAGCAGTTAATCCCACAATATTATCAATCTGCTTATTAATTTCACCAAAACCTGTCTTAGTAGGAGACAATGTAGCGGTAGCAGCTCCTCCCTTAGCAGATTCACCTCCTACAAATTTTACAGCAGCAGAAGAATCCCTCACAGCAAGTGATCCACCCCTTTGCTCCTGTACGTCTTGAGTTGATCCTTCTCCTTTCTTCCTACCCCCTAAAAAATCTTTTGCTTTTCTCTTAGCAAATTTCTTTATACCTTTCTTCGTAACACTTTTACCAGCCTTCTTCACTGCAGCTTGAGCTGCTTTCTTTATACCAGACTTAGATATAACCTTCAGTATGGTTGCTGCTGCTTTTAATAATGCTGCTGATCCAGATATAAGTGGCATCTTCTTAACCTACTATATTATAGATGGACTTCACTACCATCAAATCCAAATTATTAACATCAAATGCATTAAATGAATTCACTTGTTTCTGATCAGCAGAAGCAGCGCTACCTCTCAAACTTTTTTGTTTAGGAACAATGGGAATAACCTTCACATTAGTTCGACGCGAAGCTGAAGTGCCTGGTATATCCCTAGATCTACTAGCACCACCAACTCTTGCTCTACTTCCACCCACATGACCACCACCTCTCATTTTGGAAACTTTAACACCGTCCAATGTATCTGCAACAGGTTTATTAGTTCCTCCAGCTTCTTTATTCAATGCTAATAATTTATCAGCACCAATCATATCAACTGCCTTCTTACTCATCACAATTTCACCTGGCTGAGCTGCAACCAATTGAGTATCTGGTCCTAATCCACTAACACTTACTCCACTTTTACGATTAACTGATCCACCTTGAGCAGCAGAAATTTGATTCGCTTCAATATTCTGATTAGTAGTATTATTATTAACTACAGATCCTCCACCCTTCATTTTTTGAACAATACCCCCACCCATAGCAGATTGAACTCCCTGCATCACTCCCTTATCACCACCTCCAGATGGAGAAGGACCAATATCCATACTATCATCATCAGGAACTTGTGTTATTAACTTATCAAGTTCTTCAATCTGCTTATTTAAATCAGCTTCAGCAGTACTCACATTTTCATCTAATTCACCTTCAGATTTAATGGATTCCTCATCTAAATTTACATCATTTTCTTCTCCCCCAGGTGATTGGGGAAGAGGAGTATTTCCTTGTATCTCTCCACCACCTTGTGCCTTTTGAACTGGAGGTGCTTCTTGTTTGGGTTCTCCAGGAAGTGGTATGGTAGGTATTTGAGGAGGTTCTAATTTATCTATTTTCCAAGGTTCCAGGGGTTCTTGCTTAAACCACCCAAGAACTGTGTTTATAGCACCAAATATTGCTTTAAATCCCAAATTAAATCCAGAAATAAGCGCATTAATGGGCATCAAGATAGTTCCAAAAAGAACTTTTAAAACCTGATTCAAAAATCCTACAATACCATTTACCACCCCAATAATAGGTTTAAGAATCTTCTTAGGATTTTCCAATATATTGACCAATCCTAAAAGAGCTCCACCCATCAAAACATTCTTTACAAAGCCAGAAATTATATCAAAAAGACCTTTAGCAGGTTTAACTGCCTTTGCTGCTTTATCTACAATCTTAGGTTTGCCTTTTCCTTCTAATTCTGCTTCTCTTCCCTTTTTCGCACTTTTCTCCTCTAATATATCATCCTTTCTATCTTGTTTTTCCGATAATTGAGACTCATCTTGAAAAGTATCCAAAATACTTTGCAAATGTCCTTCAATCTTAGAAAAAGCAGGAACTAAAAATGATTTAAGTTTTTCTATCTCATCAGACTTTCCTTCTTCCCCCTTTATATCTTCAGGAGAAATTTGAGATAGTGCTCTTAAAGCGAGGGCTCCACCTTTCCCTACCCCTGCTCCTTTGTTTTCATCAGATTTTCCATTAATAAAAGAAACTGCCTGCCTTTTAAAATTCTCCTTTCTTTGTGCAGCCGTTAAATATTCTCCCGATGCATCCTTACCCTCTACTCTAGATGCATATCCACCATTAAAAAAATTAGACTTAGGATTGGGCATTAGCTTTTTGCTTTTGTTCCTCTTCTTCCAGATGTTGTTTTAATAATGCAACATAAACATCACGCTCCCAGGGCATCATGTTTTCAATCTCTGTTAACGAGTATTTATGGTACTGCATCAAGGCGAAGTTAAGCTTAAAATAATTCTCCAGGTCCATATGGACCATGCCTACCCGAAAAAAGACGACAATCCCTCCAATACCACTTCACTTTTTTTCTTAGTTTTAGGATTGGTAATATTAATAGTATGGGACAACTTAGGCATAGTCTCAAAGAATTTTTCAATTTCTTTAAATTGAAGAGAATTCATCTGTTCTAGAAAATCATTTACTTCTTTCTTAGAACAATCTCCTGTTGCCCAAACCTCATCTGCACTATAAATTTTATCGATACAGGAACCAATTAATTCAAAAGATTGTTCTACTTGATTCTCTTCAGTAAAATCAAAATTACTCTTAATAAATTGATCCAAAGAAGGATATTTCATCTCCATCATTAAACTATCATCAAGTTTAATTTGCTTATTATGCTCTTCATTCTCAATTACTTGAATTTCATCAAGATTAATTTGCACAGGAACTTGAGTCACTCCATCATCTGGACAAATAATATTAACTTCTACTTCCTCTCCCACTGATTTACCACGAATATTTAAAAACAAATATTCAATATCAAAAGTGGGAAGATTTTCCACTTTTATTCCTTTAGTAAGAATGCATCCCTTAATGACAGCCTTAATGGTAGTGGTTATTTGCTTACTATCTTCACTTTCTAAAGCAAGAACTAAAAGTTTTTCTTCTTTGACTAAAAAAGGTCTATATTTAATTTCTTGTTTAGTAGAAGGCAACACCAACTCATAAGTCGGAGTGGCAATTTTTGGTAAAGGCATAATGTCCTATAACAATTCAGTATGTTTATTTAGAAGACCGGTAGGATGCTCACTCCTCCAGGATCTGAAGATTGTATAGTTGAAACTGTTCTACCATCAACCAATCTATCCACCCTATACAACCCATTTCCCATATTCACTACCCCCAGTATAGTAGCAGATCCAAAATCAATTGGGGAAACATGGATACCAGAAACATTAACTCTTTCTCTTACATATCTAACATAAGAAAAAGATACACTATATCTCATTACCTCACTTTCAGCATAAGAAACTGGAGTACTATTAACACTAACAGGAAAAGCATCCACAAAAGTATATTGCATTTGCTTATCTTGTAGATCTTTTTCAAATTTTGTCAAGTAAATACTACTTTTATATTCCTTAGGATAACTCATCCTATATCCTATAGGAGTTGCTTTATAATCTGTTGGTGCTCCATTTCTTCCCACACCTGAAATAAAATCTATCCATCCTTCAAAAAATTCAATAACATTATACTTTTTATCCACATAAAAAGTCATATCTATAGTCTCATCATATATTCTTCTATAAGCCATCTTCTCAGTAACTCCCTGGAAATCAGCAGTTACATCATGAGTAGCCAAAGTTGTACCAGGCAAAGATGCCTCAGTACATAAAAATTCTATATCTGCACCATTATTACCATAATTAAATCCTCTACCCTGTGCATTTATAAAGTTTTGAACCGCTAAAGGAGGTGAAACCTTTATCCTATAAACCGAAGTTTGAGCAAACTTTAAAAATCTATTGACTATAGTAGAAGTGTTTACTTTATTAGCTCGTGGCCCAGCCATCTATAAATAAATTTGATTACTATTACTATGTAGGTGAGAAGTGGGAGAATCTTACAAGAGTAAATACAAACCCCACAATCCTCAAAAATATAGAGGAAATCCCACTAATATTATTTGTAGAAGCAACTGGGAAAGAACCTTTTGTAGATATTGCGATCTCAATGAGAATGTATTGAATTGGGCAAGTGAAGAATTCAGTATTCGCTATATCTCTCCTGTGGATAATAAAATTCACAGATATTATCCAGATTACCTAATTGAAGTGATTGAAGAAGGTAAAACCAAAAAATACATAATTGAGGTTAAACCTAAAAAGCAAACTAGTCCTCCCAAAATAAGGTCTA
>VTLG01006675.1_pt1 | contig 11734 bp, 15 predicted proteins | sample 4694571 | NCBI WGS metagenome assembly VTLG01 (sample SAMN12604809, study PRJNA352737) | marine metagenome | biome: ENVO:00000447; feature: ENVO:00000209|ENVO:00000569|ENVO:01000036; material: ENVO:00002151; isolation source: viral sequences binned using virsorter ... | reverse complement strand
TTAGGTATTGTAAGATGGAAGAAGTTAATGCTTATCTATCTACATTTAAGGAATACTTGACTAAGTACAAAGATATGGTAGAATATGAGAAACCCACTGGAACCGATACCAGTGTATACAAAGATTTTGATGCTTACATGACCAGACTAGATCCAGTAAGTGGATACCTTAAAGGTAAGTTTGGCCAAGAAAAAGCAGAGAGTCTTGTAAACGATTTCTTATTTGAATATGGCTAAAGAAAAAGATCCACTTACTGGATTATGGGTAGAATCAGATTCTTATGTTGGATCAGGTAATACTGCTGCAGAACCAGCTCATTCTCCCTATTATTATGATTACACTCGTAATGATCCTTACGCAGATAACCCATTCACCGATGCATTTGATTATCTTATGGCAGAATCAGTAACAGGAAAAACACCTTACATTTATGAGTCACCTGATAATGGTAAGACCATTTATAGGTATGAGCGTGGAACCGATCCACTTAAAAGAGAATTGTATGTACCTGAAGATGACTCCCCATCAGAATTTACAACACTTTCTGATAATGATGATCAGATTGCACATCATGTAGATCGTGTAGAAACTGGTTTAAACTATGATGAGGATTTATTTGCAAGTATGGACGGTGTAGAATCATTGACGCTAAATATCGAGGATCCAATTCGACCACAGGACATTATGACAGACAGCAGGAACAAGTATCACGAAAAAGAAATTTTGAAAGATATTGAAGACTATGTATCAGGAACTTACAATGGACACTACACAGGTACTAAGCATGAGTACCGTAATGTTCAGACAATAGACTTGATGGCATCTAGAGATCTTGCATCTTCATTCTGTCAATCTAACATACTTAAGTATGGCAGTAGGTACGGAAGTAAGGATGGAAGAAACAAAAAGGACTTGCTAAAAGTGATACATTATGCTATGCTGTTACTACATTTTGATGAACACTACGGTAAACCAAAAATGACCAGTGGAAACATTGATCACAATATGCCTTAATCATGAAACTTCGACCCCATACTATGAAATTAACTGAAAAAACATTAAATCTTTTAAAGAACTTTGCGTCTATAAATCAATCGATTCTTTTTAAGAAGGGTAGTAGTCTTCGTACAATGTCGGTGATGAAGAATATTCTTGCAGAAGCTGATATTTCTGAGGAGGTTCCACAGGATTTTGCTATCTATGATCTAGTACAATTTTTAAATGGTATTTCATTATATGGTGATCCAGAATTGGATTTCCAAAATGAATCTTATTTGACTATTCGTGATGGTAAGAATCATAGGACAAAGTATTTCTTTGCTGATCCCAGTTGTATAGTTCTTCCACCTGAGAAGTCATTGACACTTCCTAGTACAGACGCATCTTTTACATTAGATACTAATAATCTTACACAACTTCTTAAGGCAGCAGCAATTTATCAACTTCCCGATTTATCAGCTGTTGGTGATAATGGTGTAGTTCAATTGGTAGTTCGTGATAAGAAGAATGATACTTCTAATGATTTCTCTATAGTAGTTGGAGAAACTGATAAGAAGTTTACCTTTAACTTTAAGGTAGAGAATATTAAGATTCTTCCTGGTACATATCAGGTTGCTATATCTGAGAAGTTGTTATCTAGATTTGTAAATGAAAATTATAATCTTACATATTACATTGCATTAGAACCTGATTCTACTTTTGGATAATGGAAAATGTAACTCTTTCTGAATTATTTCTTCTAAATCTTCAGAGAGAAGGACTCATAAGAACCCCAACAGACAAATACCAACATGGATATCTGGAGGGGTTTTATGATGAATTTCTTGAAAAGTTTAGAGATAGACCAATTGTTTTTATGGAAATTGGTACTTGGTATGGTGGATCAATGGAATTATGGCCTCAATATTTTCATGAGGAATCTATAATTTATGGTGCAGATATACAACAAAGATTTGACCCTGTTGAGGGTACAGAAACTATAACGGAAAACATGTATGATCCTCAGGCAGCAGCTAAGTTTCCTGATGAGTATTTTGATTTAATTATTGATGATGGATTGCATTCTCCTGAAGCTCATGATCAGTTAGCAAAGATATACTATCCTAAAATTAAAAAAGGTGGTACTCTTATTGTAGAAGATATTTTTAGTCGTGATACTATTGACCCCCTTACAGAATTATGCTATTCTATAGGGTATTCAGATGTTCAGCATTTGGATTTTATGGGCAAGAATAAAGTCAAGAAGGATGCAGAATCCGAATTGAATTATGGAGGCCCACACATTCTAAACATTACAAAATAATGGCATTTGATGATGATGTAAAAATTTCTATTAACCTCAATAAGTTGGTAGAAACAAGAGCAAAACTCTTGACTCAAAATGAAGATTACTCACATGCAGTAGCAACTGGTGAGTATCTTGATGGTGAAGATATTGATCGAATTGCAGTACAGTTAAGAGAAACTCTTACTTGGGATTCAATCTATTTTATGGTAGATGGTGCGATACTAGATTATATGGGTTTAAAAAATCCAAACAAACCTCACTACGGTGAGAGAAGTATCGAAACTGTTGAGTTGACAATGGAGAAAGAGAGAAAGGCAAGGGAGAAAGAATTTAAAAAGAATTTTGATATGGTAAAATTAGATGGTGGATCGTGGACAATTGAGGTACCAGTTAGGAAAAAATGATAAGATGGTGGAGGATTTGGAAGTATGCACTTGGTAGCTTCTCTGATGAAAAGACTAAACGATACGACAATTACATTGTTCTGGTACGTTCTATTATTTTCTTTTCTTATCTCATTACTAACTGTTTTATTATTGGTGGAGTAATCCGTCATTGGTGATTTATGAACATCTTTGTTACTAGTCCTTGTCCACATGAGTCTGCAAAAGTATTGCCTGATAAACATGTGGTCAAGATGCCCTTAGAGACATGTCAGATGCTCTCTATTGTCTTTTCTCATTGGTATTATGATTGGGGTGATGACTTAGTTAAGAAGAAAGATGGAACCCCTTACTCGGTCAAGAAGGGTGCATTCAGGAATCATCCTTGTACTCAATGGGCTGCTGCAAGTTTATTTAATACTGCATGGTTAATACAGCATGGTTGTGCTCTATCTCAAGAGTATTCACATCGTTATGGTAAATTGCATGGATGTCATAAAGCAATATTTGAAGCAAAGAAAACATTTCACCAGATGACAGATCATGTAATAACATGCTATAATATGGTCGAGTCTTTTACTCGTGCAATGCCCGATGAGTTTAAACATAACACAAGCATTGACACTTTTACTGCTTACCAAAATTACATTGGGAGCAAACCTTGGGTTGCATCTAATTATCTACGTGACCCATCCAGAAAACCAAATTGGTTATGATTAATGAGTGATTTTATATGGGTTGAAAAATACAGACCCAAAACAATTGAAGAATGTATTCTCCCAGAGAATATTAAGAAAACCTTTAGAGACTTTCTAAATACAGGTGAGATACCGAATATGCTTCTTGCTGGGCCTCCTGGTGTAGGGAAGACTACGGTAGCAAAGGCACTTTGTAACGAACTGGGAGCAGACTTTTATGTCATCAATGGATCCGATGAAGGAAGATTCCTCGATACAGTCAGAAACAACGCAAAGAACTTCGCATCAACTGTATCTTTATCATCTGAGGCAAAGCATAAGGTCATTATCATTGATGAAGCCGACAACACAGGAAACGATGTACAACTTTTACTCAGGGCCTTTATCGAAGAATTTGCCAATAACTGCAGATTCATCTTCACCTGTAACTACAAGAATAAAATACTCGAACCCTTACACTCAAGGTGTGCTGTGGTTGAATTCGGAATCAAAGGTAAAGAGAAGGCACAAATAGCATCTCAATTCTTTAAGAGACTCAATGATATTCTGGAGAAAGAAAAGGTTGAAACTGATAAGAAAGTTCTTGCAGAACTCATTAACAAACATTTCCCTGATTGGAGAAGAGTTTTAAATGAGTGTCAGAGATATTCTGTCAGTGGTAAAATAGATAGTGGTATACTAGTTCACTTTAGCGATGTAAATGTAAATGATGTTATTAAGAACCTTAAAACGAAAAACTTTCCTGAAGTACGTAAGTGGGTCAACAGTAATCTGGACAATGATTCTACTGTACTTCTTAGGCGTGTTTATGATGCTCTTTACGAAGTATTGGATGGTCCCAGTATCGCTGCTTGCGTTCTTATTGTATCTAAGTATCAATATCAAGCTGCTTTCGTCGCAGATCAAGAGATCAACTTACTCGCAGCACTTACGGAAATAATGGTGGAGTGTAGTTTCAAATGACTCAATCCTCTGTTCTCACAAAAAAATGTGTATACTGTAAAATAGAAAAACCTTTAAGTGATTATCCTAAACACATAAACCATAAGGATAATTTAGATTCAAGGTGCAGAGAATGCATTCGTAAAGGAGCAAAAGTTAGGGCAAGAATCCGTAAAACTGCTCCTCCAAAACCAGATGTTTGTCAGTGTTGTGGGAGAGTTCCACTAGCTTATAATTCTGATAAACTTAAGTGGTGTATGGATCATGATCATATAACTGAAACGTTTAGGGGATGGGTATGTGAAGATTGTAATCTTGGAATTGGAAAATTGGGTGATAATATTGAAGGACTTGAAAAAGCAGTTCGTTATTTAAAGGAGTGTGGATACCAATGAGATACAATCAGATATGTTTAACCTTATTGGTAATTGCAGCATACATTAATCTTTTAAAATGAAAGTAATTGACAGTATACCAAATCAGGATGCTCTCTGGGCTGCTGATGAATTCATTAATTACTTTGAGAACTTTACATCCATTGAAGATTATCTTCGGTATGTAAAAAAAGAAGTAGTTGTCCAATCAAACCAAATCACTCCTCTGCAAGACTATTTTCTCAATGAAGATATTCATCCAGAGGATATGGAGTTTGAGATAAAGTTTATTGGCCAAAGATTTCAGAAGTCACTTCCACAAGATCATTATAAGAACTTACTAGCAGCAGTATCATCTCATAATAATGAGAGTAATATTCCTGGTAGAGAATTGCGTTGGATGGTGTTTGAGAAGAATACAGGTAAGACTGTAGGGTTTATAAGGTTCGGTTCACCGACCATCAATTCAAAACCAAGAAATGTATGGTTGGGTAAACCACCCAATCTTTCGGTTTTCAACCGTCATGCTGCTATGGGATTTGTAATTGTTCCATCTCAACCATTTGGTTACAATTATCTTGGTGGTAAATTGCTTGCATTGATGTGTGTATCTCACTTTGCTAGAGAGACACTTAATGAAGTATTTGAAAAGGATATTGCTTTATTTGAAACCACTTCCTTATATGGTTCTACTACATCTGCATCACAGTATGATGGACTAAAACCTTTTATGAGATATAAGGGTTTAACTGAGAGTAAGTTTCTTCCTTTACTTCACGAGGATGCATTTCATAAGTTGCATAATCGTTTTACTATATTGAATAACAATCAACCACTAACAGAGAATAGAGCTTCATCTAAGAAGATGAAGAGACAGACAAAGATGATATCTCTTATAAGAAATTCTCTGGAGGATAAGGATAAGTTAAAACAATTTAACTCTGTGATTGATACTGCATTTGGTCTTACTCAGAAGAAGAGATTTTATATTTCAGATTATGGATATGCAAATGTTAGAGAAGTTATTCTTGGTGAACAGGATAAACTAATTCGTGGTCAGAATTGGGATAAGTTTTATCTTGAGAATATCATTAAGTGGTGGAAGAAGAAAGCAGGTAAGAGATATGATAAATTAAAGCAAGAAAATAGGTTCAGAGATAAAGTCGAACTCTGGACAGAAGACGACCACATTCAAATTATACGATGAACACAGTTACTATAGTTACTGGTGGATTTGATCCATTGCATAGTGGCCATATTGCTTATTTTAAAGCAGCAAAAGAATTGGGAAACCCATTATGTGTGGGTGTAAATTCTGATGAATGGTTGACAAGAAAGAAGGGAAAACCTTTCATGACAATTGATGAGAGGATGAGTATTATTAAAGAGTTAAAGTGTGTTGATCTTGCAATTGAATTTAGAGATTATGATAATAGTGCTTGTGATGCAATTAAACTGGGATTAGAAGTATATGATAAAGTTTTATTTTGCAATGGTGGTGATAGGGGTAATAATAATACTCCTGAACTTGATGCTTTTGGGAATGATGATAGGGTAGAATTTAAATGGGGTGTTGGTGGTACAGATAAAAAGAATAGCAGTTCTTGGATACTAAAGAAATGGAATATGTTATAATACTATCATTAATACTCCTTGAAGAGTTTGTCAAGAGATCTTTAATGGGAATATATTATCTCTGGCAAAAATTTGATTACTGGAACTTTAATCGTCAACTACCTAAATCATGACTGAATTGAAAGACTGGTTGAACTCAATCAACCAAAACAAAAGAAATATCTATGAAGAAGATCCAGATGCAAAGTATCCTGCATACATTATTAACCGTTGTATGTCAGGACATCTGGATACAGTTATGTTTGCGAATGAGATGAATCTCAGTCACAATCTTAATAGTGACATGCAATATTCGTTTTATCTAAATAGTGTGAGGAAGCGAAAGAGGTTCTCTCCTTGGCTCCGCAAAGATGAGATTAAAGATCTTGACTTGGTGAAACGTTATTATGGATATAGTAACGAAAAGGCAAAACAGGCTCTAAGAATCCTAACCAAAGAACAACTTAATTTTATAAAATCTAAATTTGAAACTGGAGGAAAAAAATGATTGCCGAGCCCGAGGTTAAGTGGTCTGCTGACCAAATGATAGAAGTTACATTAGGTGAACCTGATGACTTCTTAAAAGTAAGAGAAACTCTCACAAGAATTGGAGTAGCATCCAGAAAGGAGAAAAAGATATATCAATCCTGCCATATTCTGCACAAGCAGGGAAGATATTTTATTGTTCATTTTAAAGAGTTATTTGCATTAGATGGTAAACATGCAAATCTTACTCAGAATGATGTTCAGAGAAGAAATAGAATTATTCAATTACTTTGCGATTGGGGATTGATAACTGTTCTCAATGCAGATAAGATTACTGATATTGCTCCTTTAAATCAAATTAAAGTGTTAGCATATAAAGAAAAAAATGATTGGATACTTGAAACCAAGTATAATATAGGTAAGAAGAAAAAGGTCGAGGAGACCTAATAACTTATGAGTAATCTTTATAATGGCATATCGGAACGTTTATACTACACTTTAGGAAAACGTCCTGATACTGCTTCGTCTCATGACATCTACATGGCATTGTGCTATGCTGTGAGAGATCAGATGATGTCATATTATCTTACTTCAGAAGATAAGCATTATAATCCAGCGAAAACACCAAAGAAAGAAGTAGCATATCTTTCTGCAGAATTTTTAATTGGTCCTCAACTTGGAAATAACCTTTTTAATTTGGGAATTACAAAGGAAGCAGAAGAAGCCGTATCTCAATTTGATTTGACATTAGAAGAAGTTTTAGAAAGGGCAGAAGAACCAGGATTGGGTAATGGTGGTTTAGGAAGACTTGCTGCATGTTATATGGAGTCTCTTGCTACTTTAAAGGTTCCTGCTACTGGTTATGGTATAAGATATAAGTATGGTATATTTAAGCAGCAGATAAGAGATAATCAGCAAATAGAAGTTACTGACAATTGGTTGCATGGAGATTGGCCATGGGAACTTTGTTATCCTGATGAATCGGTTACTGTTGGATTTGGTGGTAGAGTAGAAAATTATACTTCTGATAGAGGAAATTATAGAGCACGTTGGGTTCCTGATGAACAGGTAGTTGCTGTTCCTTATGATGTACTACAGTTAGGATATAAAGTTAATAACTGCAATAGACTTAGATTATGGAGAGCAGATGCTACTGAGACATTTGATTTTTATGCATTTAATATTGGTGACTATCTTGGATCGGTAGAACAGAGTGTATCTTCAGAGACTATCTCTAAGGTATTGTATCCTAATGATGGTACTGATCAAGGTAAGGAATTGAGGTTAAAACAACAGTTCTTTTTTGTGAGTGCTTCTCTTCAAGATATGTTTAGAAGTTTAAATGATAGAGCAATACCTGTTGAGTGGTTACCAGATTATTATCAAATTCAGTTAAACGATACTCACCCTGCTATTGCAGTTGCAGAATTAATGAGATTGTATGTTGATGATTATCATTTTGAATGGGAAGGTGCATGGGAGATAGTAACTAAAGCAATATCTTATACCAACCATACACTATTACCAGAAGCATTAGAGAAGTGGGATCTTAGATTATTTGATAAGTTACTTCCTCGTCATTTGGAAATTATCTATGAGATTAATAGAAGATTCTTACAAGTAGTAAGACTCCATTATCCTGGTGATGATAATATGTTAGAGAAGATGTCTATTATTGATGAGACTGGAAATAAGTATGTTCGCATGGCACATCTTGCTACTGTTGGTTCTCATCATATAAATGGTGTTGCAGAATTACATTCAGATTTAGTTAAGAGTCAATTGATGCCAGAGTTTTATGATTTGTGGCCTAATAAATTTACGAATGTTACTAATGGTGTAACACCAAGAAGATGGTTAGCAAATTCTAATACTCCACTTGCTAAAGTTCTTGACGAATATGTTGGTAATAATTGGGTTACTAATATGGATTCTCTTAATACATTAGAGGCAAGTCAATATGATCCAGAACTTAATAGAAAGATTGGAGAGACAAAATTATTAGGGAAGCATAAGTTAGCAGTTTATATACAAGATGAACTTGGTATTACTGTAGACCCTTCCAGTTTATTTGATGTACAGGTTAAGAGAATACATGAATATAAGAGACAACATCTTATGGCTCTTTGGGTAATATCACAGTACCTAAGAATTAAGAATGGTCAGACAGATCATATTGTTCCACGTACAATAATCTTTGGTGGTAAAGCAGCACCAGGATATTATATGGCAAAGTTAATAATTAGGTTTATTAATAATATTGCAGAAGTAGTAAACAATGATCCTGATACTAAGGATTTGTTGAAGGTTGTATTCCTACCAAACTACAGTGTTAAGTTGGGAGAGAAAGTTTATCCTGCTGCAGATCTATCAGAACAGATTTCTACTGCTGGTAAGGAAGCATCTGGTACTGGTAATATGAAGTTCCAAATGAATGGTGCTTTAACTATTGGTACATTGGATGGTGCTAATGTAGAGATACGTGAATTAGTAGGTTCGGAAAACTTCTTCCTATTTGGTCATGATGAAAGAGGAATATCAGATCTATGGCAAAATGGATATGATCCTAAAGCACATGTTTGTCCAGAGTTGTGGGAAGTAATGAACCTTATTAAGTGTGGTCATTTTAGTCAAGGAGATAAAGATGCATTTGAACCATTAGTAAGTAATCTCATGTATCATGATCCTTTCTGTGTCTTTGCTGATTTTTCTAGTTACTTGGATGCACAAGATCGTGTAAGTAGTGCATGGAAAAATCGTGATTCATGGAATAGAATGTCATTATTGAATATTTCTAGTTCGGGTTTCTTCTCTTCTGATAGATCTATTAGGGATTACTGTACAAGAATTTGGGGTATTCCACACTGACTTTTTTGAGTGTTTGTGGTTAAATAATAGTGTACGCCGTAAGGGTACACAATTAACACTCGCTTTTAAAGGAGAACCATGAACACATTAGCAAGATACCACGCTGCAAATCTTCCAGAATTGATGGAGAAGATTTCAAAGCATGGAATAGGAATGGACGATTACCTAGATCGATTCTTCAATTCTGATTTTCCACAATCAAATTACCCACCATATAATTTGGTACAATTAAATAATCATGAATCAAAACTCGAAATCGCATTGGCGGGCTTCAAGAAAGATGAACTTAAAGTCTATACGGAGTTTGGAAAACTATATGTCGAAGGCAGAAAAGAAGAATCGAAAGATGATGGAACGTTTGTCCATAAAGGATTGGCCCAACGAAGTTTTGAACGAGTTTGGACGATCACAGACGATACGGAGATTGGATCCGTCAAGTTTGAAGATGGACTCCTCACCGTGGAGTTGAAAAAGATAGTTCCAGAGCATCATGCTCGTAAAGATTACATTTAATGAATGGGGGTTGCAAAACCCCCTTTTTAATGCTATGATGATTTCAAATCAAAAAATACAATGAAATTAGCTCTTGCAGCATTAATGGCATTTACTCCTATTTCAGCACTTGCTGAAGTAAATGATAGATCATTTCAACGTGGATTTTCTGAAGATAGGACATGTCTCAAAACTGAGTATAGGGAAGAATATGTGCCAGGAACTAGAGATAATCCTGGTTATATAAAAACTTATAATGAAACTTTTGAAGTTCCATGTGAAGAAACAACTTCTACTCGTGGTCGTATCTATCGTCAAACTACAGTAGAATATGATAACAATGATTGTTCTCAAGGAACTATTGCAGGTGGAATATTAGGTGGTGGTGCTGCTGCTGCCTTGTCACGAGGAGATGGTAGATGGTGGGCAATTCCTCTTGGTGTAGTTTCTGGTGCTATGATTGGATGTGATATTGATGGTGGTTGATTATGGATTATAAAACTGCTGGTGTTGATATTGAAGCAGGAAGATCTTTTGTAGATCAAATTAAAGACACCGTTAAATCTACTCATAGGCCTGAGGTCTTGGGTGGATTTGGTGGTTTTAATGGGATGATAAAAATTCCATCTGGATATGAGAATCCTATATTAGTTTCTGGTACTGATGGTGTAGGAACTAAAGTTCATGTTGCCGAATTGAATGCAACTGGTAATCCATCTGTAATGCGTGGTATAGGGATTGATCTTGTTGCTATGTGTGTAAATGATGTGATTACTTGTGGTGCAAAACCATTATATTTCTTAGATTATATTTGTACATCAGATATAAAATTACATGGAGAGTTAGTAACGGAATTAGTTAATGGTATAGCAGAAGGATGTAAATTATCAAAGTGTTCTTTATTGGGTGGAGAGACAGCAGAACATCCAAGACGTTCATCTATGGTAGATCCTGTTAAAGATCTTGCAGGATTTTGTACTGGTATTGTAGAACAGAGTGAGATTATAGATGGTAGTCTAATACGTGAAAGTGATGTTGTTATTGGTATAGAAAGTAGTGGTCTTCATAGTAATGGATTTAGTTTGATTAGGGATATGTTATGGAGGCATAAGATATTTCTTAAAGAGATGCCAGAACTTCTTAATCCTACAACCATCTATGCTCCTTTGGTTGCAAATCTATTGGAAGATTTTCCTATTATGGGTATGGCAAATATCACTGGTGGTGGTATTCCAGAGAATCTTCCAAGATGTCTTCCTGATGGATGTGAGGCAAGAGTCAATTATGATTCTTGGAAGATGCCAAAAATCTTTAGTGAGATTATGCTTGCTGGTGAGATCCCACCAGAAGAAATGAAGAATGTATTCAATCTTGGTATTGGGTACTGTTTAGTAGTTCCTGAGAATGTAGCAACAGATGTCCAGTTAAGAATTCATGGCCATGGGTTGCGGTCTTGGGTGATCGGTGATATAATACATAAAGGAAAATAGAAACCATGAGCGTACAACTCGCATTACTCAAATCTAATGAGGAAGTAATTGCTGACATTAAAGAATATAGAGATTCTGAAGATAAGTTAGTTTCTTATCT